>Ga0207933_1002908_pt1 | contig 10597 bp, 10 predicted proteins | sample NGESurdeep092012_4_FD_184488 | JGI IMG/M metagenome (GOLD analysis project Ga0207933, IMG submission 184488) | Arctic peat soil microbial communities from Barrow, Alaska - NGEE Surface sample F53-3 deep-092012 (SPAdes) | ecosystem: Environmental > Terrestrial > Soil > Wetlands > Peat ...
CGGCTGCCCAACTTCACCGCCAAGGACATCGTCCAACTCGGCGCGTTCGGACGCCGCCAGATGCGGAACATCCGCCGCCGCCCCAAGCTGATCGCCGCTTTCTGGAAACAGGCTGGATTGTGGTGAATAACTCACTATATTATGCAGAAGTCAATAAATGCTGGAGAGCAATTTAAGTCGGATAAAGATCCAGAGCTGCTGGTTGAAGCCCAACGTTGGTTAAAGCACGGACCCGGATATGAAAGCTATATATCCAAACGAAGAATAATTTTAGTTGGAATGGTCATTGTTACACTAATCTTTGGTGGATTATTGCTATTCCGACTAAAATCAGCCAAGTAGCATTTATGGTTAATGTTGCAGGCTGTAGCAAGTAAGTAAAAAAAGAACAAAACATAAAACATCATGAAAAAAAACATACTAATAATGGCTCTGATTGCAATGGGATCACTGATTGTAAAAGCTGATTGGCGATACTGTGCCGAGCCCTCGAACTGTAGTGGCACGTGTTATTACAGCACTTCTACCGGCGATAGCTATCATCCAGGTGGAAATTGTAACTGGACTGAAGGACAATATTGCGCGTGCCCCATTACTTGACACTGGTTCCGGGATTATGGCTGTTGCGGCATATGACGCAACAGCCGCATAATTTTTATGGATAAAAGAAGAAGCATTGGCGTTTTTATTCAATCCTCTGGTATCTTGTTTCTGTTGACCGCCGTTGCCAAACTAATCAGTGCTACCGGAAATAAGCGGATATTTTTTAATCTAGACCTCGTATTTCACATTTCCTTCCGTCACATTTTATGTATAGCCGCAGCTGCCGAATTAGCGGTGGCGCTGATTTGCTTTTTTAGCAAAAATCAAAAGTTGCAGGCTGATTTAATAGCGATGCTCGCCACCAATTTTTTGTTATACCGATTTGGCCTCTATTGGCAGGGGTATTACGGTATTTGTCCTTGTTGGGGTAATTTTACCGAAGTGCTGCATATTCCGCCGCAGACCGCAGACACCGCCATGAAAATCATTCTAGCATATCTGCTCATCGGCAGTTACGCCACCTTGTTCTGGCTCTGGCGGCAGCGTAAAAAGGCCATCTCCAGCGCCGTAGGTGCAGCATCTTTGTAGAGGAACGCCATCGCAAAACAATTCAAGCTCCGTAGGAGCGACATATTCGGAAATGAATGCTAAAATATATGCCGCTCCTGACGGAGCTTTATTTTTGATCTTGATGAAGCTACAACTATGCCGCGCCTACGGTGCTAAAAGCAAAGTCATGGAAACATTTTTCCGGCTGATAAAGATTGCATTGCCATTGGCAATCATGTCCATCTGTCTTTTTGGTTATGTGCTGCATTCTCAAAGCGAGATTTTCCGTGAGTTTGAAGCAGCGCTGCAATCGGTTGAATGGATGCTGCTTGCTTGCATTACCATCTGGTGCGGTGGTTTTATTTTTCTGACGTTCAGCCGGAATGACCTACCACTCATCGGTTTGTTACTCATCGCAATAGCCGCTTATTTCATCGGCTATGTGGCGTCTTGGCGGGTAGCGGATGCAATCATTCTTTTAGCGGGCGTGACGCTGGGACGTGGGGCTAGATTCTTTTTGAGCGGTAGCAGCCGACGTGAGTCGGCTCTAACTGAAACCCCCGAAATTAATCAGAGCGGACTCACGTCCGCTGCTACTTTTCTTATTGGGGTCGTCTTGCTGCTGGCTTTTGCATCGTGGTGGCATTTGGATATGGCGGGGGCTTATCACGGGCCGCGATGGATGGGGCTTTGGGATAATCCCAACGACTACGGAATGTTGATGGGGGCGGGGGTGGTGTTGGCAATCGGATTGCGAGCAAGTCCAAAGTCCAAAGTCCAAAGCCCAAAGTCGCTGCCTGTTGCATCCGCAGATTGCGCTGATGGACGCAGATTGTTTTCATTTTTTCATCTGCGAAAATCTGCGGAATCTGCGGACAAGAATATATCCGGGACGGCTCGCGAGGACGCTCGCCCCACCGGGAAAATCCGGGACGCACGGAACTTGTCCCTCCAAATTATTCTATTTATCGCGGTCTTTATGATGGCGGTGGGGTTGATTTGCAGTTATAGCCGGGGGGCGTGGGTGGGGGCGGCGGTGGGGTTGCTGTATCTAGCCCAGGCGCATGGAAAATTCAAATGGCGGTATGTGATGGCAGGCTTTGGGCTTGTGGCTTTGGGCATTTTATTGTTTTGGGGACGCACGCCGGATTCATCGCCGTGGTATCTTAAACGGGGGATTTGAGTCGGCCATCAGCGCAGCACCGAGTGTCTGCGTGGCGCGGAGCGGTTCAAATGATGTTGGATCATCCGCTGGGCGTTGGCTGGAACAAGGCGGTTGGTGTTTATGAGAAAAATTATTCACCGCCTGACGGCGGTGCGGCGGCACTGACCATGAACAGTTATTTGATGTTGGGAACGGAATTGGGTTTGCCGGGGTTGGTTTGTTTTGTGGCGTATATTGTTGTTTGTTTTCGGAGAAATCGCCCTCACCTCACCCTGACCCTCTCCCCTCCCGCCGCCGGTAGCGGAGAGGGAATTGCCTGTCGTGCGGGCGCATTGGCCTTGCTGGTGGCGTTTTGGTTTGATGGTGGACTGTTCACGCTGGCGACGGCGTCGGTGTTCTGGATTTTGCTGGAACTGGGAAGTGAAAGACAATTCAAACCACGGATGAACACGGATTTTTAAGACACGAATTGCACGAATTAAAACACTGGTTCAATTCGTGAAAATTTGTGAAATTCGTGTCAAAGATTTTTCAGCCGTGTCCATCTGTGTTTATCCGTGGTTAAATTTTATCCGGCAAAGTTTTTGTTTCATGAATTTCTGCGAAAAGCGTGCCGTCGGGGATTTCATGCGGAGTTTGTTTTTTCATGCGCCACACACCGAGCCAGCAAAGATATAAAATGGGCAGCGTGCCGCCGACGATGATCAGCGCGTCGCCGGGCATCCGCAGCCATTCGAGCATGGAGTTGGTATGATTGGAAAGGAACTTCAACGAACGCGCGTCAAAATAACCCACGCTCACCGAGTGATAAAGTTGGATCAATCCCAGCGGAAACAATGTGGCAAAAACCATCCATGCCAGTCCGAGATTGAGCGACCAGAAACTGATTTTGGCCGCGCGATCGCTCCACAATTTTTCGGGAATCATGTAGCGCAGGCAGAACAGCGCGAGTCCCACCGACAACATTCCATAAACGCCCATCATGGAGGCGTGCGCGTGATTCGCCGTCAGCATCGTGCCGATTTCGTAGTAGGAAACGATGGGAAGATTGATGAGAAAACCAAAAATGCCCGCGCCGAGAAAATTCCAGAAACCGACGGACGCCAGAAACATCACCGCCCAAAAATGCGGAAACGGCGTGCGCGCCTGCGAACTTTGCTGCGCGCCGAGTTGGAGAAAACTCCACGATTCCAGCGTGAGAAACGTCAGCGGAATCACTTCCGCCGCCGAGAAAAATGCGCCGAGCGCCATGTGCAAGGCTGGTTCGCCGGAAAAATACAGATGGTGCATCGTGCCGATAATGCCGCCCGCCGAATACAGAACCACGTCCAAATAAATCAAACTCAAAGCCACGCGCTGATGCACGACGCCGAGCAACACGAAAATGTAAGCGACCATGACGGTCGTGAACAGTTCCAGAAAATCTTCGACCCACAAATGCACGACCCAAAACCGCCAGAAATCCGTCGTGGTGAAATTCGATTCGGGTCGCGCGAGCAAACCGACGGCGTAAAACGCGGGAATGGAAAGCGCGGCAAAGAAAAAAAGCCACGGCATGTTGCCCGTATGTTCCGTCCGCAGTTTGCTCCGCAAGCCGCGAAAAAGAATCACGACCCAAAATGTCAAACCAATGGTCAGCAAAATTTGCCAGAAACGGCCGAGGTCAAGATATTCAAAACCTTGATTGCCGAACCACGACCAGCCGCGTTGAATCCAGCCTTCGATGCCCGCGTATTCGCCGGCCATGCTGCCGAAGACGACGACGACCAGCGCGCCCAACAGCAAATAAGAAAGTTTGTTTTGGCCGCGCGGTTCGCGTCCGGTAATCATCGGCGCGAGAAAAATTCCCGCCGCCAGAAATGACGTGGCGACCCAGAAAATCGCCAGTTGCAAATGCCAGGTGCGCGCGACGTTGAACGGCAAAATCCGCGCGAGGTCGAAGCCGAAAAAGTTTGAAAGATCCGCGCGATAATGTTCCACCGCGCCGCCCAAAAGCGTTTGCATGCAAAACAGCACGGCCATGACGAGAAAAAATCTGGCACAGGAGCGTTGCGCGGGCGTGAGCATGACTTCATCGGGCGGACGAAATTGGATGCGTTTTTCTTCGCGACCATGCCAGCCGAGAAAATTCCAACGGCCAAATGCAGCCAGCAACAAGCCGATGCCGCCGAGCAGCGTGATGAGCGAAAGCACGCTCCAAAGAATCGCTTCCGCCGTGGCATGATTGTTCACGAGCGATTCGGGCGGCCAATTGTTTGTGTAGGAATAATCTTTGTGCGGACGCAGCGCTGAAGCCGACCACGCCGACCAACTGAAGAACGCCGTGAGTTGCCGGATTTTTTCCGGGTCGGTGATGGCGTTGGGACGCAAACCGAATTTCGTCGTGGGCGTTCCAAAAAAACTGGCGTAATAATTGACCAGTTTTTGGAAGGCATCGGCTTGCGCCGCGCTGTAAGTTAAAATCCCGGTCGCATGGTCGTAACGATTCGTTTTGAAATCGTCAATCGTTCGCTGCCGCGCCGAGTCCGAAGATTTTCCGCCGTAAAAATCAATCGCCATTTCGGCGGCGCGATGCAAATAATCCGCCGTAAAATCCGGTCCGAGATACGCGCCGTGTCCGAAAATCGAGCCGTATTCCATCAATCCATTTTTGAGAAAAATTTCCTGGCCGGCGGTGATGTCCGCGCCGGTGAACAAAACATTTCCGCTGGCGTCCACGACTTTGGCCGGAATGGGCGGCTCGTCGGTGTAAGTGTAATATGCGAGCAGCCCCATCACGAAAAAACCGAACAGCATCACGAGTGCAACCGCCTGAATCCAGCCTTTGGAAATCAGCATGGTTTTATTGGAGGATTCGTCCATGGTTTCTTTCAATGGAAACTATTCTTCGCGACCGAAAGTGGCATCCAATGACTTCAGGTTGCGGGCGTTTTGGAGCGACTTCGGGTTCAACCGTGGGCGGCGCAAAATCCAGCGAGGGGCGACCGCCCGTTCTTCCTCCTGTCGGTTCATGATAAAAGCGGCGCAAAGCATTTGCTTCTTAAGCCACCAAACACTGAATTGCTTTTCATATATGTTGCCGCGATAAACCACTTGATCATGACCAGTCGCATCGCCCCAAAATTCATAAGAGAGGTCAAAAGCATCCGAGAAGAAATAGGGAACGTGGATGAACGGCTGGATTTTTCCCGTCATGTTGCGCATCGCCAGCCGCCCTTGTTCGACGGCATTGTCCCAGTGTTCCACTCGCATACGACGATGAAAAACCTGATCAGGATAGTTGGCAATATCGCCCGCAGCCCATATGCCCGGCACACTGGTCTCAAGGAATTTATTCACCTTGATACCGTCGTCCGTGTCAAGCGGTGTCCGTTGAAACAGTTCCATGGATGGGGTCACTCCAATTCCTGCCACGACAAAATCTGTGGCCACTTGCTTTCCCGACGCCAATACGACCTGGCACTCATGATTTTTATGCGTCAAGGCAACCACCTTTTCATTTTTCATGAAGGTGATGCCATGGCCAGCAAATTGGCACTCAAAAAAAGTTGAAACGGGTGGCGTGAACAGCCGTTTCCAAACGCGATCATCGGGAAAAACCATGGTCGTGCGCACTCCGTGACTTGCCAGAACGGAGGCGACCTCCATTCCAATAAAGCCTGACCCGATCACCACGGCCCGCTTTCCCCGTTTGATCTGCGCGTGGATGGCCTGCGAATCCTTCATCTGCCGCAGGTAAAAAACATTGGATCGGCTGGCTCCCGGCACTTTTAACCGTCGAACCGTCGAACCCGTCGCAATGAGCAATTGATCAAAGCCGATGACTTTGCCGGAAGTGCTTTCGAGACGGCGACGGCGAAAGTCCACTTTCTTTACCGGGAAGTTGCGGTAAACAGCAATCCCATGTTTGCGATAAAAAGCGGCGTCAGAAATCTGAATGTCACCGGCTTTTTCCTTGCCGGCCAGAAAGTCTTTTGACAGGGGAGGGCGTTCATAGGGCAGCTCATTTTCTGCCGTGACAATCGCCAAATCACCTTTTTTGCCACTTTGAGCAGCGAACTCCTTGGCGGCATATCCGGCAACCACACCTCCGCCCAAGATGGCGATTGGAAAGGACTTCATGGTTATGGATTGGAATCTCCGTTGTCTTTTTAATTTTCTGCAACCACCACCATGACATTCGCAGCCAAGTGCGTGACTCTGCCGAAGGCCGCTATTTCTTCAGGGCCGTGACGTGTTTCAAATGCGCTTCCACAATAGGAATGGATTTGTCGAGAAAGCTTTTGATGTCCGCGTCCTGCGTTGCGGCAGCTTCAGCTTTGAATGCCTTGGCATCCTTTTGATGGGCTTTGATCATGCTGTTGATATAGGTATCATCGAATTCCGAACCCGTCAACGCCGTCATTTTGTCCACCATCGCCTGATGTTTTGCATCCAGGCTGCCGGGCAACGTCACGCCCTTTTGCGCGGCCAGCGCTTTCAGGTCGTCATTGATGGCCGTGTGATCCTTCACCATCATCTGACCGAACTCTTTTACATCGGCGCGCATCCCGTGGGCGGAAGTCAGTTCGCCGAGCTTCACCTCGGTCATGCCGCCTTGTGCAGCCGCGAAGAAAAAATTTGTGTCGGCAATGGAGACCGTCGTTTGCGCCTTGGCACATGGAACCGCCAGGAAAAGTCCTGCCGCCATCAAAGCCATCCCCAGTCTAGTCGCTGAACTGGCGATGAATTTGGAAAACTGCATATTGTCCTGTTTGACCGCATATTTTGATTCTGTAGTGGCATTCATAAGGGATTGCTTGGTGATGTTGGTTTGATTTGACTTAATTGGCTTTTATTGTTCGTGTTTATCATCGTCGGCGTGACGGTAAAAATGTCTCGTCGGCCATTTAATTCAACGAAATTACGGTTTGCCCTCATTATTCGCTATGGGGTGAAACCCTACCATGGATTATGAGGGCCATCGCGCGCGGAAAACGAATTCGGCAAAAGAGCTGTTTTATGCGTCGCTGGAGTTTACTTCAAAGGAACCGCGCCAAATCCACGCACGCGGCATATATGCCGGCTTAACCTTGCACTGCGTCCTAGCATTCGGATTCGGGAATCACTTCTTTCGGCGCGGATGAAAATTCATGAAGAAGAAAATATTCATCAGAAAGGCTGGGCTTCGCAGCGCATCATCAAACCGAAACCTGCATAATTTATGGTCAAGAGTTTTCCAGACTTTCCTCGTATTTGAGCAGGCAATCTGGAATGTTTACGAAACAAACTAATTGTTTTATCGTGATTTAATATGACACAACCCGACCCCGATAAAATTGCCGCGCATTATTCTGAAATTTTGAAAGAGCTTGGCGCCGACCTTGAGTCCGAGGGAATGAAGGAAACGCCGCTGCGCGCCGCCAAAGCTTTGATCGAAATGACGGAAGGCTCCCGGATGGAAATCGATCAGCTCACGAAAATGTTCAAGGCTGAATGTAAAACCGCCGTCTGCCACGACATGGTGATTGTGGAAGGGATCAAGGAAGTCGGCCTGTGCGAACATCATCTGCTGCCGATTCTCATGAACATCACCATCGCCTACATTCCCGACAAAAAAATACTCGGACTCTCCAAACTGTCGCGCATCGCGGGATATTTTGCCCGGAGATTGCAGAATCAGGAGCGGACCGCCCATTTGATTGCCGCTTTCGTCGAGCAAATCGTCGAACCGCTGGGCGTGGGCGTGCTGATTGATGGCAAACATATGTGCGCCATGGCTCGCGGTGTTCGCGACACCCACTCCATCATGAAAGTGAACGTCATGCATGGAGCTTTTCAAAAAGATCAAAATTTACGCAATGAATTATTTACGAGACTGGGTGCGACGTGATTTTACGAATGCGGATCACCGGCTGAAAAATGCGATGAAACAATTTCTTTTTTATGGTTTGGTTCTGCTGGTTTTTGGCTTGGGCATTTTATTGATCTTGGAGCAAGGGCAGAAGCTGCAACCGCCTCTCTCCGATGCTTCCAGCCAGTCATTATCTGCCGCCAGTGCGGGCGGTGTCACGGGCATCGAACCGTCTGCTTCGCTCGTGGAAAATCTGCGAGAAAATCTGGAAGACCCGCTCACGCGGCTTTTCATCCAGTTAATTTTAATAATAGTGGCGGCACGGTTATGTGGCACGCTGGCGAAGGCGGTTCGCCAGCCTGCCGTGATTGGCGAAATGATCGCGGGTATTTTGCTGGGACCGTCGTTGCTCGGCTGGTTGTCGCCGGACTTTTTCCATTTTGTATTTCCAGCATCCTCGCTCGGATCACTGCGGTTATTCAGCCAGATTGGTGTTTGTTTGTTCATGTTCGTGGTGGGGATGGAACTGGACGTGAGCCAGTTGAAACAACAGGCACGGACAGCGGTGCTGGTCAGTCAGGTGAGCATCCTGTTTCCATATCTGCTGGGAGTGATGAGCGCGCTATTTCTTTTTTCCACGTTCGCAGGCCCGGCCACGACGTTCACGGTGTTCGCGCTGTTCATCGGCATTTCAATGAGCATCACGGCGTTTCCAGTGCTGGCACGGATTCTGGAAGAACGTGGGTTGACGAAATCGCCTTTGGGCATCACCGCCCTGATCTGCGCGGCGATGAACGACGTGACGGCCTGGTGCATCCTCGCCTTGGTAGTCGCCGTTGCCAAAACCAAAAGCATGACTTCAGCGGGCTTCAGCATCGGGCTGGTGGTGCTCTTTGTTTTGGTGATGCTGTTCTGGATCAAACCACGCTTGCCGCACCTGCTCAACCGCACGACGGGCGGCGATGGCAAGCCTGGAAAAGGCGTGATGACCGGCGTGATCGCGTTTGTGTTTGCCTCCGCGCTGGCGACGGACGTGATGGGAATTCACGCCCTGTTCGGTTCGTTTCTGGCCGGAGTCGTAATGCCGGCGCGTCACGAATTCCGCGAATTTCTGCGCCTGCGGCTGGAACATTTCAGTTCAGCTTTTTTGCTGCCATTATTTTTTGCCTTCGTCGGATTACGCACGCAAGTTGGCTTGTTGAATGACACAAGTGGCTGGCTGATTTGCGCTGGACTCATTGTCATCGCAACCGTGGGAAAGCTCGGTGGCGCGATGTTCACGGCGCGGCTGACCGGCGTGAACTGGATTGATTCGTTTGCATTGGGCGCATTGATGAACACGCGCGGACTGGTGGAGTTGATCGCGCTGAATATCGGATATGATCTGGGAATTCTTTCTCCGCGCATTTTCGCCATGCTGGTGATCATGGCCTTGGTCACCACTTGCATGACCGGCCCGCTTCTCGCTTTCAGCGATTATTTGCGCGCACGAAAATCCGTCGCCATCAATCCAGCCTGCTGATGGCACTGTCAGATTTTTTCCAAAAGCAACGGGATGAAGGCTTGAGCGATGTCCAAAGGAGCCGGTCACTTGTTGTCCAACTCGGAGAGTTTTTCTGCGATGGCGTGTTGTGCGAAGGGAATCTGTCCAATGATGCTGATGACCGCATTGCGCAAAAGCTTCGCGCCAAACGATGAAGCGGTTGCCATCTTCGTCATCCGGTCGGTCAGTTTCACGACGGAACGGGCAATCTCAAGCCGCTTCTCCTGCCATAGATTCAAGCCCGCGTCATTTCCTTGTTCGAGCGTTTCTTTCAATGCAGTGGCAAGGGCGATGGCATCCTGAATGCCAGTGTTCATCCCTTGGCCGCCGGCCGGACTATGAACATGGGCGGCATCGCCAGCCAACAAGACTCTCCCTTGCCGCAGGACCTTGGCAACGCGATGTTCAAGATGAAACCGGGATGCCCAAACGGTGCGTCGAATTGTGATGGCGGCGTTCTCTGGTCCGCGCTCCGCAAGAATCTGTTGAAAATCTGTGATCGAAGGTGCGGGCGGAGCCTCCTTCATCGTCGCAACAATTCGGAAATGATTGCCGGGCAGGGGAGCCACGACGACCATGCCTTTCGCGGAAAAGAACAGGCTGACTTCTTCCCGGTCCAGCGGCCAGTCCATCTCCACATCGGCGAGCACAAAGCTTTCTTCGTAGTCGCCGCCGATAAATGGAATAGCGGCTTGTTCGCGGACGCGGCTATGCATCCCGTCGCAACCCACCAGCCATTTGGTGCGGACGGTTTTAAGTTCTTCGCCGCTTTTGTATTGCACCTGCACATTGTTTTCTCCGAGGCGAATGGCGATCACGTCGCAGGGACGTTGCACGGCGCCGCCGAGTGATTGAAGCGTAAGCGTCACGCGTAGCACCTCTATTCAGTGAAGTCATAAGAATCGTAGCATAGATGCTATGACGAATACGACAGGGGCAGAAGAACAGGTGTTGAAAACGGACG
>Ga0207933_1002909_pt1 | contig 10594 bp, 2 predicted proteins | sample NGESurdeep092012_4_FD_184488 | JGI IMG/M metagenome (GOLD analysis project Ga0207933, IMG submission 184488) | Arctic peat soil microbial communities from Barrow, Alaska - NGEE Surface sample F53-3 deep-092012 (SPAdes) | ecosystem: Environmental > Terrestrial > Soil > Wetlands > Peat ...
CGCCAGCGGACGGATTATAGACGCAGACGACATGGACATATTTTCCCCCGAGTCCCGGATTGGCCGTGAGCTTCGGGCTGCCGCCGCTGCTCGCGAGTTCCAGAAAATTTCTTCCGTTGCTTTGATCGTGTAATAAGAAACGCAAGTAACCACTTCCCACTCCGTCGCGCAAGCCATCATCAAAAGAAAACAGCGGCACGTTGTCAGGCGAAACGGCGTTTGTGACCCACGCCTCAATTGTCACGTTTGTCAGACCCGCGAGCAAATTTCCCGGCAGACTGACGTAATTTCCGCTCGTGCCATTTAAGACGACCCGACCGTTGCCATCAAAAGCGGCGCTGCCGTTCAAAGTGCCATCCGCGCCGCCCACCGAGTCGTGCGCGACTGTGCCGCTGGTTTCATTAAAGCTCCAGCGGTGGATCAGCGGCGGCAACGGCGAAGAAATAATCACGGACGACGTGGAAAATGACACATTGTCAAATTGCGCCTGATTCAACGTGCCGTCGCTGACACTGCAAACGACGAGGCCGACATAGACATTGGCATTCATGCCCACCGTGGTCGTGCCGACGGATATCCAGTTCACGCCATCTGGCGAAATGAACGCGGTGAAAATATTCCCCGCACGCACGAGCCGCAACCAATACGGCGCGGCAATGCCGGTCGGATTGGTGACGCCGGAAGCCGAGCTGCCCGTGCCGCTGCGTTGCTGGAGCGCGACACCGTTCACCGGCGAAATAAAATTGACGACATATTGCGACGATGCGTCGAGTGTCTCGCGAATCATCACGCCAGCCTTCGCCCAGCCGGCGGTATTTTGCATATTCAGCACGCGCGCGGTGATCGCGCAATCGCCGGTGAGGGTTTGAAAGGCGTAACGAAATTCATCCGCCGTTCCCCAGATGTCCGCGCCCGAACCTTTGATGGTGAAAACTCCGTTCGTCAAACCAAATGAGCCGACCGCGCCGACCACGCCGACATCTTCCGTCAGCCAGTTGGTCGAAGGCGCAGCCACAAGCGAGGCGGAGGCTTCGGCAGAATTGATGGATTCACCGCCCGCGTCCACGGCGGTCATGACGTAAAAATAAAGTGTAGCCGGAGAAACATTCGTATCCGTAAAAGCAAAGCCGGTGAGGTTCGTTGCAATCGTCGTGTAAGTTCCGCCGTGTGTGGTCGAGCGTTTCACATTGTAAGTCGCGGACGCGGACGGATCGAACCATGACAAGTTAATTTGACTTGTTCCCGGCAACGCGATGACACTGGTGGGTGTGGCACTGCCAATCGCCGCCGCCGGCCCAATCTTAAATCCAATCGCCGTGCCAGAAGGAAGACTTGGCATCGGCGTCGGACAAGTTACAACTAATCCAGTAGAAGTCTGCGACCAAGTAAGTGCGCTCGTGCTGCCTAGTAATGAAACCGAGCCGATTGAACTAACCAGTAAGTTTGAGCTAGTAGCGAGCGAGGCGATGGCAAGTTGGGTTCCTGCTGTCGGAATTCCCAAGTAGTAAGCATAGAGACAACCGTTCGTGCCGACAGTGAAACGGAATGAACCTTCAGTTGGTTTCACCCAGGCATGACTGCCATAGACTCCCTCGCTATGAATCGTCATCCATTGGCCGATGCCCGCGAGCATATTAGTGGCGCTGTTGCTAGAGCTGTAATTATCAAACGCACCGTCGGGCCGGAGTGGTATGTTGACGACCATTGCGCCATCGCGTGAAATCGCTTCCAGTAGCCGTTGCACTATCGCGCCGCCGTTGTCATACGAAATGCCGGGTTTCCAAAACCAGTCGCCAATGCCAAATTCCGCGAGCCATGGCTGGTCGTCCTTAATGGTTGAAGAATAGCCGCCTTCAAAGGTCGTGCCGATGCGGTCGCCATTATGAAATTTGACGAAAGCCACCGTGTCCAACTGGCCGTGCCGCTGCAAGGTGCGGTTGTAATAGTGCGCGATGACGCGCTCCATCGCATCGCACTTGTAACCCGTGCCAGTCGCAGAACCACTGAACGGCTGGGTGGAATTGCCGTCAGTGTAGATAAAATCAGGATTGTAATTTTCCACCACGTCGAGGATGCGCAACGCCCATTGCGTCGCATACCAATGGCAGTAGTCCAGATCGTTTGTAAAGATGCCTGAAGTAGGATTCCAGTAACTCTGGGTCGGCGTCGAGATGCCTTGATACTTATGCAAGTCTATATTGTAGAGTCGGCGTGTATCGTAGTTAGTCCACCATTGGCCGGTGCTGTTTGTTGAAGTTACTGCATCATAAGAAATCCCTGCATAAGTTCCCGAACCATCGCTTAAAAAATCGGGCTGCGTGAACCACCAACTATACTCGTGATGAAACGCGACGCCGTAGCGCATTCCCAAACTGCGCAGCGCGTTCGTCCATTCCGCCATGGTGTCGCGCTTCGCGCCGAAGTTCATCATGTTCCATGGATTATACTTCGAGTTCCAGTTGTCAAAATTGTCGTGGTGCACGCCTTGCACCAAAACGAAGCGCGCACCGGCGTTGTAAAAAGTTTGCGCCAGCGCAGCGGGACTGTAGTTGGTCGGACTCCACGCGCGCAAAACATCCTTGTAACCGTTGGTCATCGGCTGGCCGAAATTGTTCGTGTGAAAAATATAGGCCGCTGCACCCTGTTGATACATGTGTTGAGCCGACCAGTCGCCGCTTTGAAGGCTGGCCTGCGGCCCGTAGTGCAGCCAGATGCCGAACTTGGCCTGTCGCAACCATGCCGGAGTGCCGTTGCCGGGAACATTCGCCGCGATGGACGTCCAGGTTGGTTGGAACGGCCCGTTGGTCTCGATGGCGAAGTCCATATTTGTCTCCGCAAAATTTGCCGCGTTGCCCATCGGCATGGAATTGGCTGCCGCCGGTGCGGACAACGGCGGCATCGGCGGCAAAATCGGAAGCGTGTAAGCATGAGCTAAGCCCGCCACCGCGAAAAACAATGCCAGCCCCGGCAGCACTAGGTGACATGATCCAAGTGTCCGGCGAAAATTCATAGGGTTACTTGCTGGCTAGCGATTTGCCAGCCAGTGAAATTTTGAAAACGATGGCAATGTTGCTGGGCTCGTATTTAGGTTGTTCAATGACGAGCGCGTCATCGGTTTGTGACCATTTGATTTTTTCAGTGCTGCCGAGCAGTTGGATTGTCTTGATGGATTGATCCAGCAGTTTTGCGGACTTACCCAACGATGTGATGCTCACGCCATTCGTGGGCCAGCCAAGTTCAATCGCGTAGAGCGCATCGCCCTTTTGCGTGAAGCGCACGTCGGCGGCGGTCAGCGGCTTGCCTTTGCCTTCGTTAAATCCCTGCGCGGTCAGCTTCGCACCGCCCGACGCCGGGCCTTCACCGAATACTTTCCACGGGCGCGTGCCGAAAATACATTCCTTGTTTACGTCCATCCAGTCGGCGATGCCTTGCACCACTTTCAATTCCTTGTCGTCAATCGTCCCGTCACCGCGCACGGGAATGTTCAACAGTAGATTTCCATTTTTACTCACGATGTCGCACAACATCTGGATTACTGTCTTCGTGCTCTTGTAACCGTTGCGTTCGTAGAGTGCGCGGTCGTAGTGCCAGCCGCCGATGCAGGTGTCCGTCTGCCACGGATGCGGCTCAATCGTCGGGCTGACGCCGCGCTCGATGTCCCACGCCATGCACTGCTGCTGGTCGGGCGTCAGGATTTTGCCGAACAACACGCCGTCGTCGCCATGCAATTTCTCGTTGGTGTTGTAAAAGTCAGCAGCAATCTTCAAGCCCGCATCGCTGATGGGCCACAACGGCAGCGCCGTGTCGTCAAAATAAATTAAATCGGGATGATACTTGCTGATGAGGTCAACCGTGCGGTTGTAAAATTTGTCGCAGTAATTTTGGTCGGGAAGCGAAGCGCCGTTGCCCCAGTTCCATTGCGAATGAATTCTGCCCGGGTTATCGCTGCCCACACTGCGCGGATGATTCTGGGCATATAAATCCTGCGGATCGAGGCCGTCCCACCACAAACCTTTGCCATCAGCCTTCGTCAAATTGCCATCGTAATCCTGTGACGGCTCATACCATGTCCACGCGTGCGCGGCGTGGACGCTCACACCAAACTTCAATCCGTTTTCGCGCGCGGCCTTCGCCCAGCCGCCGATTAAATCTTTTTTCGGCCCGACGGCGACGGAATTCCACGGCTGGTATTTGGAATCCCAGTTGTCGAAGTTGTCGTGATGGTTCGCGAGTGCGAAGAAGTATTGCGCGCCGGCACGTTTGTAGAGCGCCATCAATTTTTCGGGATCCCAGTTTTCCGCCTTCCATTCGTGGATGACATCTTTGAAACCAAACGTCGCCGGTGAACCGTAATGTTCGACGTGGAATTTATTTTGCGCGCTGCCGGGAAAATACATCGAGCGCGCATACCAGTCGCCGTCCTCCGGATCGCATTGCGCGCCCCAATGCGCCCAGATGCCGAACTTCGCGTCGCGAAACCATTCCGGCACTTGGTATTGCTTCAGCGAATCCCATGTCGGCGCAAACTTCCCCTGCTGCACCGGCTCGGCAGCCGTGTTGACGATGACGAAAGTAGAATTGGTTTGTGCCAAGGCGGTAATTAACGGCGCGACGCTGGCAACAACAGTTAAAATAATTAACCTTAATTTTGACGGTAGGATGAACACAATTACGAAAGAGTATTAAAAAATTATGAAACAGGAGAACCTATCACTTCCAGCCGGGGTAACGATAGCCTTGATAAACATATTGGTAGTCCACTCCTGAACTGGGGCCGGTAAAGGATGGAACCGCAATTCCACTGGCCGCATTTTTGCCGGCAGTAATGATGGAACCATCCATCCATTTGTGGGATTCAGCATGACCGTCACAAAACGCCACGGTGCTGACATTGCCGTGATACATGGCTGGTGGATCAACCCAGGTAAAGGATTGAATCGTGCCGCCGGCATTGACCCAATTTTGCTCCCAAGTCCCGTCGTTGAAACCGCGCCAGTCGGCGGTTTCCATGAAGGCAAAGGTCAGCACGCCGGCAGGAATGCTCGCCAGTTTGGTGTAGGTCGAGCCAAGCCCCGCATAGCTGCCCTGCGGATCCCCAGCCAGATTTTGTGTCTTGGCATAGCTGTCGTAAGCCCAGCCACTGCCCGGGGAAAGTCGTTGGTAACGAACATCGCCTGGACAATGATATACGCCGGGATTCGGTGCATATTGAAAGAGCGGATTGTTGGTCTTTAATAATGCCTGCATATACATCTCGGCATTCGCAGATGTCATTCCTGCAATCGTCGCCTGTAGTGTGGCATCGGAAACCGTGCTGTTTGGTGCCGGGTTTCCCGTGAGCGGCAGGTTCCAAAAGCCGCCACCACTCCATGTCGAATTGACCGTGCTGTATGGCACAATGGCGTCGTTATTATCGCCGGCATACATGACTAAAGCCAAGCCCAGTTGCTTTTGATTGCTCAAGCAGGTCGCCTGTGTGGCCTTTAATTTTGCCTTGGCCAACGCCGGCAGCAGCATTGCCGCCAGAATGGCGATGATGGCGATGACCACCAGCAATTCAATCAACGTGAAACCCGCCTTGGTGGATTTAAGCCGCATATCTGTTTTCCAAAAACTTTTCATTCTTACCTCTATTTCAATATGTTCATCAATCAATTAAAAGCGGGGTGCCGGAACCCAAACCGACACCCCGCCACTGCTTTTGCCGCAACACCCATATATCGCCGCAAAACAATTTATGCCCGACTACTTACGGCAGAACCATGCGGTAGAACACAGCGCCGCTGGCCGGGTTGATGACGTTGGTCACCGCGTTGACTGTGGTCGAGCCGGCCACGTCCACCCAGTTGGTGTAGAGGCCGACGGCCAACGTGTTGGTCTGCACCTGCAGCTTCCAACCGGTATGATCAGCGGGCCAGCTCAACTCAAGGTTGTTACCGTTGACCACGGCGACAATGTTTGTCGGCGTCGGATTGACCGGCGAGGTGACCGTGACGACCGTGATGGAGCCAAGCGACGCGAGATTATCGGTCCAAGTATATTTGTATCCCGTGGCATCGTTGGTCGCCAAGTTGACAGTAAAGCCACTGACACCGGCGCTGAACAATTGGAAGGTGTCGCCAACTTGTAACGTCTGACCAATGTTCGTCACGGACAACGTGCCGCCGTAAGTCGGCGTGCCGTTGATGGTCAACTGGTCGCAGTTCGACGGCGTGTTGGTGCGATTGAGTTCCATCAACAAATTGCCGCCAAGAGTGGTGTTGCCGGTCAACGTGAGTGTGCCGACCGCGCCGACGCCGCCAGGATTGATGATGGAGCCGGACTGCGCATTGACATTCCCGCCCACGGTGCCGGTGCCGGTCAACGTCTGCCCGCTGGTCAGGGAGAGCGTGCCGTCATTGCGCCAGATGTTGAGTGTGCCGAGGACGTTGACGAGGACGCTGTTGCTGATGCCGCTTTCGCCGACAAGTGTCAATGTGCCGTTGGCAACCACGGTGGGGCCGGAGTAAGTGTTCATGCCTTGCAACGTCTGGCTAGTGCCGGTGCCGGTCTTGGTCAAACCAACCTTGCCCGCGCCGTCGGTGATGTCGCCATAGTAGTCGCTGCCGACCGCGTTGTTGCCGCCGATGGTCAGCGTGCCGGTCGTGCTGGCCGCGCTGTTGAGGATCACGCCGCCGGGACCGGTCAAGATGCCGATGGTTTCATTGCGGCCATTCATGTCCAACGTGCCACTGTTAATGGTGACCGTGTTGCCGTCGAAGATTTGATCGCCCGTCGTGCCGCCCAATTGCGCGATGCCGCCTTCCACAAAGAGCGCACTCGTCGCGCGCTGGCCGACCGCACCGGTCTTGTCCAAAACCACCGTGCCGGCGGCGACGTGCAGGTTCATGTAGCCATTGTCCACCGTGCCGGCCAAATCAACTATGCCGGTATCGAGATTCGTCACGTCAAACTGCGCGCCACCGCTGGCGTGCGTAATGGTGGCAAGCGTGATGTTACCAATGCCGCCGATGGTGGTGAATGAACTGTTGTCAGCGGTGATGTTGCCGGCAACCGTAGCCGCCGAGGCGTTGCTGTTGATCAATGACGCCCCGGAATTCAGGGTGATATTTTCGGCGATCGTCTGCCCGTTCAAGTCGAGCGTGGCATTGGCCGACACCGTCGTGGCACCGGCGGTCGAGCCGAGGGCGTTGGTGTTCGCCAGTTTCAACGTGCCGGCGCTGATGGTAGTTGCGCCGGAATAAGTATTATTGCCGCCGAGCGTCAACGTGCCGGAACCGTTCTTGGTCACGGTCAGAGTGCCAGCGGAGTTCTGTAGGATGCCGTCAAACTCGGAACTGGAGCCGCTGGTGCCAATGGTCAAGGTCGGCGTGCCGCCCGCCACCGTGTCTACCGTGCCATTACCAGACAAGCCATTGAGAATCTGGCTGTGGGCGTTGATATCGAGCGTGCCATTGAGCGTGACATCGCCCTTACCGCCGCCGCCGGGGATGCCGTTGACCCCGCCGAGTTGGATGGTGCCGTTGCTGATCACCGTGTTTCCGCTGTAGGTGTTCGTCTGATTCAATACGAGCAGGCCGATGCCTTGCTTCGTCAAACCACCAACGCCACCAATCCCGCTGCCGGCAAAAGTATAGGTCTTGGTGTTGTTACTGATGACCATGCTGTTCGGAGATACCATCGTGGTGACATAAACATTGGTGGCAATGGCCGTGTCATCAAACCGGGTGTTATCGCCTTCAAAATAAGTGTTCGGCGAGCCGCTGATCAGCCAGTTGGTCGTCGTGGTGATGTCCCAGTTGGTGTTGATCGAACCGGTCCAAACATCAACGGACGGCGTATAAGCCGTCACATTTAGGGCAATCGTGTTGCCGCCATTGGTCACAATGCTGGCACTGAGTCCGCGCGGCAACGTGCCCACTGCGAAGCCGCCCGAACCACTGATGCTGGTGAAACCGATCAGCGGATAAGTTTGTCCAACCGTGAAGCTGCCGCCGATGATGTTGACAATGGTCTGGCCGCTCAAGGTGAGTGAACCGGCGTTCACCGGCGCGATTGTGGTGCTGGTCAGGCCGACGAATCCATTCGTCACCGCCCCGACACTGCTGCCCAATGTGTAAGTGGCCGGCGCAAGTTGGTTAACGCCGATAACATTCAACGTCAACGCGGCGCCGTCGTTCACCGTAATCCCAGCCGTGGCGTTGGTTTGCAGTGTATTCATCACCAGCTTGCCACCGGTAACCGTCGTAAGACCGCTGTAACTGCTCACGCCACCAAGAGTCAAGATGCCGTTGCCAATCTTCGTCAGCGAAGCGCCCGTCCCGCTGTCGCTCAAATTGCCGGAGAAGGTTGTGCTGCTATTATTATTGCCGACAGTCAAAGCGATTGACTGACTGCTGATGTTCGTCAAGACGATGTTGGCCGTGCCGGAGAGACCGCCAAACAGGAAGGCATTGGACGACACCACACTGTCAAACTGCAACTGGCCGGGGCCGATGTTCAGCGTGCTGTTCTGCAGCGACGAGCCATTGCCCAGCACCAGAGTATAATTGGCATTAGTCCAAGTAGTAGCTCCGTGATATGTGTTCGCGCCCCAGAATTCGATTGGCTGGCCGGCTACCGCATTGGCACAACTGATGCCATAACCCATACCACCATCGTCAATCACCCCGCTGATGCCACCGATTCCATAAGGGCCAACGAAATTGCCGCCATAAACCGTGTTACCTTGTAAAATCACAGGGCCGCTGAGGACAGCACCATCGTCCACGCGCAACGCCCCAAAGTTTTCATTATTGCCGGTGCCAGAGACATAAATGGTGGCTCCAACGTATAGCTTGCTGCCTCCAGCGCCGGATCCGCCGCTAGTCGAACTGGCGCTCTCTACAAATATTGTTCCGCCGTTTGAAACAATGATACTGGCATTAGTGCTCCAATTAATGGCTCCGTCTTCAATGTCCACTTTAGAACTGCCGGTGCTGGCAGGAACAAGAATGGTGCCGGTGAAGCCAGACATATTTCCATCAAACCGGCTTTCCTGATTTGCCGTTTCAGTCACATTAATGGTTCCAGTTCCACTGATGGGATAGAAAAGCCACCCAATGGGAGCAACTCCTCCTCCTATATTTAGATTTATGATGCCGTTGTTAGTAACCGTTCCGGTGGTGGCAAACTCTGCCGTAGCACCCAATGCGAAATTATTGTTCACCTGCAAAGTGCCGTTACTGACAATCGTGCCGCCGGTGTAAGTGTTAGCACTCGGCAGAGTCAACACGCCGCTGCCGGTCTTGCCCAGCACGCCTGTGCCGGTAATCGCAGCCGAGAAAGTTTGCGCCGCCGGATTGGCAATCAGTAATTCACTATTGTTCGTCACCGACCCGGCCACTGAACCGTTGCTGGTTACTTTGTCGCCAAGCTGCAACGTGCCCGCACTGATGAGAGTGCCGCCGCTGTAAGTATTGGTGTCGGTCAGAACGATGGTTCCCGCACCGGCAGTGTTCAAGCCCGATGAACCGCTGATGAGCGAACTGATGGCAAGGGCATTCGCAGAATCATTTTCAAATGTCTCGCTGGAACCTAAAACGAGATTGCTGACACTAATCAAGTTATTAAGTGCCGTGCTGGCGTTTGTTAGACCAGACACGAGGGTCAATGCGTTGGTCGCGCCGGCGATGGTGACATTGTTCGCCGTCGAGAGCGTCAGATTGTTGATCGTGAAATTCGCACCAAGAACAGTGCTGAAATTTGCCGCGCCAGTCGCCGCAAAAGTAACTGCCGTCGGCGTGCCCGGGGGCACAATTGTGTTCACCGTGCCGCCCGCATCGCTCGTCCAGTTAGCGAGGCTGCCTGAAACTGTATTCCAGTTATTATTCAAGTTACCTTTCCAATACGCCACATTCGGTGCGCTTTGAGCGAGCGTCACGATCAAGGCTCCGCTGCTGGTTCCCAGCACGGCGTTGTAACCGCTAGGAACTGTGCCAACCACAAAGCCGTTTGTGGAAGTTATGTCGGCGGCGGCATCGGTGATCAAAGTGTAAGTGGTGGTGCTGATGCCGGTAATCGCACTAAAATTAATTGTCACAGTGGAGCTATGCGTGAACGAGCCACCGCTGACCGAAATCTGGTCGGAAGAAGCACCAAGGTCAAACGTGAGCGCATTGCCATTGTTCAAAGTCAGCCCGTTGGCAAATGTAATTGTGCTGGCGCTTCCATCCGCAAGATTGATGGCGGAATTGCCCGCTGCCAGCGTCACCAAACTGCTGAAACTTCCGGTGGAAGGAATAATCGCGCCGCCCGGATTGACGGTCACCGCACCGCTGACCGTGCCACCGACAACCGTGAGTGATCCGCCATTAACCGCCACGGTTCCGCTGACCGTTCCGGAGACATTGAGCGTGCCGCCCGCCACCGTCGCTGGGCCGGCCACGCTGCCGCTGACCACCAACGTGCCATTGCTCACAGTCGTTGTGCCAGTATAGGTGTTGGCAGTAGAAAGCGTCGTTGTGCCGCTGCCGGTAAAGGTCATGCCACCGGAGGCGTTGGCCGTGGGCGTTGGTGCGGTGGCGGTGGCCGCGACAGTGAAGCCGCCACCCGT
>Ga0207933_1002911_pt1 | contig 10591 bp, 9 predicted proteins | sample NGESurdeep092012_4_FD_184488 | JGI IMG/M metagenome (GOLD analysis project Ga0207933, IMG submission 184488) | Arctic peat soil microbial communities from Barrow, Alaska - NGEE Surface sample F53-3 deep-092012 (SPAdes) | ecosystem: Environmental > Terrestrial > Soil > Wetlands > Peat ...
AAAGGTTGGGCGCAGCCCGCCGATATGATCGGCTCCTGGGCCGGCGCCATGGGCCACACGCAATGGATGCCCGAAGTCTGGTTGCACATGGGCGTCGATTACGACCGAACCGGCCGTGTCACGCCTTTCGGCAAGCCTGACGATTCACTCGCCGGCACCGCGCGCTATCTGGTCGAGCGCGGAAAATACCGCCGCGGCGAGGCCTGGGGCTGCGAAGTGAAACTGCCAGACGGCCGCCGCCGTCTGGCCGATAACCGCACTTGGCACCCTTATGCCAAATGGCAGGAGCTGGGCGTGCAGCGCGCCAATGGCGCGGCCTACGCGCGGCCCGGCGATGAGGTGAAACTCTGGCAGCCGGTCAAGGGCGGTCCTGCGTTTCTGGTCGGTCAGAACTTTCGCGCGGTCTATTCCTACAATCCATCGACCAGCTACACGCTTTCGCTGCTCCATCTCGGCGACCTCATTCATGGAGATCCGCCCTTCCATCAGCAGTTCCCCGGCGGCGAGCGCGCGCCTACTTTGGATGAGGTCAAGGAAATCCAGCGCCGGCTTATCGCGCATGGTTACAAGACCGACGGCATCGACGGCCGCACCGGCAGCGATACCATCAAGGCCATTCTCGCCTTCGAAAAGAAGGTCGGCATGGAGCCCGCCGACGGCTATGCCGGCCTGAAGGTGCTCGCGAGGTTGCGTCAGGGCTCGTGATCCGGTTGGATGCCGCCAACGCCCACGCCGGGCGGACATTGCAGGTCCAAAAGTGTCAAACCCACAACGCGATAGCGCCAAACCGCAACCAGACCGCGATGCCACGATCGCAGGCCTCGACCGCCCCATACCGGCCGGCGTCAACGCGCCCGGTTTCGGCAGCGACGTGGTGGCGGATGCGCTGCGCGCGCTCGACATTCCCTATATCGCGCTCAATCCTGGCGCGAGCTACCGCGGCCTGCACGACAGCCTGGTGAATTACCTCGGCAATGAGCGGCCGCAGATGCTGCTCTGCCTGCACGAGGAGAGCGCGGTCGCCATCGCGCATGGCTACGCAAAGGTCACCGGCAAGGCGATGGCGGCGGCGGTGCATTCCAATGTCGGGCTGATGCACGCCACCATGGCGTTCTTCAACGCGTGGTGCGACCGCATGCCGATGGTGGTGTTAGGGGCCACCGGTCCCGTGGACTCGGCCAAACGCCGTCCCTGGATCGACTGGATTCATACCTCGCGCGATCAAGGCGCGCTGGTGCGCAATTACACCAAATGGGACGATCAGCCGGGTTCGGCTCTGGCCGCGCGCGAATCCGTGCTGCGCGCCGGCTGGATTGCCAACACCGCGCCGCGCGGGCCGACTTATATCAATCTCGATGCCGAAATGCAGGAAGCCAAACTGACCGAGCCCGTGGAGCCGATCGACACCCAGCGTTATATGCCGCAGGTCGAGAGCGCGCCCTCGGCGGAGTCGATCAAGCAGGCCGTTGAACTGCTGCGCAATGCCCAGCATCCGGTGATCCTCATTGGCCGCGTGTCGCGTAGCGAACAGGCGTGGAATGAGCGCGTGGCGCTGGCCGAGCGGCTGAACGCGCGCGTCATTACCGACATGAAAGTCGGGGCGTCCTTCCCGACCGATCATCCGCTGCATGCCGGCAGCCCCGGCAGCACGGTGCTGTTGCCGGAAGCCGCCGAGGCCATCCGCGCGGCTGATGTCATTCTCAGCCTCGACTGGGTCGATATCGCGGGGTCCTTCAAAAGCGTCGGTAATGTTGGCGGCAAAGTCGTGCAGGTTTCGGTCGATCATCGCCTGCATAACGGCTGGAGCATGGACTATCAGGGCCTGCCGCCGGTCGATGTGTTTATCGCCAGCGAGCCGGACGCCGCTGTGCCCGTGCTGCTGGAAGCGCTTGGCCCGGGCGGCCCGCACGTTGTCGCGTCGGTCACGCGTGAATTTCCTAAACTCGCCGAGGGTAAACTCACCGTCGATCATCTGGCCGATGCGCTGCGCAAGGCGGTTGGCGAGCGGCCGGCCTCGCTCACCCATGTTTCGCTGTCGTGGAACGGCGCAAGCTGGCCGCTGCGCCATCCGCTCGATTATCTCGGTTCCGATGGCGGTGGTGGCGTCGGCGGCGGACCCGGTATTTCGGTTGGCGCGGCTTTGGCGCTCAAGGGCAGCGGACGGCTCGCAATCGCGGTCTGCGGCGACGGCGATTTCATGATGGGCTGCACGGCGATTTGGACGGCGGCGCATTATAAAATCCCGCTGCTCGTTGTCGTTGCCAATAACCGCTCATTCTTCAACGACGAGTTGCACCAGGAGCGCGTCGCCCGCATCCGCAACCGGCCCGTCGAGAACCGCTGGATCGGCCAACGTATTTCCGAACCCGATATCGACATTGCCGGCGTCGCACGCGCGCAAGGGGCGCAAGGTTTCGGCCCGATCGCCAAAGCCGACGATCTCTCCGCAACTTTCGCCAAGGCAATCGCTACGGTCGATGCGGGCAATGTCGCGGTCGTCGATGTGCGTGTTGAACCGGGCTACACGGCCGCCGTGACCGCCATGATGACGCGCGCCAAGAGCGATTAGCGCCATGGCATCGGGCATACCGGCAAGCACCGACGCCATCCTGGTGGCCGACCACATCCTCGTGCGCTACGAGACGGCGGAAGGCCCGATCACGGCGGTGGACGATATGTCGTTCACGGTGCGGCCCGGCGAATTCCTTTCGGTCATCGGCCCTTCCGGCTGCGGCAAATCGACTTTGTTCAATGTGATCGGCGGGCTGCTCAGCCATCACCAGGGCATGGTCAGCGTCGACGGAGAAACCATTTCCGGTCCGCACAAATCGATCGGCATGGTGTTCCAGGAAGAATCCACCTTCCCCTGGCGCACGGTGATCGACAACGTCGCCTTCCCGCTCGAGCTTGTCGGCATGGAACGCGGCAAACGCGCCGAGCGTGCGCGTTACTTCATCAACATGGTGGGGCTGGCCGGTTTCGAGAACCGCTATCCCGGCGAACTCTCCGGCGGCATGCGCCAGCGCGTCTCGCTCGCGCGCACACTCGCTTCCGAGCCGAAAATATTGCTGATGGATGAGCCGTTCGCCGCGCTCGACGAGCAGACGCGGCTGCTGCTCGGCGACAAGGTGCTGCAAATCCAGCAGGAGCTGAAACAGACCACGTTGCTGATTACGCACAACATCACCGAAGCAGTCCAGATGTCCGATCGCATTCTGGTGATGACCTACCGGCCGGGCAAAATGAAACGCATCGTCGATATCGATCTGCCGCGCCCGCGCACATCGGAGATTGTCAGCGGCGAGGCCTTCGGCCGTTATGTCGCGCAAATCTGGAGCGACCTGCGCGAAGAAGCCAGCCGCGGCATGGCGGAAGCGGAATCGAATGCGCTGCATCACGACAGCGAGACGCCATGACAGCGGCTGCCCTGCCCAGACGCGCATCGGAAACCTACCTGCCCCAGCTGGTGGGTTTGGGCTCGCTGGTCATTTCGCTGTTGATAGCCGAAGTCATCATCCGCATTGGCTGGATCAGCCAATACATCGTGCCGCCGCCCTCCGAAATCGCCGGTAGCTTCGTCCGCCTGTTTCTGGAGGAGCATATCGTCTACCGTTTTTTCTATACCAGCGGTGAGTGCCTCATCGCGGGTGTCATGATCACGTTTTTCGGCATCGGCATCGGCGTGCTGATGCAGCGCTTCAAGCTGTTGCAGCAGGCCTGCGAGACGTGGGTCGCAGCATTAGCCTCGGCGCCGTTTGTGCTGATGTATCCATTGTTCATGGTGATATTCGGCCGCAACGCGTGGACCATCATCATGATGGGCTTCGTCTCCGCGTTGCCGCCGGTAATCCTGAAAACGATCGAGGGCATATCCGGCACGCGCAAGGTACTGGTCAATGTCGGGCGCAGCTTCAATCTGACCGGCACGCAGCAATTCTGGAAAATTCTTTTCCCCGCTGCACTACCCACCATTTTCGTCGGCATCCGGCTGGGATTGATCTTTGCTCTGATCAATATCGTCGGCACCGAATTTTTGATCAATTTCGGCGGGCTCGGCCAACTGATCGAGGATCTGGCCGAGCGTTACGATCTCGCCGGCACCTATGCCGCGATCTGCTTTGTGATTTTGGTGAGCGTGCTGTTTTTTATGGCGCTGGAAAAGGCTGAGCGATGGCTGAGACCGGTCGATTGATCCGCGCGGCCGCGCCCGCGCCACTGCTTAGCCCCGTCACGCTGCTGCGTGTTGCGATCATATTGGTCCTGTTGGCTGTCTGGGAATTTCTCGCCCATTCCGGCTGGCTTTACCGCGACGTGGTGCCGTCACTGCTCACGATCGGCCATGCGCTCTACGGCCTGCTCAGCAGCAGCGGCTACTATTTCAACCTCGGCGTCACCGCCGGCGAAATCGGCCTCGCGCTGACCATTGGCGGGCTATCGGGATTGGCTGTCGGCCTGCTGCTGGGCGTCAGCCCCTTTCTGTCAAAAGCCTACGAGCCTTATCTTTATTATCTCGGACCGACGCCGAAGATTATTTTCTTCCCGATCATGATCATGTGGTTCGGGCTCGGCGTCGAATCCAAGATTGCGCTCGGCGCGCTGTCCTGTTTTTTCCCCGTGGTGCTGAGCGTGGCTGCCGGCATGCGGCAGATCGACAGGGTATTGATTCGTGTCGGTCAAAGTTTCCGCGCCAGCCCCTGGCAGATGATCGTGAAAATCTATCTGCCGGCCATGCGCCATCCGGTCATTAACGGCATCCGGCTTGGCTTGGGCTTTGCGCTGATCGGCACGCTGTTGGCGGAAACCAAACTGTCGAACAAGGGCATCGGCTTTCTGATCATCCAGGCCTATAGCGTGTTCGACATGCCGCGCATGTACGCCATGCTGATCGTGCTGTTCGTGCTGGCGATCGGCGCCAATGCGCTGGTCGGCCGGCTTGGCGGCCTCCATAGCATCAAGCGGACCTAATCCGGCGGATCGAAGCCGCAGGCGTTCCATATCTTGCGGCTCTCCGGCTCGATCAGGAACTGGATGAAGTCCGCGGCCGGCGCTGCGACCTTGCTTCCAGCCGTGACGCCGGCGCCGTAAGTGATCGTCAGTTGCAGCGATGGCGGCAGTGAGCCGGCGAGTGTAATCCCCGGCACGCTGACGATCTCGCTCTTGGGAAAAATGCCGAGCGTGGCCTCCCCGCTGGCAATCGCTGCTAGCCCGCCGGCGAGCCCGACTTTATGGGTGACGCGGCCGGAAAGCTTTTCAGTCAAGCCCAACTGCTTGATCACTCTATCGCTCTGTGCGCCGCTCGGGGTGGCACCGGGTGGCGCATGCACCACCCCACACGCGGTCAGGAGTGCCGAGCGCAGCGCCTCCGGCGTCGAGACGTCGGGCAATGAACCGCCCGAAGTAACGCCGACGGCGAGCCCGATATTGGCGAGCGGCGTGCAAGCGCCCTGCACGATGCCTTGCTGGATATAGGCCTCGATGGACGCCACCGGCATCAGCAGCACGTCGAGAGCTTCGTGAGCTGCCACGCGCGTGGCGATGCCACTCATGCTGTCGTAGAGCGCATTGAGTTTGTTGCCGCTGCGCTGTTCGAAGATGGGCCCGAGGCGGTCAAATGCCGGTTTGGGTGCGCCGCCAGCGATGCTGGTGATGGTGACTGTCATTGTTTCGGCAGGTCGAAGCCGCCCTTGAGCCAAACGGCGCGATGGGCCGCATCGGTCATGTAGGCAATGAAGGCCGCGCCAGCTTCCGGCGCCGCGCTCTTAACGGCGACCGCGGCGCCGTAAATGGTCGTGAGCTGGATCGGCGCAGGCAGCGGCCCCACGAGACTTAATCTGTCGTTGATCACTTCGCTCTTGGGATAGAAGCCGATCTCGGCCTCGCCGCTGGCCACAAGCTCTACGCCGCCACGCAGTGCCGAACGGTGGAAGGTCTTGCCCTTCATCGCCTCGGCAATGCCGAGGCTTTCAATCAACTTACCCAAATGCGTGCCGCTCGGCGTTTCGCCAGGCGTCGCGTGGGTGATGGCGCGGGTCCTAAGAATGGCCGCCTTGACCTTGTCCGGGCTCGACAGATCCGGTTGCGCAGCGCCCTTGCGCGTCACCGCGTAGACACTGACGAGACCGAGAATGGCGCGCGCCTGCGCATGCACGACGCCGTCTTTTTGATAAGCATCGAGGATGTTGGTCGGCATCACCAGCACGTCGGCTGTTTCGCCGGCCGCCACCTTCTCGCGCAACGCCGACATCACGGCAAAGACGTAATCGACCTTGTGGCCGGACGCTTGCTCGAACTGCGGCGTCAGCTGCTCGAAGATTTCCTTGGGCGCGCCGCCGCTCATGATGCGAATGGTTGACATCGGTCCTCGATATTAATGGGCGTTAGAGTTTGAAGGTCTCGAAGGTCGCCGGGTGGAACATTTCCTCGACCGCGACGGGCCGCGGCGACAGGCCTTGCGAGTGGTGGTGGCGCAAAAAAGTCTCCAGCGTCTTGCGGTTGGGCGTAACGCCATAAGACCAGAAGTCCTCGCCCATCAGCGCGCGCGCTTCCATCAGCCGTTCCTCGACGAACGGCAGCGTCACCTTGGTCGCCGATGTGTCGCTCAGTTGTTCCAGCGCCACGGCCTTCGCCTGCTCGAAGGCCTTGAACACCGCGCCCGGCAGCCAGGGATGCTTGTCGGCTAATTCGCGCCGCACGCCGACCAGATGCATGATCGGGAAAATGCCGGTTCGCTTGAAGTAATCCTTCGCCGCCGCGACCGGATCGGCGAACAGCCAGCCGACATTCGGCGTATTCTTCGGCAGCGAAGGCGGGCGCGGCGCGATGAAACCGTCGATCGCGCCTTCAGCCAGCAGCGTCGAAATCGATTTGCCCTTGGGCGCATCGTCGATTTTCACGTCGGGCGGCAGCTTGATGGAAATCTTTTCAGGACGATCGGCGTCCTCAATGCCGCCGCGGATCCAATGGATATCGGAAGGCTTCACGCCGTGATCGTCTTCCAGAATGGCGCGTGCCCAGACATTGGCCGTCAATTGATATTCCGGCACGCCGACTTTTTTGCCCTTGAGGTCGGCGGGCTTCTTGATGCGGTCGGTGCGTACATAGATCGACGTGTGACGGAAGGCGCGCGACACAAACGCTGGCACGCCGACATAGGGACAATTACCCTGCGCGGTTTTGACCGTGAAACTCGAGAGCGACAATTCGCAGATGTCGAATTCGGCGCCGCGGAAGGCGCGGAAAAATATCTCCTCCGGCGACAGCGTCATGAAGGCCGGCTTGACGCCGTCGATCTGCACAGTGCCGTCGATGAGCGCGCGCGTGCGGTCATAGGGGCCGACGGCGAGGGAAAGATTGAGTTTGGCCATGAAACGCCCGGGCTGGTGACTTCGGGCGAAAGTCATAGGCGAAACAAGCGCTAAGCGCTACTCCACCCCGTGCTTTTGGGTCTTGCTATCTGGGGTCACATCAATCGCCAGCGCATGTCCGGTGATTTTCACAGGACCCCGGCAATCTTTCATGCACGGACTGGCGTTCCAGAACGCTTTCTCGCTTGTTTTGCGGTCGTCGTCGTAGAAGCCGTTGCGGTTGGGCATTTTCACCTGATTCCAGGTTTCCTTCGACAGCACGAACTTGTCGTCCACAATATCGTTGAGGTTGAGCACATAGGCGGTGACGGCATAAAGCTCATCGTTGGTTAGCGATTCCGAATCGCCGAAAGGCATGGCGCGGCGGATATAATCGAAGACCACCGATACATAGGGGAAATACGAACCCACCGTTTTGACCGGATCGTTGGTGGCGAGCGTGCCCTTGCCTTGCGCCAGTGCCGGCCAGCGCCCGGCGCTTTCGCCGAACTCGCCGTGGCAGCCGGCGCATTTGTCCATGTAGACTTGCTCGCCCGCTTTCACCGAGCCGTGGCCGGGCGGCGCGCCCTGCCCGTCCGGGCGCACGTCGATGTCCCAGCCGGCGATTTCGGCGGGCGTCGCGGCGCGGCCGATGCCGTAGTTGCGCGGCTTCTCCTGCGTCCATGCCGGCGCAGCGAGCACGAGCAAGAGCAAGAGGGGGAGCGCGAACTTAGCCCACCTCGACATTCTCGACCTCCCCGCTCGGTTTGAGCGCCCAGGTCTGAATGCCGTTGTTGTGGTAGATCGAATTGACGCCGCGAATTTTGCGCAAGTCGTTCTTGCTCGGCTGCACATAGCCGGTCTCGTCCATGGCGCGCGATTGCAGTAGCAGCGTTTCGCCGTTCCACTCGATCTCGGCGTAGAAGCGCACGCAGGCCTTGTCGAACACTGGCCCGTCAATACGCGCCGTGCGCCAGTTGCGGCCGCCGTCGAGCGAGATGTCTACGCGCTTGACCTTGCCGCGGCCCGACCAGGCCAGCCCGGAAATTACCGTGAAGCCTTTGGCACGCACCGGCGCCTGCGGCGACGGCGAGGTGATCACGGACTTGGCGTCCATCTCGAAGGTGAACTTGCGCGCCTTGCCGTTCTCCATGAGGTCGGAGTATTTCGATGTCTCCTCGCGCGTATACCAGGGCTCATCGCCAATCTTGATGCGGCGCAGCCACTTGACCCAGAGATTACCCTCCCAGCCGGGCACCACCAGGCGCGCCGGATAGCCTTGCTCGGGGCGCAGCATCTCGCCGTTCATGCGATAAGCGACCATGCAGTCGTCGAGCGCCTTGGCGAGCGGCACAGAGCGCGTCATCGCGGCGGCGTCGCCACCTTCGGCGAGCAGCCATTTCGCATTCGGCTTGAGGCCCGCCTGCTCCAGCAATAATTTCAGCGGCACGCCGGTGTATTGCACGCAATGCACCATGCCGTGGGTGTATTGGCAGCCGTTGAGCTGGGCGCCACGCCATTCCATGCCGGTATTGGCGGCGCATTCGAGAAAATATATTTTGTTGACGCGCGGTAGTCGCTTCAAATCTTCCAGCGTGAAGATCAGCGGTCTGTCGACCATGCCGTGAAGCATCAGCCGATAGTCGTGCGGATCGACTTCGGCGATGCCGCCATGATGCCGCTCGAAGCACAAACCATTGGGCGTGATAATGCCGTCGAGTTCGTGCAGTGGCGTGAAGGCGACGGAGGATTCCGGCGTCGCGGTCAGCCAGGGCACGGTGCGGCGGATCACATCCTTTTCAAATGCCGATGGATGGCCGTAAGGCCGCACGCCCACGCCGTCGCCAAGATTGCGCGTCCAGTCGGCGACGTTGGGAGGCAAATTCTTGGCATTATCGGCGCGCGCGGCTGTTGCGCCCGCGGCAACAATGCCGGCAGCACCTGCGAGAAATTTGCGGCGCGAGGCGCGCGTCGTGTCGGGCGGCTTGTTCATCGAATGCTCCCGGCCCGTCTTTATCACATTCTAATTGTTGAATGTAATCTCAAATGAGTTTTATACCCCGGAGATTTTCACGCTGCTGTTGGGGGCGACGCGAACCGTCTTTTCGCCGGCGATATAGCGCTCGACCAGGTCCCACACCGGCGGGCCTTGGGTTCCCTCATTCACGCTGGCCCAGCCGGCGATCGTATATTCTTTGTTGGGGTCAATCGGTTTGCCGGTTTTCAGCAGCGTCATAGCCGAAATGCGCTGGCCGATCGGTTTGCCGATGTCGATGGCGTAGCCGAGCCCGCCGCAACGCACCATGTCGCCGCCTTGCTGATAATAAGGATCGGGATTGAACAGGTTGTCGGCGACGTCCTCGAGCACTTCCTTGAGCCGCGTACCGGTCATCGCCTGCCGGTAGACCTGCGGGTAGGTGATCGCCGTGGCATTGTGGATGTCCTCGATCGTGATCGCCTGCCCCGGCAGCACACTAGTGCCCCAGCGGAAGCCGGGCGAGAGCGCAATCTCAGCGTCGCGCTCCTTCAGCAGCGCAGCGCAGATCACGTCGTCGAAGGTGCCGTTGAAATTGCCGCGCCGGTAGAGCAGCGAGTCCGTATGCCCGACCACACGCGCCAGTTCCTGGGCGTATGGCGCGCGCGCTTTGGTGATCGCCGCCGTCATCTCCGGATCAGGCTTGATGGCGTCGGCGAATAACGGGATCAATTTGTAGCGGTAATTCTTCACCGCACCGTTCTGCACGTCGAGATCGAGCCTTGAAACGAATTTTCCGTGGCTGCCCGACGCAATGAGCAAAGTGCTGCCGACCCTGATCGCAACGGGCAACGCGTCATGGGTGTGGCCGGTGAGGATCACGTCGATGCCGCTCACACGCGCGGCCAGCTTTCGGTCGACGTCGAAACCGTTATGCGAGAGTAACACAACAAGCTGCGCGCCGCCTTTGCGCGCCTTCTCGACTTGCGCGCGCACGTCATCCTCGCGGATGCCGAACGACCATTTCGGTATCATCCAGCGCGGATTGGCGACCGGCGTGTATGGGAACGCCTGGCCGAGCACGGCGATCTTGACGCCGCCACGCTCGAACATTTTCATGGCGTCAAACACCGGCTCGTTCCATTCGGTGTCGCGTACATTGAGCGCCAGGAACGGAAAACTTAAGGACTTAATCAGCTCCTTCACCCGCGCCTCGCCATAGGTGAATTCCCAATGACCGGTCATGGCGTCGGGCTTAAGCAGCGCCATGCAA
>Ga0207933_1002912_pt1 | contig 10591 bp, 10 predicted proteins | sample NGESurdeep092012_4_FD_184488 | JGI IMG/M metagenome (GOLD analysis project Ga0207933, IMG submission 184488) | Arctic peat soil microbial communities from Barrow, Alaska - NGEE Surface sample F53-3 deep-092012 (SPAdes) | ecosystem: Environmental > Terrestrial > Soil > Wetlands > Peat ...
GGCGGTGCGTGGGCTCAATGATGAGATGGGTCAATCGGCGAACAATCGGATCGATCACCACTCGAATGACTTCGCCGCAGTCACCGTCGCTGCAGGTCGCGCTCGCGCCGATTGTGAAAAGTGGTTCTTCCATGAACTGATCCCTTCGTCACTCGTAACTCTATGGCCCAAGCTCTAACATTGACGTGGCCTTTGAGGATGGCCGATGGTCAACATTGGCGAAAGGAGTCGTCGTTACTCCCGTCATCCCCTAAAGGCCCGAGCGCGCCCCAATGTCCACGATGCGATCCCCACAATGGTCGCGGGTCGTGCAGAAAATGTTTGGGCGGCTCGAGAAGAAGGTAAATTGATATTGAGACATTCGAACGTTCAGATGCCGTGCTACATTGCTCAGCCGACTGCGACACTCGCAGACGAAAAATGTGGAGGCGACGTGATTATTTTTGGAGTGATTCTTCTCATCATTGGACTCCTTGCAGGAATTCCCATTCTGTGGACAATCGGAATAGTGGTACTTGTCATCGGAGCAATTCTCTGGATTCTCGGGTCGCTCGACCACGCTGTCGGGGGTCGACGCCATTACTACTAAGCCATCTCGCGATCGTGCCGCCAACCGTGGACATCAAATCCCCGACACTCTCGTGAATCGGCTCGGGTGATTCGTTGACTCCATGAAACCCATGCCGATTGAGTTTTCCCATTTCTATAAGTCAATTGTCATGCGTTGCTGACGGCACTGCTGACGAAGTTAAGGTCTAATTTTGGAAGTGAGTCTCTCCCTAAGAAATCGGTCCTTTTGGGGTTCTCCTCGGGTTTGTGTGGGTGATTTCTGGTCATGCGGCGAGGGTCGAGGTGGGTAGTTCGATCGTGAGGCCGCCGCAGCAGAGATAGATCATGGCGATGACCGCCTCGGCCGAGTGGTGTCCGTAGCCGCGGTGATTGATGAGTCGGATCTTCGAGTTCAGTCCCTCAAGTTTCGAGTTCGAGAGGTTGAGCTCGACTGCCGCCAGGATGCGCTCACGGTTCTGGCGCACGGTCTTCGCCAGTTTCACGAAGGCGGGGATGCGTGAACGACTGGCCCAGCGCAACCACCACTCGAGGTGCGCCGGTGCGTCCTTGGGATTGTGTAAGCGGTAGAGGTCGCGCAGCGCCTCCTTCAACTGCCAACTGCGATAGAGCACCGAGTTGTTGCGCCTGAGCTCGTGCAGCACGCCGAGCTGTTCCTCGCTCAAGTTCGCCGGATCCTTTAGTAGTGCCCAACGGGTGTGCTTGGTCCAACGCGCGTGGTTGTGGGGCCGAGCTTCCTCGAACGTCGGGCGACCCGTAGATCGCTTGGGGAGCACGCGGCGTTCCTCGTTCCAGGCCAACCTGCGAGCTTGATTGATCGCCTCGTTGGCGAGGGCCACGAGGTGAAAGGGATCGACGCACTGTCGCACGTGCGGCGCTTTCTCGTTGGTCGCCTTTTCGAAAGCGACGCTCATATCGAGGCTGATGGCTTCGAGTTTCGCCACCCGCTCAGGACCCAGTTCGTCGAAGAAGGCCATCAGGGTGGCCGCGTTCTTACCCGCCTTCGCCCAGACGACTCGGCCCTCGCGCTCGTGGTCGGCGACGACGGTCAAGTAGCGATGACCCTTTCTATAGGAGATCTCGTCGACCCCGAGGCGGGTCAGTCCCTCGAAGCGCTCATCGTTGAGCACGTCACCCACCACGTCGACGACGATCTTGGCGACCGCCTCCCAGCTGACGCGCAGCAACTTGGTGATCGTCGTCTTGTCGACACGTTGGGCGAGCCACGCGACGACCGCAGTGAAGGCCTTCGTGTGACGCGCGCCGGGTCGGGCCCAGGCCACGTCTTCGGTGCGGACCCGTTGACACGTGGCACACTCGATGCGACAGATCTCGGCTTCGAGGAAGCACTTGGTCAGACCGAGATCGAGGTGACGCCAACGACGAGTCGAGCGGTCGTAGTGAGTAGTCGTCGAAAAACCACAGGGACACTGGTGTCGACGCTTTCGCTGGCGGATCCTCACCACGACCCCTTCGGGCGTGAAGATCACCTTCTCAACGCAGACCCCCTCAACGGCGATGATGCGATAAATGCAGTGGTGGTGCGCACGTAGATCCTCTCGGTTTGGTTTGTTTCATCGCTTGCGAAACTACGAGCACTACGTGCGCACCATTTGAAGAGACTCGACGTCGTCGAGGAGTGACCGTCAACCCAAGCGGGGACTGATCATTAGAGAGAACTACGTCACGCCAAGGGCGTCAAGTTGCCCACGGGAACCCGAGGAGTCCCCCTTTTGGAGGTGATTTCTTGGATTGAGTTCGGTTACCTTTTGCGTAATTTGCAAAGGAATTCCGTCAGCGACGCCAAAAAATGTGGGCACTCACCGGCGAATCTTGGTGGACAAAATGTGCTACGGTTTGGCGAGATTTGGACGTCAGAAAGCAACCGTGAACAGGAAATATGGGCATGACACGCAAGGGTCACAGGTTCAAGTCCTGTACGAACCACTGTACGAACCACACTGTACGAACCTCAGAGTGTACGGCCCACTGATCGTTGTCAAAAGTACAACGTTCTTCCAGATGAACGACACTTTTCGATGTCCGATCGCTTTCGGACCTTCTGGTGCGAAGATTGCCCCTAAGCAACCTCAGCCGTTGGCTCGAGAGTAACGGTGTAGCCCAAGTTACGCAGCTGATTGAGCGCACGACTCTTGGTCTTGTCGGGAGTTCTTCGCGTGTAGAAGTCGTCGCCGGGGTCGTTGTAGGTCGCGCCGGTTTGGAGCATGTTCCAAATGGCCACCAGCATGGCGTGCTCGAGGGCGACGACGGCCTTGATTGGTCCTCGACGCGCGGCGATTCGTCGGTACTTGGCCGAGTAGTACGTGTCGTGCGAGTGCGCCGCCGCCATGGCCGCAATGCCGAGGGCACCCTTCAGGTAGGGGTTGCCCGGACGCGTGTGAGTCGACTTCACCCGACCGGCCGACTCGTTCGAACCTGGACAGGTCCCCGCCCACGAGGCTAAGTGGCCAGCGGTGGGAAAGCGACTCATGTCGGCGCCGGTCTCGGCGATGATGACGTCAGCGACCTTGGTGGAGATCCCCGGGATCGTGATCATCAGATCCCGGGCGGCCTGAAAAGGGATCATCTCCTCCTCGATGCGCGCAGTTAACTCGTCGATGGCTCGCGTGTGCCCGTCGATCAGGTTCAGGTGGACTTTGACGAGGAAGGCGTGGTGAGCATTGAAGCGTCCCGTTAACGCTTCGGTGAGTGCGGGGATCTTCGGACGCAAGCGCCGCTTGGCCATGTCCGCCAGTACGTCGGGACTACGTTCACCCGCCACGAGGGCTTCGAGCATGGCGCGACCCGACACCCCGGTGAGGTTGGTCACGACCGACGAGAGTTTGATCCCGGCGTCTTCGAGGAACTTCTCGAGGCGCTGGATCTCCCTGGAGCGCTCGCGCACGATGGTCGTTCGCGCTCGATGGAGGTCGCGTAGTTGGCGAATCGGTTCGGGCGGGACGAACGATCCGCGCACCAGGCCGTGCGCGCCGAGTTGGGCCAGCCACGCGGCGTCCGAGACGTCGGTCTTTCGACCGGGCAGGTTCTTCACGTGTCGCGGGTTCACAAGCATGAGCTCGAAGGGACCGTCTTCGAGCACGTAGTAGAAATTTTTCCAGTAACTACTTGTGGCTTCCATCACCACCAGGGTGGCCTTCTGCTCGATGAGGTGTTCGCGTAGCGCCAGGATCTGATTGGTCATCGCGCCCCACGTCGTGACCGTCGAACTAGCTCTCGCCCGAGCGGGCTCTTGGACTCGCACGCAGACTTTGACGTCTCGCTTTGAGATGTCGAGGCCCGCGCAACGGTAGTGAACTATATCCATGTTCTCTCCTTTGTTGGTTCACTGTTATTCGTGTCCAACTCGGGGAGGGCGAGGAAATTCAGAAGTCTGGTGCTCGTGCTGTAACACAACAATTCACGGTTCTCGTGAGGCCCTCCACCACCATGCTGTCGCACAGGCTCAGTGGGCACTACAGAAGTACCGGTGTCTAACCGAGCCGAACCCCCGAAGTCTCACTCACCGACCACTCGAGCGCAACTGGCTTCTCACAATCTTCTACTCCCACGGCGAGCCGCAGGCCGGCGCTGAGTTGCTGTCGCTCATTCAAACCTTGCGAGAATCTGAGTGAGTTGAAGCGGCCAAGAAGTAGCTCTCGTGATCCAGTCCGGTGATGCCACGCACCGAGCGAACGTATCCGTCACCGCTGTGGCGGCAAGAACTCCAAGTGTTCGATTCTCAGTCGCTGATAGAACTACACAATCTTCACGGGACTAAATGGAGGGCGCAGCGTATTTGTTCGTGTCGCGGACAGTTCGTGTTGCGGAGCCAACTTCAACATTCCGCCTGGCGAATCACGACGTGGAAACGCAGCTCCGACTTCGCTGAATCCACCAAACGTGAAAGTCTTGCCACGGCAACGACCCAGTCACGCCCATCAATCCGCGAGCGTGACGATGTCAGTCCTCAAGGGATTGCGTCGGTCGGACTCTCATCGATGGTAGCGACTGATGTCGCTTTAGCTGTCACCATGTCGACTAAGTCAGCAGCAGTCCCGGCCGCTCACGGAGTAATCGCTCCGCTTCTTCACTTACCAGCCGGACGACCTCCGCAGCTGGCCGAATAATGTCTACGAAGCGGGCGGATTGTCCAATGTAGCGTGGCGGACCCGGCGTAACGCCGTCGCGGTGCTGACGGAGATCCGCCTCGTGCTCAGCCCATTCGTCGGTAAAGGCGTCACGCCGCACACGCGCCCCAATGGCCGTCGGCCACGGTAGCCCCGACACGATGTCGTAGGCACGGGTGAAAACCGTGTCCCCGCCATCGCTCCCCACAATCGCCGCCTTATAGTCGTCGTCAACCTCGATAGCTTCGGGCGTCGCGAGGAAGGCGGTGCCGAGCCATGCGCCGTCTGCACCAGCAAGTAATGCAGCCGCGAGTGCGCGCCCGCTGGACATGCCTCCCGCAGCGAGCAGGGTCACTTCCGGATATCGCTCGGCAATTCCGACGAGGAGTGGGAGTAGGCCCATTGTTCCCGTGTGACCTCCAGCTTCCGTACCTTGCGCGACAAGGACGTCGGCGCCCACCTCGACCGCGACGTCAGCGTCATCGAACCCCTGAACCTGACAAATGATCCGCAGCCCGGCGTCTTTCACTCGGTGGGCCCACTCGCCCGGATCAGAGAAAGATAACGCGATGGCGTCGGGGCGTGCGTCAAGTGCAGCCTGGAACTGACTCTCGGCGAAGGACAGGAATGGCGTGATAAACCCGATGGCGAATGGGCAATCGGTCCGATCTCGCACCCGCGCAACCTCCGCGCGCACCCAGTCCGGCCCACCGCTCACGTGGATGCCCCCAAACGAGCCCATGCCACCCGCAGCGGAAACGGCGGCGGCCAGAGTCCCGCCACTGTGCATCGCCATTGGAGCGCACATGACCGGGTGCTGGAGGCCGAACATTTCGGTGAAACGAGTGTGGATCACCTCCCCATGTTATAAGGGCGATGCGCGCGGGTCTGAGCCGGTCGGTCGCTACGCCGCGGCCATCATTTTTCATGGGGCTGGCAATTGAAGCGCACTCGGGGCAGGTTCGGCATCTTCGCCGCGCGTGCGTTGGCGCCTGCAATGGGCAGTCAACGGAAGTAGGAGCCGACGGAAAGGCAGATCCCGTAACCCACGCTCACCCGGTAATCATGAACTCGCCCGTCTCAGTTTCTTGAGACGAGAAGGTTGGAGGACGATGAACTAAAGCAGCGCATCCTCTGGTTCACAAGCTGCATCGGTTCTTCGGACAATTCTCTCCGGGCTGACGTTAAAGTGGCTTCGTGGGCAGTGTTAACAACGTGCACGTAAGTTTGAACGGTGCAGCACAACATAGTTCGAATCAATAGGCAGGGCTCGACGCACCTGATCAACGGACAGTTCAGTGAACGATCTGCCATACAATGAACCAATGAAAGACGAACCTAGGGTCGACAGACCACCTCTGCCACCATTTAACGAGCGCATCGCTGCCCAGAAGGTCCAATCCGTCGAGGATGCCTGGAACACCCGAAATCCCGAACGTGTCGCGGCGGCATATACGCCTGACAGCATGTGGCGGAATCGATCAGAGTTCATCATGGGCCGCACTGCAATTATCAAGTTTCTCACTGACAAATGGGAGCGCGAGCAGAACTACGCACTCCGCAAAGATCTTTGGTCGTTCGCGGATGACCGAATAGCCGTTAGGTTCCAGTACGAATGGCATGACCAAGCTCGTCAATGGTGGCGAAGCTATGGAAACGAACTTTGGGAGTTCGACTCCCAGGGATACATGAAACGTCGAGAAGCTAGCATCAATGACGTAGGCATCTCCATTGATGAACGCCGAATCTTGGGATCCCGCGAGTCCGAAGATTGGGACGACTGGCTCCCGATCGAGTAGTCAGCGAATTTCGAACTGCGCGTGGCGAAAAATGACCTGAACCCAATGCCAATGTTAGGTCAGCAATGTACACGCAAATAAGTCCGATGAAAACTCCCGCGACCGGATCGTCGTGCGCACCCAAGAAGACGATAGTCCCGAGTGCCGAAATCGTTGTAAAAGCTATCGTCATTCCCACGTTAATTCGCGAGTCGCTCTTTCCTCGAATCCGAATCTAGCCAATCGCAAACCAGTGAATGCCGTAGGACGTAATCGCAAGTGCCGTCATATACAGAGATGCTGGCGTCAGAGAGCGACCGTACGAGCGGGCGAGCAACATGACGTTGGTTGTGAAACTGCGTGCCCGGCCGCGAGATCTTCGAACGGATCGACAAGTTCTTAGTCGCTGTGAAGTACCACGCCGCACAGGCTGGTGAACTACCGGGGTGAACGCCGACAGAATTCGCCACTGGACCGACGCCGGACGCATGACTTCGACGGTGCGCGCTACTTCGAAGACTAAGATTTCATCGGAGCCAGCGCCGACGCCCAAGAGCCGAAGACGCGCTCGACGCTCCGCGCATCGAACCTCGAAGAGGCTTGATCTGTCGATTTCTAATGGAGGTTTTCGAAGGTCGCGGGGGAGCCCAGCAGTGACAGCATCGGCAGCGGACAACGGGGTAACTTGTGAACGAAATTAGCGCCACGCAATCTCTCCCTCCCAATGGCAATCTGCCACCAGTGATTGAAACCTGCGACACCAGCGGGATGCCCCTGACCGTTTCAGGACCGTTGGGGACCGTACGGGCAGGAATCGTTCTACTTCACGAAATTTGGGGCGTGACTGACGCGATCAAAAATTTCACTTCGTGCTTGGCTGTCCGCGGTTATATCACGGCCGTGCCACATCTGTACCACCGTGTCGGATCTCCTGTGGTCACTGATCGGGTCTTCAACAAAGCTCGGCGCTATCACGACAGTCTCACCGCGGAGGACCTCTCTATCGACCTCGAGAGTGCCCTCGAGTGGATTCGCGCACACGGAGTCCGAAAGGTCGCCATCGTCGGCTTCTCCATGGGGGGCACCATCGCACTTTGGGCGGCTGCCACACTGAGAATCGAAGCGGCGGTGACCTTCTACGGCTCTGGTCTGACCTCATCGCGGTGGCCTGGCGTGCTTAGTGGAGTGGACGCAGCTCGAGCACTCAAGGTGCCATGGCTTGGGATCTACGGCGAACGAGACGCCAGCACCCCAACCGGTGATCTCCTGCTACTGCGCGAAACGCTTGAGCGCAATAGAGTATCGTCGACGATGATCGTTTACCCGCACGTTGGTCACGGATTCGCTTTAGATCCGCAAAAGCGACGCCACGCCTCAGCCGAAGCTGAAGGAGCGTTCGAGCAGGTACGGCTCTTTCTCGAAGCAAATCTGCGTTAAATGATCGCTCCAACCATGGTCGGGTACACGTCGTCCGTCTATCGCGGCGATCTCATGGTCATCATCGGCTCGCTACCACGGCGTTGCATAAACGGTGATCGCGACGCGACGCTTATTTTAAGACCATGCCTGACGGGTCTTTCGGTGATATTGGAACGCTTCTGACGCTCGCGACTAACTCGTGATTCGCATCGAGGCTTGAAGTGCTCGATTTGCGGAGGCTGATCATATCCTCCTCGCAAGAATGCAAAGTGATCTGAATCATCAAACTAACGCTCTAAGAGTTTTGCGTATGTCCTTCACCTGTGCTTTCCTTCGTTGGTGACCAGATACCCATGCGAGCTAACGAATTCATTCTCGCCCGATGCAGAAGCTCCACCCGTGCCTCCTCAAACCTTGATGGATCCGTAGCCCAGCGCTTCAAAGCCGAGTTCTGGAGAGCGCGTCCGAATGAGAAGCTGACAGGCCACGGGCAACTCGCAATCTGCGAGAATTCATTGAAGTTGCGAGTTGCTTCAAGCTCCGACATGCCACCCGAAAGGAAAACCACCGCACCGATAGCTGGCGGGAGTGTTTCAGACAGCACTCGGGCGGTTGCCGCGCCGACCGATTCGTGATTCTCAACATTGTTGGTCGATCCGCGAGCAGCCATGCCGGTCTTAATGATGGTCAGATCTAGTCGTACGTTTGCTTGCACAAGCCTCCGAACGACCTCAGTGAGCACATGAATAATGACACGCATGGAGTCGGCGAGCGAATGGTCTCCGTCGAGAAGTACCTCCGATTCCACAATTGGGACGAGACCAGCGCCTTGACAGGACGACGCGTATTGTGCCAGTCCAATGGCATTGGCATCGATCGCAAAATCACTCGGGAGTCCAGGACCAATCCGGAATACTGATCTCCACTTCGCAAATCGAAGTCCCATCTGGAAATATTCATTCAACCGTTCGGGTAGTCCGTCGAATCCGGACGTGACGTCTTCGGTATCTGAACTTCTTATTGGAAGCAATCCAGCGTCAACTTTGATTCCAGGTATGATTCCAACCTTTTCTAGTAGGTGAATGAAAGAAGTCCCGTTCGCGCTCGTTTGACGAGCAGTTTCATCGAACAAAATTACCCCGGATATGAACTCCTCTAATCCTCCTGTGGCAAGGAGCATCTCACGATATCGTCGTCGCGACTCCTCTGAATTAGGCATACCCACCGACTCGAATCGCTTAGCGATGGTCGGCAAACTTTCGTCAGCTGCCAGAATTCCTTTCGGGCGGACCAGTAACCCGCGCACACATTCAAACATTCCCGACTCCAAGTGTTGAGTATTAACTGTCGGCAATGTCGAGCTCCTTTTCGTATGCAGAATTCATCATCTTGAGACTTTTCTCGGCGGGGTCAGGTCGAAATCATTTTTTGATACGGCTTTGATTGTTTTTCAATCGTTTTGGGTGGTCGTTCATTTTGATTCAAGTGTCGAATAGACGAGCGGAATGGTTCGTGTGGAAGTCGGTTCACGGAACGCCAAAGTCGCGATGACGGCCACCAGTTGTTCGCGCCGGCGAAGATGATTTGGCAACCGATGCGCATTGTCATGCCTTGATCGTATTCTGCGATGTCCGAAATGCTGCGGAAACTTCTCGACAGACAGGATGCGTCGGTTCCATTTTGCCACGTCGCGATTAACCTTTCTTCAAGTTCTCGCGATCGAAAGGCCCGTCCCGTGGTTTCCGCAAATGGCCCCCGGTATGTCCGCGGCCATTCGCAATGCAACGGCGCGGTCCACCCGCGACGTTTCGAGTCGCAAGCAGACGCTTTGGCAAGATGCTCGATTGATTGACATCATCGAAGAGACGCCAGATGCTGTGACGTTACGAATGCGACTCGAAGATTCTGCCAACTTTCTACCGGGTCAGTATTACAACGTTCGCCTTTCGGTACCTGATCGGAATGGTCCGATTCAACGGGCTTACTCGGTAGGCTCGTCACCCGTACCGGCGACTTCAGTCATCGATATCGGTGTGCGCGAGGTGCCAGGTGGTTTAATTTCACCGCAACTTGTTCGTGATCTCAACGTTGGTGATCGGATCGAAGTGCGAGGCCCGGTTGGGCGTTTTACGTGGACGAGCGATGACGGTGGGCCGGTTCTTTTGGTAGGAGCTGGTAGCGGGGTCGTCCCACTTATGAGCATGATTCGCTACGCGTCAGCGGTGGATCTCAACATCCCGATACGGCTCGTCTGTTCGTCGAGCAGTTTCGACAACGCCTTCTACGGCCGTGACTTGACTGTTTTGACTGAACAGTACTCGTGGTTGGAGGTCGTGCATACCCTCACACGTTATTCGAGCGATGCTCGGGCGGCACACCATCGCCGGATCGATCGACGCATGATTGTTGAAGCCGTAGCGGGACAGTTTCCGCGACGTGCGTACATCTGTGGTCCGCCAACGATGGTGGAGGACATATAGGGCTGGCTAGGAGAACTCGGAGTCGATCCAGCCAGCGTGCGAGTAGAGAAGTATGACTGACGATTGTTGCCAACCTTGCCCGGAGGAAGAACTACCCCAGTGATCACACGGGCCATCGAACTGATCGCCGACAAGGACTGGATGCCAATCGACTACACCGCTAACGGCGAAGCCTGGGTCGCAGAGACCGACTACCAAGGACACCGTCTGATCGTTCGTC
>Ga0207933_1002913_pt1 | contig 10588 bp, 9 predicted proteins | sample NGESurdeep092012_4_FD_184488 | JGI IMG/M metagenome (GOLD analysis project Ga0207933, IMG submission 184488) | Arctic peat soil microbial communities from Barrow, Alaska - NGEE Surface sample F53-3 deep-092012 (SPAdes) | ecosystem: Environmental > Terrestrial > Soil > Wetlands > Peat ...
CGTAGGCGGCCACGTCCTCGCCGAGCACCTCATGGGGGATCCCCACCACGGCGGCCTCGACCACCGCCGGATGGGCCTGGAGGGCGGCCTCCACGTCGTCGGCGTAGATGTTCATCCCGCCGCGGACGATCATCTCCTTCTTCCGGCCCACGATGTACAGATAGCCGTCGGCGTCGAGGTGCCCGAGATCACCGGTGTGCAGCCACCCGCCCTCCCACTGGCGGGCCGTGGCCTCGGGGTCCTTGTAGTACTCACGGTGCCCCCCGGGGTTCCGGGTGAGGACCTCGCCGACCTCGCCGACGGGACGGGACTCCCCGTCGTCGCCCACGATCTGCACCTCGACCGGCGGGGAGGGGCGCCCTACGGCCCCCGGACGCGAGCGGGCCGCCTCGGGATCCATGGTAAAGGTGGAATGCCCTCCCTCGGTCATTCCGTAGCTGTTGAGCACCGCGGCACCGGGCAGCTTGGCCTGCAGGACCCGGAGGGTGTTCGGGGCCAGCGGGGCGCTGCCCAGCACCAGGAGCCGGAGGCTGGACAGGTCGGCCGACTCGAAGTCGGGGTGGTGGATGAGCAGCTGGGCCATGGCCGGCACCACGAAGGCGGATGGCGGACGCTCGCGCTCCACGATGGCCAGCCAGCGACCGGCATCGAAAGTGGGCAGATGGAGCACGACCATGCCGGCCTTCATGGGGTTGTGGATGAAACCCAGCCCGGCGAACGTGAAGACCGGGGAGGCGGTGAGCCACCCCGTCCCCTGCCACTCGGGCAGCTGGTTGGGCACCCGGGCCACCTGGCTGTGGCGCACCGCCACCCCTTTGGGCCTCCCCGTGGTCCCCGAGGTGTACATGATGTCGGCCAGGTCATCCCCGGTCAGCGGGGCCTGGACCGCCGAGTCGTCGTCGGCCAGCACCTGCCGGACGTCGAGGGCCCCGTCGATCCCCGGTCCGCCCACCGTCGCCACCAGGCGCAGGGACGGCAGCGAGCCGATCAGGGGTCCCACCGACCCCCCGTAGCTTCCGCTGGTCACGACGGCCGTGACCTCGGCGTGGTCGAGGATGCCGCCGACCTCGGGCGGGGTGAGGCGGTTGTTGAGCGGAACTGCCACCGCTCCCTGCTTGTGGGTGGCGCTGTAGGCCACGATCCAGTCGAGGATGTGGTCGGCCTGCATGAGGATGGCCACGCGGCCACCCGGGGCCACCCCGCGGTCCCCGAGCCCGCGGGCCAAGCGGTTGGACCTCCGGTCCCACTCCCCGAAGGTGATCGAGGTGCCGTCCCCGAGGTTCCGGTAGGCCACGTGGTCGGGGTAGGCCGCGGCCATGGTCCGGAGCTGGTCGGTGAGCAGGTCAGTCACGGCACCATCCGGACACGGTGGCGCGGTGGTCGGACACCGGCGGGCCAGACGTGGTGCGACCCGGCCGCTGGTGGCTCAGGACGGAGCACCGGTCGCCGACACCAGGGGCACGGGTCGGGCCAGGCTCCAGCTGAACGTCTCGGGGATCTCATCGAGGGAGACGGCGGTGGACAGGTCGGCCACGGTGGGGCCGACCCGGTCGGCCACCTCCTGGAGGAGCGCCTCGTCGAAGCCGAACACCCGACAGGCGTTCCCCCCCAGGATCCGGCGCAGGTCCTCCTCGGGCATCCCCCCGAACACCTGACGCAGCACCAGGCGGTGGACGGGAGCGGCCCCCTCCAGATGGGGATAGTCGGCCCCCCACATGAGGCGGTCCACGCCGATCTCCTCGCGCATCTCGGCCTCGCCCCGGTGCATGAGCGAGCCGCCCAGGAACACGTGCGCGTCGAAGTACTCCGATGGCCGCCGGGCGAGATAGGAGCGGACCGGGGCCCCGCCGTGGGTGTCGAAGAAGGACTCCATGTCCCGGACCAGGGAGGGCAGCCACTGGACCCCGTTCTCCGTCACCACGACCTTCAGGCCGGGATGCCGGTCGAAGACGCCGCCGAAGATCATGAACCAGAGCGGCCGACGGGTGAACACGAAGACCTCGTACAGGCCGAGGAACCCACCGTGCTTGGCGTCGTAGAGCTGCTTGGCATCGGTGGCCGTTCCCGAGGCCCCGGTGTGCAGGTTGACCACGATGTCGTACTCCTCGCACGCGCTCCACAGCGGCTCGTAGTACTCGTCGGCGTAGCCGGGCAGCCCGGTGCGCAGGGACATGGCCGGCAGCATGATGCCCCCGTGGAGATCGTGCTCCCGGGCCCAGGCGATGGCCCCGACGGCCCGGTCCATGTCGTGGAGGTCGATGGGGATGCAGCCGGTCCGCCGGCCCGGGGCGGCGGCCACGAACTCGGCCAACCAGCGGTAGTAGGCCCACAGGGCCGGCCACACCACCTCGAGGTTCTTGGACGAATGGCCCCCGAGGTACATGGCCGGCGACAGTCCACCGGCCAGGACCGGGCCGGGGAAGGCCACCTCGGCGTGGATCCCCTGCTCCTCGAGGTAGGCCAGACGACGTCCCCCGGCGTCGGAAGGGAAGACCCACTCCTCGCCGTAGCGGGCCAGCCACCCCGAGGCCGCCTCGGTGTCGACGCCCATCCCGGCCAGGCGACGCGTGGCCACGGCCCGCACGGCGTCGGAGTCGTCGATCTCGCCGGGGTCGACCCCACCGAACATGGGGATGGCCACGGCCGAGAGGTCGCCGAAGGCCGCCACCGCATCCCGGTCGGACGGATCGACGTAGGAGAGGAACTCGTCCAGCGTGTCCGGGGCGGCGTGGGCGTCGGCCGACACCACCACGTACGGCCGCCCCGGGGGCCGACCGTCACCATTGTGCAGCACCATCCGAATCGCCTCCCCCGGGCTCGGGCCCCCCACCCGGTCAGGCGCACACTACTGCGGGACCACTCACGACGGCCAAGAGGGCGGTACGGTAACTGGCCGTGGACTGGTCTTCGTGGGCCGAGCGGCTCGAGTTCGCCCTGGGGCCCGAGGGTGACTTCCCGTCCTTCTTCGCACCGGGAGCACTGTTCAGTGACCCGGTCAACGCCCCCACCCCCGACCTGGCCGCCATCGAGGCCATGACCCAGGCCTCGTTCCCCGACTGGCGCCAGGAGATCCTCTGGGTGCATGGAGACGACCACGGGGGCGCCTTCGAGTGGATCGGCCGGGGCACCCTGGGCGGCACCATCCCCATCGAGATCCACGGGTCCACGGTGGTGGACGTCGACTCCGAAGGACTGGTCACCCGCTGGCGGGACTACTTCGACCTGCACCAGATCGACGAGCAGGTCGCCGGCCACGCCGCGCCGCCGAAGGAGTAGGAAGGAGTAGACGGCCCCGTCGGTCCGGGCGTCCGGCCGCCCGGTGGGTTCAGGCCAGCGCCTCGGAGGGGACCCCGAAGTACCGCTGGTAGGGCCCGGCCCGCTCCCGAAGGGCGTGCTCGTCGAGACCGGTGTCGGCCCACGTGTACCGGGTGCCCCCGCCCCCTCCGTCGCCCGGGTGGGTGGCCAGGAACTCCCGCATGCGGGTCTCGGCCTCGGCGGTCAGGGGCAGTCCCAGCTGGTCGTAGACGGCGCCGATGGTGGCGAAGGGATCGGCCATGAACTCGGCGAACTGCACGTCGATGACCTGCTCGGGCCGGAGGGTCCCGTCGGTCCGGGCGGCCAGCGAGCGTTCGAGGCCCACGAAGATGTCCTCGCTGTACTGGGCGGCGGCACGGGCCACCGAACCCTCGTCGCTGGCCATGCGGCGCAGGTGGGCCACCAGGGCGCTGATCGAGGTGATGACCTTCAGGGGATCGCGGTGGGTCTGGATGACCACGGCGTCGGGGTACTCGGCCATCAACGCCGCCAGGTGCCAGAGGTGGGCCGGCGACTTGATCAGCCACCGGTCGGCGGTGTGCTCGGACTGCAGGTGCTGGAGGTAGATCCGGTGCCACCGGTAGAGCGGGCCGGGATCGGCCTCGTGCAGCAGCCACTCCTCGTACCCGGGGACGTCGTACTGGGTCTGGAACATCATGGAGCGGAAGTCGCCGGCCGTGATGCGGGCACACTCCTGGGCCAGGCGGGCGCCGAGAGGATGGAAGTCCCGGAAGCCCGGGATGATCAGGTCGACCATGCCCGACATGGCCTCCGACTCCTCGATACGGGGGTCGGTGTCGTAGGTGGCGGTGGTGGGCGGGGGGACGGGGAAGTCGACCTCCCAGGTGAGCGGGGCCCGGTGGGCCGGGTCCTGGGCCAGCAGGTCGAAGAGGATGGTGGTGCCGGTGCGGGGCTGGCCGCAGATGACCAGGGGGCGCCGGATCTCCCCTCCGGCCACGGCGGGATGGGTGGCCCGCCAGTCGAGGATCCGGAGCCGGTTGGCCAGGTAGCCGGTGAACTCGGTCTGGACGATGGTCACCCCCAGCTCGTTGAGATGGGCCGAGCGGTCCAGGTCCTCGAGCATCCGGTCGAGGCCCTCCTGCCAGGTGGCCTCGCCGAAGTCGTCGAGGCCGGTGGTCTCGGTGGCCGCGGCCACCAGGTCGTCCCGGGTGAAGGGAAGGGCGGTCATGTCGGGGCCCCCGCCTCCTCCGCGGTGAGGACCGTGGTGGTCACCACCGGCGGCTCGGGATGGTCGAGCCAGCGGAGGGTCAGGAAGCCCCGGTGGCGGCCTCCGGTGTCGAGCCAGGTGGTGGCCGCTCCGTCTCGGTCTCCGGGGTCACGGTCCCCGATGACCAGCCGTACCTTCCCGTCGTCCCCGACGGGAGCGGTGGCGTTGGTGGCCGAGCTGGTCCGCCGGCGGGGGTCGATGCACTCGTGCCAGATGTTCTCGACGGTGACGCTCCAGTAGCGGTTGCCCGGCGGGGTGAACGTCACGGCCAGCAGCTCCCCTTCGCCCAGCCGGAACGTACCCAGCATGTAGAGGTTGTCCGGTGTCGTGTTCTCGGCACCCAACGCGGCCGCCTCCGCCGTGGCCAGCTGGTTGGGCCGGTCGAGCAGCTCGGGCATGACGGTGCGGTGGAGGGTCATGAGCTTGACGATGGTCCAGCCCATGGCGCTCAGCCCCTCGCTCACCTGCTGGTCCGAGGGCCGCTCGGGGGGACCGGCCGGGTCGAGGGAACCGATGGTGAAGGTGGCCGGCCGCTCGACCGACCGGTCGGCCACGTACTGGCGGACCAGCACGGCCGAGGCGTCGCCGGGGATGGGGACCCAGGTCGAGCCGTCGAGCTCGGCGGCCGAGGGTTCCGCCGCCGCCAGCACCAGCGAGAAGGATCCGGAGCCGTCCAGCTCGAGCTGGGTGTCGGACACGTAGGCGGCCTGGCGCCGGGGGGTAAGGCCGCGGCCGGCCAGCACCTGGAACCCGAGATAGGTGACGGTGCCCCGCTGTCCGCGGATCCGGTAGCGCCGGCGGCCGTCGATCATGGCCAGGTGGTACTCCCCGTCGGGGTTGGGACCGCCGACCAGACGGGCCTCGGAGTTCATGGAGAAGAACCACGGGGCCTCGGGATCGACGTCCAGCGAGAGCTCCGAGCAGAGGGCGGTGACCCGGCCCAGGACGCGGAGGCCCTCGAGGAGCTCGAGTTCCGTCTCGGCCTCGGTGGTGACCATGGCCGTCATGTCCTCGAGCATCTGACGCACGAACGCCCACGCCTCGAGGGACTGGGTCCCCGCGTCGGTCTCCCCTTCGGCCATGCTCACTCCCCCTTGCGCCCGTCCCAGGATAGACAGCGCTCCGGCCGGAGGGTGGCCCGGCGGTGAGGCGTCGGAGCTACCAGAGGGGCGACCAGGAGCTGGTGCGGAGGAGTTTGGACTCCCACTGGTCCCTGATCTCGAGGCCCTTGGCCATATAGGTGCCGGGCCAGGTGGTGGGATCGTGCTCCTCGGCGCTGGTCAGCAGCCGGCCCAGGGTCGAGAAGTTCACCACCTTCTGCATCAGGATGGCCTCGGGCCGGATGCCCGACCCGTGGGCCACCTGGAAGCAGGCCTGGATGTCGAGGAGCTTCCTCTCCGGCGGGGTCCGGCGCATGATCTGCCAGTAGTCCTGGTCCCACAGCTCGAGGTAGTCGTCGAGCGGGGCATCGGGCCACCCGGTGTCCTGCATGTACACCGACAGGTCGTGCGGGGCGGCCTCGGTGGGCACGGACGCCAGGTCCACCTCCTGCAGCGCCGACCACGCCACGGGAACGAGGAGCTTGCCCTCCACCTCGTGGCGGTAGGAGTCGAGTCGGACGGTCAGTTCGGCCAGGTCGCCCTCCCGCACTCGGCGACCCATCTCCTCCCAGGCGGCGCCGTCGGCCAGGGCGGTCACCGTCACCACCTCGTAGGCCGGACCGCTGCCCATGGCGTGGTTGAGGTACCAGAGGAGCCGGGTGGCGTCGGAGCGGGCCAGGGCCCCCATCCACTCGTCGCGGAGGAGCGCCTCGAAGTCGGCGGCGTGCCGGCCGGCCACCCGGTGGGTCTCGTGCAGGAAGAGCACCGCTCAGTCACCCCCCGGACGCCGGCCGGCCGGGCCCGGCCACCGGTCGCTCATCGGAGGGGCGACCATGGAGCGGTGCGCAGCAGGCGGGACCGCCACCGGTCCCGGAGCTCGAGGGCCTGGTGCATCCACGACCCCGGTCCGGTCACCTGCGCCGGGAGGTCCTCGGTGAGGAGGGAGATCAGCGGGTCGAGGCTGGACAGCCGCTGCAACAGGGTCACCTCCGGGCTCCGCCCGGCCCCGGGCATGGTCTCTGCACCCAGGGCCACGTCCATGTGCATCCGGGCCTCCTTGGCCCCGAGCGAGGGTCGGTACACCGCCCCGGCCGCCTCCACGTACTCCCGCAGCTTGCCGGGGAACGGCCACATGGTGTCCTCCATGAACAGGGACGACTCACCGGTCGCCCCGTCCGTCGGGATGTCGGCCAACGGGGGAGGTGCCGGTGACCAGGGCAGCGGGGCCAGGACCCGGCCCATGGACTCGTGCTGCAACCCGTCGAGCCGGCGGGCCCACGACCGCAGATCGCCGCGGGCCACACGCTCGGCCAGGCGCACATAGGCCGGCCCGTCGGCCAACGCGGTGACGGTGACCACCCGGTAGGCCAGGCCGCTGCCGTGGGCCAGGTCGAAGTACCAGGCCAGGCGGGCGTCGCTCCCCTCGGCCAGGAGGGGCATCCACTCGTCGCGGTAGGCCGCCTCGAAGGCCGCAGCCTGTGTGCCCACCACCTTGTGGAACTCGTGGACGAAGAGCACGAGGACCTACTCCGGGACCGGGTCGGCCCGGTCGATGGCCTCGACCAGATCGGCCACGGAGTCGACCACGCGACCCGGTCGGTAGGGGAAGCGCTCGATCTGCTCCCGGCTGGTCACCCCGGTCAGCACCAGGATGGTCTGGAGCCCGGCCTCGATGCCGGCCACGATGTCGGTGTCCATCCGGTCGCCGACCATCACGCTCGACTCCGAGTGGGCCCCCAGCGAGTTCATGGCCTCCCGCATCATCAGGGGGTTGGGCTTGCCGATGAAGTACGGGGCCACCCCGGTGGCCCGCTCGATGAGGGCGGCGACCGAACCGGTCCCGGGCACGATGCCCTCCAGGGTCGGCCCGGTGGGGTCGGGGTTGGTGGCGATGAACCGGGCCCCGCCCTCGACCAGCCGGATGGCCCGGGTGATGGACTCGAAGCTGTAGGTCCGGGTCTCCCCCAGCACCACATAGTCGGGACGGCGGTCGCTCAGGACGTAGCCCGCCTCGTGGAGGGCGGTGGTGAGTCCGGCCTCGCCCAGCACGAAGGCGGTACCCCCGGGCCGCTGGGACTTGAGGAAGGCCGCGGTGGCCTCGGCCGAGGTCCACAGGGAAGTGGCCGGGACGTCGAGGCCCAGGTTGACCAGACGGGCCGAGAGGTCGCGGGCGCTGTAGATGGAGTTGTTGGTCAGGATGAGGAACGGGTGCCCCCGGCGACGCAGGGCGTCGAGAAATGCGTCGGCCCCGGGGATGAGCTGGCCCTCGTGGACCAGCACCCCGTCCATGTCGCACATCCACGACGTCGGCACGGCATCACGACTCACGGCCCCAGTGTCGCACGCCGTCGCCGGCCGGGACGCTCCTGACGGTCGGGCCCGGGTCGGCTCACTCGGTGGTGGTGTGCTCCAGGCGGCGGGAGATGGGGTCGAAGGCGTAGTACAGGGCCAGCACCCCGTGGAAGATCAGGCACAGCCAGGCACTGATGAACGCCACCCCGATGGAGACGACGTAGATCAGGGCGCCGCCGGTGAACAGGTAGGTGGAGATGGTGCGCTCGGACTCGGGGAAGTCCGGGGTGAGCAGGCGTCGACCCCGCGACGCGTGGAGCCACAGGCCGGCCCACATCAGGGCGTTGGCGGCCATGGTGATGCTGTAGAAGACGGCGGCGGTCCGGGCCCCCTGGTGCAGGCGCAGCGCCTCTCCGAACACCTCGGTGGGGTAGGGGATGAACACGATGGTCATGAGGAGCAGGAGGTTCCAGTAGAAGAGCCCCCGGTCGATCCGCTGGAGGTGGGAGAAGACCGTGTGGTGGTTGACCCACATGATGCCGATGACCAGGAAGCTGACCACATAGGCGGCGAGGGAGGGCCAGCGCTGGACCAACTGGTGGCGGAGGTCGTCGAAGTGGCCCGCCTCGGGTTGGGCGATGGTCAGCACCAGCAGGGTGATGGCGATGGCGAAGACCCCGTCGCTGAACGTCTCCACCCTGGCCTCGTTCATGCCCCGGCCCTGCACCTGGCCGGTGGGACGGCGAACGGTGGGCGACCGGCCATGGTCTGTGTCTACCAGGCCGGTCCCATCCGCCGGCCGTCTCCGGTGCGACCAACCGGGACCGCTGGCATACTCGGGCCGTGGGGAGCGCACCATGACCATCATCACCCGGCGGGACACCCTGCTCCCCGACCCCGAACCCCGCCCGGTCCTCTACACGGTGATCTCGGTCGACGACCACCTGGTGGAGCCGCCCGACATGTTCGAGGGCCGGCTCCCGGCCCGGTTCGCCGACCGGGCCCCGCGGATCATCGAGAACAGCCACGGACACCAGCTGTGGGAATTCGACGGCAAGCGCTACTCGCAGGTGGGGATGAACGCCGTGGCCGGCCGCCGCCCCGAGGCGGTCACCCTCGAGCCCACCCGCTTCGAGGACATGCGCCGGGGCTGCTGGGACATCGACGCCCGCATCGCCGACATGGACCTGAACGGGGTGTGGGCGTCGCTCAACTTCCCGTCCCAGATCACCGGGTTCTCGGGTCGGGTGTTCTCGGAGTGCTCCGACCCCGTGTTGGGCCTGGCGGTCACCCGGGCCTGGAACGACTGGCTGTACGAGGCCTGGTGGCAGCCCTATCCCGACCGAATCATCCCCGGCGGCATCACCTTTCTGGCCGACCCGGCGCTCGGGGCGGACGAGATCCGGCGCAACGCCGAGCGGGGCTTCCGGTCGGTGACCCTGCCCGAGCGGCCCCACCGCATCGGCCTGCCCAGCCTGTTCTCGGGCCACTGGGATCCGATCATCGCCGCCTGCGAGGAGACCGACACCGTGGTCTCGCTCCATGTCGGCTCGTCGGGGATGCCGGACATGCCCCCGGACAGTCCCCTGGTGGCCCTCGGGGCCACGCTGTTCGGCCAGATGTCGCTGTCGGCCTGCGCCGAGTGGCTGTGGTCGGGACTACCGGTGCGCTACCCGGGGGTCCGGATCGCCATGAGCGAGGGTGGCATCGGATGGGTGGCCATGCTCCTCGACCGGCTGGACAACATCGTGGAGCGCTCGGGGTACGGGAAGGGGTACGACCCGTCGGGACTGCTACCGGCCGAGGTGCTGGCCCGGAACTTCTGGTTCTGCACCATCGACGACCCCTCCACCATCGACACGCGCCACCGCATCGGGATCGACCACATCATGGTGGAGGTGGACTACCCGCACGGCGACTCCACCTGGCCCGACACCCAGGCCGTCATCGAACGGTGCTGGGGTCACCTGCCCGTGGACGACCTGCGCAAGCTGACCCACCAGAACGCGGCCCGGCTCTACCGCTGGCCACTGCCCGAGCACCCGGTGCCGTGACCGCAGAACCGTTCGACCCCACGCCGGACGCGCTCCTGCCCGACCTCTCGCCACGCGACGAGATGGTCCTCCTGGCCCGGACCCTGTGGCGGGAGGGGTACGACGACCACCTGGCCGGCCACATCACCTACCGCCAGGAGGACGGCACGCTGCTGTGCAGTCCGTGGCTCCTCCTCTGGGAGGAGCTTCGGCCCGACGACGTGCTGGTCATCGACCTCGACGGGAACCGGCTGGCGGGCCGCTGGCCGGTCCCTCCCGGGATCCCCCTCCACCTCGAACTGCACCGCCAGCGCCACGACGTGGAGGTGGCGGTGCACAGCCACCCCCGGTACGGCACGGTCTGGGCCGACCTCGGACGGGTGCCGCCCTGCTACGACCAGAGCTCGGCCCTCGGGGGCGGCGAGGTGGTGGTGGTGGACGAGTACGACGGGCCGGTCAACTCATCAGACAGCGCAGCCCGGGCGGTGGCGGCCATGGGGTCGGCCGACATGGCCCTGCTGGCCAACCACGGCGTGTTCGTCACGGCCGGGAGCATCCGGGCCGCCCACCAACGGGCCGTGGCCCTCGAGTACCGCAGCCGGCGGGCCTGGCAGGTGGAG
>Ga0207933_1002915_pt1 | contig 10584 bp, 9 predicted proteins | sample NGESurdeep092012_4_FD_184488 | JGI IMG/M metagenome (GOLD analysis project Ga0207933, IMG submission 184488) | Arctic peat soil microbial communities from Barrow, Alaska - NGEE Surface sample F53-3 deep-092012 (SPAdes) | ecosystem: Environmental > Terrestrial > Soil > Wetlands > Peat ...
TCGTCTTGACCACGCATACAACCTTCATAAACTAATTCCATGTGGAAGAAAATTAACCTAACAAAAGACAGATGAGTTTTTCCGCAGCCTGTGAAGCCCGCTGCTACTCCGAGAAGCAGGTCCTTCGGTGCGCTCAGGATGACATATTTTTGGGGAATGACATATTCCGGGGACATTAGAAGTAGCCCTCCCGCTTCTTGGCTTCCATGGAACCTTCTTCGTCGTGGTCGATGGCGCGGTTCTCGCGCTCGCTGCGGCTGAAGGTGATGAGTTCTTCGATGATTTTGGGCAGTGTGTCCGCGTCGCTGCGAATGGCTCCCGTGCATGGCAGACAGCCGAGTGAGCGCATGCGAACCTTCATCAACTCGGGCTTTTCGCTGGGCATCAGCTTCACCCCATCATGGACCAGCGTGATGGCGCCTCCGCGAATAACGGCGAGACGTTCCTCGGCGAAGTACAGCGGAACAATGGGGATTTGCTCCGCATAGAGGTAGAGCCAGATGTCGAGCTCTGTCCAGTTGGACAGTGGAAAGACGCGGATGCTTTCGCCCTTGCGCAGGCGGGAGTTGTAGAGACTCCACAACTCGGGCCGCTGGTTCTTGGGGTCCCACTGGCCGGCAGGGTCGCGGAAGCTGTAGACGCGCTCTTTGGCGCGGCTCTTCTCCTCGTCGCGACGCGCTCCGCCGAACGCCGCGTCGTAGCCGCCAGCTTCCAGGGCATCGAGCAGGCCGCGAGTCTTGAGCGCGCCACAGCAGTTTTGCGTGCCGAGTTTCCAGGGGCTCGCGCCGTCGGCGATGGCTTGCTCGTTGCGATGGACGACGAGGTCCGCACCGATTTCCCTGGTGTAGGCATCGCGAAACGAGATCATTTCGGGAAACTTGTAGCTGGTGTCGATGTGCAGCAGTGGGAACGGAATTTTCCCGGGGAAAAACGCCTTCTGCGCCAGCCGGAGCATGACGCTGGAATCCTTCCCGATGGAGTAGAGCATGACTGGCCGGGCGAACTCGGCGACCGCCTCCCGCAGGATGTAGAGGCTCTCCGCCTCAAGCGCCTGGAGATGGTTCAGGCGCTCATTCAACAACCCCGTCACCGCGCCTTCTGTGGCTTTTTGCGTCAACAATTGTGTTCTCCAATGCGGCCGTATGGGCTAGCTGCGTTCCTGCAAACTGGACTGTCACCCGTCGGCCGGGCGTCCGGAAGCTGGAATCGATAATTGAGACGGAATCTCGATCTGTCCTGAAGCTGGGGGAATTGCGTTCCTAGTGCTCATGGGTCAACAACAGCCAGATGGCCGTGGACAGCGCACTCGCATCCTAAAAGAGAACTCCATAATCTGAATTTTACCTATTTCCGGCGACGACGACAATTTTGACTCGCGCCGCCGCAGGTTGACGTGTACCTTTAAGGACAACCATTGGACGTTCCAAGCACAGTAAACTCATGGTGATCCCTTAGTGGGAGTCTCCGATGGAGGATTGAATGAAGCATTGCGCTGCCTGGATTTCGAAATCTTTGACGATTGCCGCGTGCGCGTTGACTCTCGGCCTGGTGTGCTCGGCGCAGGCGACGCGCACTGCGACCGACGTCCCCGATTCTCACGTTGACTTCTATGCGGGCTATGGCTATTTCCAACCGATCGATAGCGGGATCAACGGCTTTTCGTACCAGAAAATCGACAACTTCAACTCAACGTCGAATTTGTCGTTCTATTTCAGTCACTACATTGGCTTCCAACTTGAGGGTGCGTATTTTTCAGGCAACAGCCCGCGCGGTGCGTTTGGCCAATGCCGCGGACCCTTCCCGGGCGCATGCAACGACCGTGATCCGCTGTTCTACTCTGCCGAGGCGGGCCCCGTCGTTCGCTTCCCACATGGACGCTGGATTCCATATACGCATGCACTTGTCGGTGGAGCGAAGGTTAACGGGCCGATCCTCCAGAAACTGACCTGGGGCTATGGCCTGACGTTCGGTGGAGGCGTGGACTATGTGCTTCCTTACTTCCACAACCGGTTCGCCATTCGTCCGATTCAGGCCGACTTTCAATACTCGCACGTTGACTACGGCCCGCTGCAGCCGGACGGAATCGAAGGCGGCACCGGCAATATTAAGAACATCAAGCTTTCAGCGGGCCTCGTAGTCCGCTTCGGTGAGCCGTCCAACAACCGCCCCGTCGAATTCGGTTGCGCCGTGCAACCTGTCAGCGTCTTTCCGGGAGAGCCGGTGGTCGTCAACGGCAGCGTCGTCAACCTGAGCCCGAAGCATCACCCCGTCTATGCGTGGACCACCAGCGGCGGAAAAATGACTCCGAACGATTCTTCCGCGACCATCAACACGGCCGGACTCGCGCCCGGCAACTACACTGTGGCCGGCCATCTTTCCTACGGCAAGAAGGCCAGCGAACAGGCGCAGTGCAGCGCATCCTTCACTGTGAAGGCTTACGAGCCCCCGACGATCACCTGCTCGGCATCGCCGTCCACCGTCACTGCGGGTGGGAGGGTCAGCATCAGCGCCTCGGGCATCAGCCCGCAGAACCGTCCACTCACCTATTCGTACGCGACCACGGGGGGCCAGATCACGGCCTCCGGTCCGTCGGCGACACTCGCTACGGCCGGGGTCGGCACATCCACAGTCACCGTGACATGCAACGTCGTCGACGACCTTGGGCAGGCTGCGAGCGCCAACACCATGGTGAACGTGCAAAAGGAGATCGTCCCCATACCGCCGCTGCCACAACAAAGTTCGCTGTGCTCATTGTCGTTTGACCGCGAGACGAGACATCCTGCCCGCGTCGACAATGCAGCGAAGGCTTGCCTGGACGACGTTGCTCTGTCGCTACAGAAGAATTCGGATGCGCAGCTATACATCATCGCGAACCGTGCCCCCGAAGAAAGCACCGAGATTGCGGAAGAGCGCGCACTGAATGCTCGCCAATACCTGGCTCATGAAAAGGGTGTTGAAACCAGTCGCATCTTTGTGCGTACCGGTGACACCTCGGGCAAGACAGCGAACACTGTGTTGGTGCCCGCAGGCGCTACATTCATGACGCCGGGCACACAGACGATTGATGAGTCGTCGATCAAGCGCCATGGACAGCCCTATGGACTGCGCCACGTCGATCCAGACAAAGATCAACATCACCGCGCGGCACATACAACGGATCCAAGACCCGACCTGAATCCGAAGTAAGCACTGAGATCGCATAGAGAATTTCTGCTAGACTGAAGCAGTCGGCGGCAAGGCGGCATTGCTCACGCAACATCCCGGAGCTTTGCTGCTTGCACTCGCCCAGCCGATGCCATTAACACCAGGTTCGGGGCGTAGCGCAGTCTGGTAGCGCACCTGCTTCGGGAGCAGGGGGTCGGAGGTTCGAATCCTCTCGCCCCGACCATTTAGATTCAAGAAGATACGGCTTATTTGCAGCGTCGAGAAATCGACGCTGTTGTCGATTTTGTGTCGTTGAAAACCTACGAGAACAACCACATGGCTTCTCCATGCATGATTTTTAGGTTTTCATTCGTCGCGTGGTGCAGGCCATGACATCCAGCGTCTGCGCAAGAATCCCAACACACCCCCAGCCGGAGAGAAGGGCGGATACATCTCCCGAAAAGCGATGAAGGCCTGCTCAAACGAACTCTTCGAGAGTCGCTCGGTGTGGGTTCCTAGGTAGAGCATCGCAATTGACGGCGAGCGCGACATCCCCTGATTGCAATGAACCAGCACTTGCTGCCCTATGCCTAGATGTTCGTGAACGAACTCCACCGAGGCGTCCATGATCTCATCAGGAATGTACGCTGGATCGTTAGCGTCAATGAGATTCAATATCAGCCGATCCCCTCGTCGAGCTACCAGATACTCGGGATGTTCTTTCGAGACTGCTCTCCCGGAGTAGCCAAGAGCCCGGCGGTGATATGGCTCTTTACAGGCATGGACGACCGCCCAGTTAGCTGCGGAGTTGATTTGGGATTCATAATCTATCTCTGAGCCTACGAACAAGCCAGGATGTACTTCGATCATTGAGATTCTGCTTCCTGCTCGGCGGCAATCCATAAAGAAAGAAGGCTGCTTCCAGGGCAATCGCATTTGGATTTCATGCCAGCGGATTGGTCTGCTTTACGGCAGGATACGGAAGAATTGTGAGCGGCGGGCGAAAGAAGGGCAGATTGAGGCGGAGTAAAAATTACTTACTTGGTTCATCCGTTAGCGTCTCAAGAGGTTTGGCAATCAAAATCACGCAGCATCCACGCCCCAAAGGCCGCTCTGTCTCGAAAGGCGTTTCAAATGCGATTGCCCTGAGGCTCCTTCGCGTTCTGGAGACGAATGACGACCTTATCTGCGATGATAGAGAATTCTGGATGTCGACAATCAGCCCTTGGCTCGTGCGCAAAACAGCCCACAAAATGAGAAAGCCCCGTCTCCGGGGCCTTCAAAGGTCGCTCAAGAGCGTTGCCTTACGTCGGTAAATGCTTACTAAGAATAGCCAGGCATTCGCCGCTCAAGTACACTGCTTATTCTTCTAGTCCTAGCTTCCGTCCGTGTCAATAGGAGATTGCTGCAATGGAAACACCGCAGGCCCTCGCTCCAAAGTATATCGGCAACTATGTCCTCGGGCTGGACGTAGGGTCCGCGTCGCTCGGCTGGGCTCTTATTCAACTCAGCAACGCAGACCAGCCAGTTTCTCTCATTCGTGCGGGTGTCCGCATCTTCGAACCTGGCGTCGACGGCACATCGCTTGACATCGAACAAGGCAAAGACCAATCGAAGGCTGTCGATCGCAGAACCGCGCGCCTGCATCGGCGGCAGTTGCGACGGCGTGCCGCACGCCAGCGCGATCTCTTCGCACTTCTACAGCGAGTGGGGCTCCTTCCTGCGCCAAAAGGTGCAGCAGAAGCCACCTCCGAGCAGCGCCATGCCGTGCTCAATGCTCTGGACAATGAGCTCGCGCTCCGTTTTACGTCGTCGGTCGACGCGGCCTTCGCACAGATGCCACTCTATCAACTGCGCAAGCGCGCGCTTTACGAGCCGCTCGATCCGTTCGAGCTTGGACGCGTCTTCGTTCATCTCAGCCAGCGTCGCGGCTTCCTGTCCAATCGCAAAGATACGAAGAAAAGTGTTAAGGATAACGAAGACCTCGGCCAGGTGAAGGCGGACATCCATGCACTTGAAAAACTGATGCAAGAGGCAGGAGCACAAACGCTTGGCGAATATCTCGCCGGACTCGATCCCCACAAGGAGAACGTCCGCCGCCGCTGGACCGCGCGCTCGATGTTCAAGGATGAGTTCGAGAAGATCTGGGCATCCCAGCAGCCGCACCGCGTCGACATTCTAACTCCCGAACTGCACGACCAGATCGCCGAACTACTTTACTTCCAGCGCCCCATATCCTCACAGTCGCACCTTATCGGCAAGTGCGAATTAGAGCCCGACAAGCAACGCGCACCGTGGGCAACAATGGCCGCCCAACGGTTCCGCATCTTGCAAAAGGTCAACGACTTGAGGCTCATTGTTCCTGGGCACCTCGATGGAATCCCGCTGACGCCGGAGCAACGTACCAGTCTCTTCACCTTGCTCGACCGCGAAGGCGATCAAAGCTTTGCCAATCTTCGCAATAAGCATCTCGGTGTCGCTAAGGGCGTGCAGTTCAATCTTGAACGCGAGGACGAGAAATCGATGCGGGGCAATCGCACGCAGAAATCGATGCTCAAGGTCTTCGGCGAACGCTGGGACACTCTTACGGAGGGCAAGCAGAACCAGATCATCGAGAACTGGCGCAACAGCGAGTCGGACGACCTGTTGAAGCGCGAAGCGATTGAACACCTCGGTCTCGACGAAGCTGGCGCACAGCGACTGCTCGATGAAAAAGCACAACCGGACTACTGTGCGCTCTCGCTCAAGGCCATCGAGAAGCTGTTGCCGCTCATGCAGGCGGGTAAATCCTTCAAAGAAGCCGAAACAGAGGTATACGGAAGTCGCTTCACGGGCGAGAATGTTTATGACTTTCTGCCGCCGGTACGCGACCACCTGACCTCATTGCGCAACCCTGCGGTCGAACGCGCGCTCACCGAAATGCGCAAGGTCGTCAACGCCATCGTTCGCGAATTTGGCAAGCCTTATGAGATTCGCATCGAACTTGCCCGCGAGCTGAAGAAACCACGCCAGGAGCGCGTGAAGGCTACCAAGGATAACATCAAGCGTCGCAAGGAGCGCGAGGATGTTGCCAGAAGAATCGTGGCGGAGTGCGGTCTACAAAATCCTTCACGTCCTGACATCGAGAAGGCCTTGCTTCATATGGAGTGCGGAGGCATCTGCCCCTACACGGGTCGCTCTGTTCCCTTCTCCGATCTCTTCCACAACTCCGAATTCGATGTCGAGCACATCATTCCACGCAGCCGTTTTCCCGATGACTCCTTCCAAAACAAGACACTTTGTTACTCGCTCGAAAACCGTCAGAACAAACGTCACCGCACTCCCTTCGAGGCATACTCCCCCAATGAAGAGCTTTGGGCACAAATCCTACAGCGCGTTCGAAGTTGGCCCATTCCCAATGACGGGAAATTGAAACGCTTCCTCCTTAGCGACCCAAAGGAGCTGGAGGGATTCAGTGCGCGGCAGATGAACGACACGCGTTACACGAGCGTGCTCACCGGTTGTTTGCTGGAAACTCTCTATGGCGGTCGCGATGTAGTAGAAGACGGCGGTACACGTCAGGTCATCTTCGCCTCCAGTGGAAAAGTTACGGCTACTTTACGTCGCTCATGGGGGCTAGAAGGCATTCTGCAAGAGCTTGTTCCGGTCGAGCCTGGAGAATCACGCGGCAAACCGCGTGTCGACCATCGACATCATGCCATTGATGCCATAACTATTGCGCTTACGCGGCAAGGCATCATTCAGGCGATGGCCGAGGCCGCTTCGCTCGAACCCTGGCAGGAAGGTGCCCGCGCATGGCGCAAGATCGTTTCGCCGTGGAAGAACTTCGTTGACTCGATCCGTCCCCACGTCGAGCAAATGGTTGTCTCACACCGTCCAGAACACAAACTTAGCGGAGAGTTGCACAAGGGCACTAACTACTCCCGCCCCTATATACATTGTGGCAAGCAGACCGTGCATACTCGATGCGCTCTCGCTACACTTTCGACCGTCGACATCGATGCGGAGGATGTAATCGTCGACGCAGCTGTCCGCGAGGCTGTTCGCGCCAAACTGGAAGAGATTGGGGGCAACCCCAAGCTCTTCGAAAAACCGGAGAACACGCCCTATTTGGTCAGCCCGAACGGCCGTGCCATTGCCATCCGGAAAGTCCGCATCCGCGAGACGAAAAATCCTCTCACTATCGGCTCGGGCGCACGCCAACGCTTCGTCGCCTCGGGTGGAATCCATCATGTCGTTTTCTTTGTCACGCGAGACCAGAACCGCCGCGAGAAGTGGGATAGCACCGTCGTTCAAATCACCGAAGCCTATGAACGTCGCAGCCGGAAGCAACCTGTCATCGCACGAACATTGAGCACCGACACTGAAGCGAGATTCCTCTTTTCGGTGATGAAGGACGATATTGTTCAAGTCACCGAGAATGGCGTGACACGGCTTCTGCGTGTCAAGAAGTTCGGGGAGAACAAACAAATCTGGTTTGTTCCGATTAACGATGCCCACGATGATGCAAATCAGAAGAAGTTGGGTATCACCTGGTCGAAAAAGCCGAATACACTGAAAGACCTGAAACCGCAAAAGGTCGCTGTCGATCTTCTCGGAAGGGTACATCCAGCCAATGATTGATCGCATCGTCGAGATTGCCAACCCGGCTCGCCTCAGCATTCGCGACGCGCAGCTCGTGATCGAACGACCGCAAGAGGAACAACTCGCGCTTCCCTTCACGACGCCTGTCAGCGAAATCGCCGTCCTCCTGTTGGCTCATCCACAGATTAGTCTTTCCCAAGCAGTGCTCTCGCGTATCGCTGAGGCCGGCGGCTCCGTTGTTACCATTGACGGCAACTTCTTGCCCGTGTCGATGTTGCTTCCCATGCAAAGTCATTTCGTACAGACGGAGCGTTTCGCAAAGCAGATGGAATTGTCGCTGCCGACAAGAAAGAGATTGTGGCAGGACATCGTTAGGGCGAAGATCAAAGCTCAGGGGGAGCTTCTTCGAGAATTGCACGGCAACGACCACGGGTTGATCGCAATGTCGGGGCGAGTCCGTTCTGGGGACACAGGAAATCTTGAAGCTCAGGCGGCTCGCAAGTATTGGGGCCTCGTCTTTGGTGACAAGGATTTCCGGCGCGGCTCCGATAAGCCCGATCAAAATCGCCATCTCGACTATGGCTACACGGTGCTTCGGGCGGCGGTAGCGCGAGCCTTATGCGCCGCCGGTCTGCAACCGTCGATTGGCTTGAGGCATAAGAACCGCTACGATGCCTTCTGCCTCGCGGCAGATGTCATGGAACCGTTCCGTCCACTCGTCGATAGGCGGGTCAGCCAATGGATCGCCCGAGAAAATGCTGAGGGGCCATTCGACTCAAGAACGAAAAGTTGGATGATCGGTGCAACTACGTCACGATACATCCTGGATAGAGAGGCACGCTCTCTCTTCGACATCGTGCTGCGGACCGCGAACTCGCTCGCGAAGTGTATTGCGGGCGATTCATGCGATCCCGAGATACCCAGCCTACTCATTCCCTGTGCGGACGAAATCCCCATAAAGCGCGGAGTTCGCCGAGTGGAAACTGATGAAGTGAGGACAACTGCTGCAAGTTAGAACGAACTTTGCGAATTTAGTCACGGAATGCCATGAAAGGACCGCTACTTTCTGCGTATCGATCATTGTGGCTCATCGCCATGTTCGATCTGCCGGTAGAGACACCGGAGAACAAGCGCAACTACGTGCGCTTTCGTAAAGGTCTGCTCAAAGATGGCTTTATGATGTTGCAGTACTCGATCTACGCACGGTATCTCCCCAGCGAGGAAGCGGCCGACTCCCACCGGAGCACGATTCGCGCAATTATTCCGCCGCTTGGACAGGTCCGATTGATGACCGTAACGGATCACCAGTTCGGCAAGATGGAAGTGTTCTATGGAAAAAAGCCCCGCGAACCCGAAGAAGTTCCTAACCAAATCTTGCTTTTCTAACGAGAAGTGCCGCGCCAACTTGCTGCTTTTCAGCAAGTTCGACGCGGCCTAGTGTACTTGAGCGGTGAATCCCGGCCATCCCTAGCGCCATGGCAATATGGCTCCTCACGCCGATCAGTGTACTTGAGCGGTGAATCCCGGCCATCCCTAGCACTACGTTGTATGTGTCGAGAGAAATGTTGAGTGTACTTGAGCGGTGAATCCCGGCCATCCCTAGCGCGTTGAAGCTGGCGGAAGACAAATGGCTAAGTGTACTTGAGCGGTGAATCCCGGCCATCCCTAGCCGACCATTACCGGCTTCACGATGACTGGCAAGTGTACTTGAGCGGTGAATCCCGGCCATCCCTAGCATTGTCTCGCAGGAATAAACACGTCTGGCTAGTGTACTTGAGCGGTGAATCCCGGCCATCCCTAGCACAATGGGTAGTGTGTTCGCTGGTATTGGCAGTGTACTTGAGCGGTGAATCCCGGCCATCCCTAGCCAAACATCGCGTCCTCCCTCTCAACTCCAAAGTGTACTTGAGCGGTGAATCCCGGCCATCCCTAGCGCAACAAGGCGTTGAGTGCAGCGCTGGCCAAGTGTACTTGAGCGGTGAATCCCGGCCATCCCTAGCGCAGGCGATGATAGGGCGGTGTTGTTACCCAGTGTACTTGAGCGGTGAATCCCGGCCATCCCTAGCTTCTCCTGCAACGTCTACGCAACGCGCTTCAGTGTACTTGAGCGGTGAATCCCGGCCATCCCTAGCCGAAAGCTGGCGCGGCTCCTCCTGAACCGCAGTGTACTTGAGCGGTGAATCCCGGCCATCCCTAGCAACAAACGCAACGAAGCCCTGGATTGTGCGAGTGTACTTGAGCGGTGAATCCCGGCCATCCCTAGCTTCTCCGGTGGCTTCGCGGGGCTTACCCTCAGTGTACTTGAGCGGTGAATCCCGGCCATCCCTAGCGCGCTGATGAGGATGGAGAACGATCTTGAAAGTGTACTTGAGCGGTGAATCCCGGCCATCCCTAGCGGAATCGTGGCGAACCGCACTTTGTACCAAAGTGTACTTGAGCGGTGAATCCCGGCCATCCCTAGCTGGCTGGGCAACGGCTCGCTGGTGAAGACGAGTGTACTTGAGCGGTGAATCCCGGCCATCCCTAGCCTCTGCGGGCCGCGATCGCGCTCGACCTGCAGTGTACTTGAGCGGTGAATCCCGGCCATCCCTAGCACAAAGGTCACCTTTACCGGTGCCGCGATAAGTGTACTTGAGCGGTGAATCCCGGCCATCCCTAGCCAGCGACAGGTCCGGCTCACCACTAGGATTAGTGTACTTGAGCGGTGAATCCCGGCCATCCCTAGCAAGGCAAAGGGCGAGATGACGGCGGCTCTAAGAGCTTATCCGTAAATAGTAATGGTTTGTCTCCAACAGATCAACGCTGCGGCCAAGGAAAGCAGAGCGACGTAGCTGGCTTCGGTTTTCTCGAAGCTGA
>Ga0207933_1002916_pt1 | contig 10584 bp, 13 predicted proteins | sample NGESurdeep092012_4_FD_184488 | JGI IMG/M metagenome (GOLD analysis project Ga0207933, IMG submission 184488) | Arctic peat soil microbial communities from Barrow, Alaska - NGEE Surface sample F53-3 deep-092012 (SPAdes) | ecosystem: Environmental > Terrestrial > Soil > Wetlands > Peat ...
CCCCGCCAGTCCGGCGAGATAGGCGGCGACCAGCACCGGGTGGATCGGCAGCACCGTCGGATCGGCGTGCTGCGCGCGGCACCACGCAGCGAATTCCAACCAGTCTCCGAGATATGCCGCCCGGGTCGCCGCGGCGATGGCGTCGCCGGCATAGTCGGCGGCGACCGCGACGGCGTCGGCCAGCGTACCGTCCATGACGGCGAGCAGTTCCGCGGGCAGATGCTCGGTGCGGGCGAGGCGCCGGACGATGGCGAGGGCGTTGTCCGCCGGCACCGCCTCGGCGGGAGCCGCTTCCGTGCGGGCATCCGGGGGAAGAACTTCGCCGGTCGCCGCGCCGGGCGCGGGCACGCCGGGCGGATCGGCGTTGTCGAGACGATCACCCATGCGCGCGATCCTTCCCGGCGGCCCTCTGGATGCTTATGATCACGCTATGGACACCGTGACCCTGCCCGCCGAGTTGGCGCGCTTTGCCGCCGAGGCGGTGGCGTCCGGCCGCTATCGCGATGTGTCCGACGTGGTCGCGGCCGGGGTAAGCCTGCTGCGGCGCCAGGAACAGGCCCGCGCCGAGCTCCTGGCCTCGGTGCTGGCTGCCAAGGCGGAGTCTGACCGGGACGGCTATCTGACCGGCGATGAGGTGGGCGAGCGGGTCCGGGCGACGATCGCGCGGAAAGCCAACGCGGCCGCGTGAGCCGCTTGCGGAATTTCTCACGGCAGGCCACCGCGGATCTCGATCATGCGGTCGGCTGGTTCCTCGACCACGGCGGAGCCGCCGGTGTCGCCGAACAGCTTCTGACGACCGTGCTGGATGCGAGCGAGCGGCTTGCCCACCGTCCCTTGCTTGGCCCACGCCGACCAGACCTGCTGGCTGAGCCCTACCGGTTCTGGTCGATCCCTCGGTATCGGCTGCTGCTGGTGTATGATCCGACGACCAACCCCCCCACCATTCTGCGGGTGCTGAACACCGCCCAGGACTTGCCTCCGTTGCTCGCCGAATGGCGCGATTTGTCGGAGCCGCCGGAGGGATAGCGCGGCCATCGGCACGCGTGGCGAGCCAAGTGGTGACCGGCATCGGCGCCTCCGAGAGGGTGTCCTGAGCTAGGATCTCGCCGTCGGGCGCGGGCGAGCCGGGCGGGTCGGCGTCGTCGCGACGATCACCCATGCGCGCGATCCTTCCCGGAGGCCCGCTGAACGCTTATGATCATCCCATGGATCACGTGACCCTGCCCGCCGAGCTGGAGCGCTTTGCCGCCGAGGCGGTGGCGTCCGGTCGCTATCGCGATGTGTCTGACGTGGTCGCGGCGGGCGTGAGCCTGCTGCAGCAGGCCGAGGTGGAGGTGGCTGAGTTCGTAAGGTCGCTCGAGCAGGCCAAGGATGAGGCTGATCGGGAGGGCTGGGTCAGTCTCGACGATATGCTGATGGAGATGGACCAGATCATTCGCGAGAAGGCGGACCCGGCCGCTTGAGCCGCCCGGCCCGGTTCTCGCAGCGAGCGCGTCGGGACATCGCCAAGGCGCTTCGCGAGATGGAGCACGAGGCCGCGCGACAGTCGTTGCGCGTCGCCCTGGAAACCGCAGTTCGCCGACTCGGGGAAAACCCGTATCTCGGCCGGCGCGCGCCGTCGCCCGTCCCGGCGCCCTACCGGTTCTGGTCCCTGACCCGCTTCGGCTATGTCCTGGTCTACGATCCGCAGACTGATCCCGTCGAAATTCTCCGGTTCGTGCACCCGAAACGCGACCTGCCGCGGATGCTGGCAGATCTGCGCGATCCGCCGGAGCCATAAAGCCGGCGCCCATGCTCCGGATCGGGCGAACGTAATGTCCGGGCGCGCGCCGAGCTCGCCCTACGCCATTGTTTGCACAAGGTTCCTTGTCACCTCCCCTCCCTCCGCTGGCTTTCCATCGACCGGCGCCGATGGAACCTTTGCCAGCTCCGCCCTGCGCCGCGCGTTCCCCCGCCATTCCGACCACTCCGGTTGCCCGGACCGAGCCTGCCAGAGCGCCTCGAATTATGGCAACCCTTGGTTTGCGCACCACAAGGCGCGAAAAGGGGGATTTTCGCGCCTCACGAGAACGTGATAACGGCGTCAGAGCGGCGGACATGCCCCCGGCTGTCCTGCGTGGACGCCGTCCGCCCCCTCCCCCGCCCACCGCGTTCACCGCTGGCCTGCCGCCGTCCGCCAGGCGGAATTCGCCCACCGCGTCGGCGCCACCGCCCGCCCCGGTCAACGACCGCCGCAGCCGGCCGCGGCGCCGAAATGGGAAGGCGGCCACGGTTCCGGCGCGCGCCGTGGGGGAAAGCCGGCGAGCACATGCCGTCCGGCCGCCGGATCAGCCGCCCGCGGCACTCGAATGATGCCCCGGGAGGCGCCGCCGACCGCGCTGGCCGCTGCGCCGGCGCCCCTGAAAACGCCCTAGGCTGGAGCGCCCCCGCTCCGGCCGGTCGGTTTACCGCCTGGCGCCCGGGCAGGCCACCCGTCCCATCCCGGCCGAGTGAGCCCCTCGCTGAACCGCCACAGGAGCCGTCGGAACCCGCAAAGGAAGATCGCCACCGCCGATGCCTTGGTTCCCGGCCATAATGGCACGCTCGACACCGCCCGCCGCCGCCTACGCCAATGCCCGCCGGGCGAAGGCCGACAATACCCGCCGCGCCGATCGCGCCGGTGTGCGCGCCTGGTGCGACGGCCACACCCTGCCCCGCCTGCCGGCCCGCGCCGACGATGTGATCGCCTGCCCGCCACCGAGCGCGGTCCTGGCGTGACCGTCTGCACCGTCGCAGCTGTGCCGCGCCGCCAGGCGCTCCCTGCATTTCCTTGCCGGTTGCCCGGTGCCGACCACCGAAGCGCACGTCGCGGAGATCATGGCCGGTATCCATCGCGCCGCCGCCGCCGCCGGTGCGCCGCCCGCCGAGAAGCCCGCGGCGACCGCCGACATTCCGCGCCAGATCCTCGGGCCGATCCCGCACGACATGGTCGGTCTGCGATCGCGCGCTGCTGTTGGTCGGCATCCGGGTCGCGCGCCGCGGGACCCCGCGAGCGCGGCCTGCGTCTCAACCCTGTTGCGCTCCAAGGGCGAGCCCGCCGGACGCGGCGTCACCGTGGCGCTCCGATACGGTTCCGCCTCCCCGCGATCGCGCGACCCCGCAAGAGCCGACAAAGCGACGCGCTGTTCGTCGCTCGCCACAACCGGAGACTTTCCGCCCATGCCGCACCCATCCGAATCGGTGCCGACAGCGGATCGCAAAACTTCCCCGTTGGTCAACCAATCGGAATCTGCCTAGGTGAAGGCCGGCCGACCGGCCGGTTCTTCTTCGCGCTTACGCCCCAGCACGGTTCCTGGAGCAATCTCCTCAGTGGCTTCGTCTCGAAAATGGCCGGTCGGTTCTTCGCGCCATCCGCGTCGCACCAAGGCCGGCCTCCCAGCCAGAAACCTCGCCCATCTCAAGGACATCGGCCGAGACCCTCATCCATAACTGGATCTGCGACGTTGCCGCAGCCGCCTAATGGGCGTCGGTCCCTATGGACATGCGGCGCTCGTTCCATGTCCAAGCGAGGGTGCGCGTGACGTTGCACACCGAATTCGCCGCTCTGCTGGCCCGCGTCGATGTCTGTCAAGTCGCCCTGGCTCACCGGCATCCACCGCGGGCCGCGGTGCCACACCGGGCCGCCACCCGCGTCGCCGCCGGGAGAGCGCCCGCAGAGGGCGTTGAGACGCTGGTCGAAGAGGCAGATTCCGGCCGGACCGGACGCTCGACCCGCCCCCGACTAGCCGACGCCCATGGGGACCCGCGCCGGCTTGGCGATTCACCGCCTGACGGAAAGCCGTCTTGTTCCTAGCCAACCGACGCCTTTCACTGAAACGCGAGAGATCAACAGATCAACTGAATCGCAGAAGGAGGCGTACCCCGCCAGTTGCAAGCGCGCTGCGCCCGGCAGCCACCGGCTCAAGCGCGTCACTCGCCGACGGGCATGGATCGCGGCGCGCGCCTCGACTCGCCCCCAGCAGTTCGGCCGAATATCGGCTGCGATGCTGGACGAGTCCCTCGGGCTTAGCGTCCCGTTGGACCGACATCCGCCTCGTGCGTATTCTGACCAAGCAGCGGGCAGATGCCACCGGGGCCGACGGACGTTTTGAATATCCGCCACAACCATCTGTCCGGGCGCGAAATCAGGATCAAGTGGCGTCACCACGAGGCTCGGAAACGGCGGATAATTTAGCGCCATGCGCTCGAGTTGCAGGTCTGCAACCGGGCGCCAGGCGCCGCCAGTCCGATGAGGTCGGTACGGGCCCTGCTCACAGATGAGGTGGGTACGGTCGCGCGCTGACAAGGGTACAGGGAAGCCGAGTCGGACCGATGGCACGGGTACAAGACTCGGCCAGTTGACCGATGCGAAGGGTACTAACCCTAAAGAGTTCTTCCTGAAGAAAGACTCCGAAGGCCGCTGCCGGCAGGCCCACGACTCGATGTACGCTTCTCATCGGTGCTCTTGCGATTGTGGGCGGCTCAAGCTGGGATTTGCGCAAATTGACTCCCCGGCCACGCCTCGTTGTGCTAGCGATCGCGCGAAGCGACGCGCTCCGAGTCGCGGTGGAGACCCACGTGACCCCTCGCCCGCCCCTTGGCCAACAAGTTCACCTGGCGCTCGTCCACGGGGGACCGGAGGCAGCCGTCACCATTGCGCGCGAGGCCGGGCAACCAGACCTCTTCGACCGCGTCAGCGCCGTCGCTGGCGGGGCCCCCTCCCCCAGTTTTCTTCACTCAGCTTTGTGCGCGATGTCGCTTCCTGTCCGGCGACCGATGGACGAACACGTGCCCATTATCCGCCAGGACGGCCAGTACACGCTTGTCATCAACCCCAAGCCTATCGTCGAGACGGTCGACGGGCAGCAACGATTGCAAAGTCTCGGCGTACCGTACGGCTCGCTGCCGCGTCTGGTGCTGATCCACATCATGACCGAGGCCGTGCGGACCAAGTCGCGCCATATCGTGCTCGGGACGACCTTTACTGATTGGATGCGGCGGATGGGTTTCCGGACCATCAGCTATGGTCCACGCGGTTCGGCCACGCTGATAAGAGCACAACTCGACCGGCTCTTGGCGTGTGAATGGATGATCCGCTGGGACGGCGCGGCCGAGCGAGGCGGGCGAGAGTTCGGGATCAAGGAGATCAAGCTCACAAACGAATACATCGGCGTCAACCGCAAGAACGGCGCATTCGTGCGCGAAATACGCATGACGGAGGGCTTCTTTGATCACCTCCGGGAGCATGCAGTACCACTCAACGAGACGGCGATCCGTCAAATCCGTGACTCAGCGACGGCGCTCGATTTGTATACGTGGCTCGCATACCGGCTGCCCCGGATCAACCCCAAACGGCCGGCGGCGATCAGCTGGCAGCAGCTCGCCGTGCACTTTGGCAACGACGGCAAGAATGTTCGCAAGTTTCGCCAAACCGTTCGCGACGCTTGGGAGCGGCAGGTCTCGGCAGTCTATCCTGAGGCCAAGGCCGACTTCGGCACGACTCTCATCCGGCTCTATGCATCCCCTGCCCCGCTTCAGCAAAAGCTGATCGCCGGCGTCCGTCTGAAGCTGCCGACCGATGATAAGGGTACGGGCCTCGCATCGTCGTTGCCTCCCCCACCGATATCCTCCGACCAGACCGACGTGAGGAGCAAGTTCATGGTAGCGCTGGCCCAGGCGCTCGGCGCCGCGGAGGCCCGGGCCTGGCTCAAGGATGTCACCTTGGAGGAGGTAGGCGGCGCGCTGGTTCTGTTTACCGCCACGCGCTTCGTCGCGCAATGGATATCCACGCAATTTGACCAAGCCTTGCGTCGGGCGGCGGTGGTGGCGGAGCTGGGAGGACCGCCTGCTGTGAGGGCGCGTCAGTCCAAGCTTGAAGCCGTTTAGGTCAGGAGACACGATGGACGTCGCTGCGTCGACCACCACGATTGCCGATCTCTACACCCGATCTTTAAGCGTTCTCGAGTCCTTGCGGGGGGAGGGGAGCGGCGGCAGGATGGCCCGGCAGGCACCGCGCGTTCCCATTACACGAGTTGCTGATCTGGTCGGGCGCACCAGCGCCGCCATTCGCGAGGCCGAAAAGGATGGCCGGCTCCCGGCGGTCGAGCGAACCGTTTCCGGGCGGCGGGTGGGCTATACCCTCGCCGAAGTCAACCAGATGCGCGCGGTTTTCGGGACGCGGCCTTGGCGGACCGCCGACGACCCCCTTTCAATCATCGCGGTGCAGAACTTCAAGGGCGGAGTGGGCAAGTCGACTGTCTCTGCCCACCTTGCGCAGTATTTGGCGATCAAGGGCTACCGGGTCTGCCTGATCGATTGCGACAGCCAAGGATCCAGCACAGCACTGTTCGGCTACGTACCCGATCTCGACATCAAAGAAGACGACACGCTCTACCCGTTCTTCCGGAACGCGGAGATGGCGAGCCTTGTTTATGCCGTGCGGGAGACGCATTGGGACGGGCTGTATCTCCTGCCGGCCAATCTCAAGCTCTATTCGTCAGAGTACGAGCTGGCCGCGCGAGTCGCGCGCACCGGGCCGAATTTACTGAACCGGCTAGCCGAAGGCATCGCCTCGATTGGCGATCACTTCGACGTGGTCATCCTCGATCCGCCGCCGGCGCTCGGCACGATCTCGCTCTCCGTCATGCGGGCGGCTAATGCGCTGCTCGTGCCCATTCCGCCAACGGTGGTAGACTTCACCTCGACCGCCTCTTTTTTGGCAATGCTCTACGAGACGATGCTGACGCTGGAAGAACGCCACATGCCGATCGATCTTCGATGGATGCGTCTCGTCGCCACGCGCGCGGACGAACAGAAATCCATGCAACGGGAGTTGCTCGGGCTTATGCGGAACCTCTTTGGCGACACCCTTCTTCGCACGGTGTTGAAGGACAGTGCGGAGATCGATAACGCCTCGGCCCGGCTCATGACGGTCTATGAGTTGGAGCATCCCGTCACCTCGCGCGAAACATACCAGCGTTGCATGACCTATCTGAATGGTGTCAATGCCGAGGTGGAAACACAGATTCGCCTGACCTGGCCGAGCCATGTCGAGCGTCTGCGCGCGGAAGGCGTCCTGTAAGAGAGAGTTGCAAGTCTGCAACTCCTGGCTAACAAATTGAAATATAAAGGAGTTTGGAATTTATGGCGCAAGGCAACCGGAGCTTCGTCCAAGGGCTGACGGAGTCCGTACCCGCTCCGGCAACTGGTTCGCGCCTTCCTCCGCGTACCGGCATTCTCGGCGCCCGCGACAACCGCCTCGCGGAGCTGGTCGCCGGGACCTCGGTCACCCGGATTCAGGAACTTGTTGACCCGGCGCGATGTCGGATCTGGGAGGCGCACAACCGCGACTACGCGTCCCTGAATGCCGTGACCTGCGCCGACCTCATCGAGAGCTTCGGGGCGCAAGGCCGCCAGGAGGTGCCGGCGATCGTTCGTCGGGTTTCGAGCGACTCCGAGCATACCTATGAGGTGATTTGCGGCGCCCGGCGCCACTGGACGGTGTCGTGGATGCGGGCGCACGACCACCCGGACTTGAAATTCCTCATCGAGCCGCGCGAGCTCACCGACGAGGAAGCATTCCGGATTGCCGATCTCGAGAACCGGAGCAGGCGCGACCTCTCCGACTACGAGCGGGCCTGTGACTATGCGCGCGCAGTCGAGCGCTTCTACGGCGGCAGTCAGCAGCGGATGGCCGAGCGTCTCGAAGTCACCAAGAGTTGGCTCAGTCGGTATCTGGAACTCGCGAGGCTGCCGCCCGACGTCATCGCGTCGTTCGGCTCATCGCAGGTCATCGGCATCAGTCATGGCGCGGTGCTCGCGCCGCTATTCCGCGCGGCAGGTCAGCGAGAGCGCCTCCTCGCCGAAGCCCGGCTCCTCAGCGCCGAGCAGGTCGAACTCGTTAGCCGCGCCGCGCCGGCAATTCTCCCAGCGGCCGTGATACAGCGGCTGGTCGGGGCGGCGAAGGGCTCGGCATCACCACGTCTAGTTAGTCGTACGAAGGATTACGTCGTTCGCACGCCAGGGGGTACGATCCTGGCCCGCGGCCGGAAGGCAGACAAGGGAGGGGCGGTGGCGATCAGCTTTCCCGCGCCGTCCAAGTATGAGCGAGCGGTTCTCTTGCGGGCATTGGAAGAGGTTCTCGATCACATCACCGTTCCGCTCGCAGAGCAGGGGCCGTCGACCGATGATAAGCGTACGCATGATGCGCGTAATGAGTGAGCCCCATCCACGATCTGCAGGGGCTTCCTGCAGCGGTCGCGTGAACATCCTTTGTTCGTAGCCATTCCCACAGCCGGCTTGTCACCAGCATGGCCTCGATCGTGTGTGGCGCCTTGGGGGCCGCGCTGTCGCTGATGCCGCGGCAGGGAGGCGAGGGCAGGGAGGGACCAGCAAGCGCGGTGATGAACGTCTCGCCGCTCCAGTTCGGGCTGCTGGGCGCCGCCGCCGTCGTGGTCGGTGGCTCGTTCGCCACCCCGACTCGAAGCCGTCTCGGGCCTTATTCTGTTTCCCGGACGGAAGGAAATAGCCGCGCGCCACTCTCGGCGTGCCGTCGTCGCCTATGCTGATCGCCGCCCCGGCCCGCGCGATGTCGTCCGGACGATAGACCCCCTCCTTCACGCCGATCGCGTCCAGCTCCTGCTCGACCGCCGCCAACTCGGTCTCGGTCTCGTCGGGCACGTCGGCGTCGTCCTCATGCTGCTCGGCCAACGCGTCGTAGCGCGCCGTCAGTTCAAGCTGGCGGGCGGCGTCGGTGCCGGACAACGGCACCTCGTGCGCCATGATCCGCCGCATCCGCCGCATCCGCCAGCGCGCCTCCGGGGCCTGCAAGCCGACCTCAACCTATTTCCAGCCCTCGGCCCGGATTGCCTCGGCCGTTCGCTCTATGTGCTCGGCAACCAGCTGCTGCAGCAGCGCCGCGTCGGTGATCCAGCCGCCCCGGTCACGGCGAAGGCCATCACTTGGTCCAGGGTCAATACCCCGTCCCGGTAGGCTTGCAGAAGGCGAGGGGAGACGGTGGACAGCCGAAGCCGCTGGCGGACGGTGTGGGCGGAGACGCCGAACCGGGCCGCGATGTCCTCGATGCCCAACCCCTGTCCGTCCTGGTGCAAGCGGGCGAACGCCTCGAACTGGTCCGCCGGGTGCATGTCCAACCGCACCACGTTCTCGGCAAGGCTGGCCTCCCCGGCATCCTCTCCGTCCAGCACGCGACGGGGGACCGGCACGGCCTTCCCGAACGCCCTGCGCTTGGCCAGCAGCTTTAAGGCGGTGAACCTGCGGCCGCCGGCGACGACCTCGTATCGGCCGACCGGCTCGCCGCTACCGTCCAGCTTCGGGCGGACGACAAGAGATTGTAGCAGCCCATGGGCTGCGATGGAGGCGGCCAGCTCCTCGATGCCGTTGCCTCGGCCGGTGCGCCGCACGTTGGCCTCGGCGATGTCGAGCTTGTTCAGGGCGATTTCGGTGACGGTGAAGGTGGTGGTCATGTGGTCCTTCCTTTCGGTGTCGAGCGCAGCGCCGCGCTGCGCTCCTGCCCGTCGGCGAGACCAGGTAGGGAAAGGTGCGGATTTGGCCGGGCAGGGCAGGGGGGCGGGCAAGCGGGGCTGCGCTTGCAGCCCTGTGCCGTCCCGCCTCCCTGCCCTGCTGTAGGCCGAATTCGGAAGGGAAACCGCAGGGCAGCGCCCTCTGGTTTCCCTCACCGGCGGCGCCGGAGGCGGCGATCCTTGAGTGCGTCAGCGGTGAGCGCCCGGCAGGGCCGAGACGCGCCTATGCGGCTCAGGGCGAAGCCCGCCGACGCGGTCCCGAAGGGGAGACGCCCGGCATTCCTTGTCAGCGCCGGGTGGCCGACGCGACCGCACGGGTCCATCTGAGCGGTACGCCGTCATCCGGAAACGGGCGAGAGCCGTCTCGACCTGCTGAATTGGGGTTTCCTGCCGCACTGGACGAAGGACCTGAAGCAAGCCCGCAGACCGATCAAGGCCAAGGCGGGGACGGTCGCCAGCTCGGGTATGTTCCGGGACGCCTTCGCGCGCCGGCGGGCGCTGATTCCGGGGGCCATTTCGGTGTGTCGGGCATGGCGCCCGGTGGTCGCCGGTGGTGAAACCTTGGTTGCCAGTGCCCGGAAGCGATCAGTCATGTGGCGCGGTGCGGTGGAACGGCCCGCGCGGCGCATTCATGCGGCAGACAGCAGCGCCTGCGCCTCGCTCCAGACCCGAGTGACGATGTCTCCGGCGGGCTCGACCCGTGCCAGCCGGGCCGCCTGCCCGGCCCAGGCCTGCATTCGCTCCACGTTGTTCGACTCCGCCCCCGCCCGGCGCATCGGTGCGGTCAGGCCACGCTGCACCGGGTAAGGCGCCGGTGCCGGCGCATCGGGCGAAGCGGCGGCGCGTGCATAGGCCGTCGCGACGCCGCGGCCCGCCCGGCCGCTGAAGGCGCGGCTCAGCATGGTATCCTCGGGCCGCAGCCCCTCCAGTGCCGCCGCCCAGGCGGGATGGATGGCGGCCTCGGGCGAGCGCAGCAGCGCGGTTCCAAGCTGCACCGCCGAGGCGCCCAGCAGCAGAGCGGCGG
>Ga0207933_1002918_pt1 | contig 10575 bp, 12 predicted proteins | sample NGESurdeep092012_4_FD_184488 | JGI IMG/M metagenome (GOLD analysis project Ga0207933, IMG submission 184488) | Arctic peat soil microbial communities from Barrow, Alaska - NGEE Surface sample F53-3 deep-092012 (SPAdes) | ecosystem: Environmental > Terrestrial > Soil > Wetlands > Peat ...
TGATAAAACTATATTTCACAACCTTCTAGAAAGAATGGTTAAGAGTGACCCCATTTATCAAAAGGTATTCACGACTTAAACGATTTATTCTAATTTTTTAATTCCAAGGTAACTAAATCCGCAATTTTTATAATGATTTATTAGTCTCTCATTTTTTCCACATGTATCCATTCTAATAAACTGTTTATTTTGTTCGGTAGCATAATTTTTTGACCAATCAACAATTGCCTGTACAAAGTTGTTCCCTCTAAATTCAGGGTTTGTGGCTATCCTATGAATGTAGATGGAATTATCATTCTCACTGTTCTCCCAAATTTGGGCATCACTATAAGTTATCGCCCAAACACAGGCTATTTTATTTTCAATCAGCAATTTAAACTGTCTATTTTCAATAACTTCAGTAGTTATCAATTCTTTGTCAAATACAGACCATTGGTTGTCTGGAAATTTTATTTTTTGAAAATCGGTAGCCAGTTTATACAGCCTGAAGATTTCCGGTATATCATTTAAATCACTGTTAACTATTCTCATACTTGACTCAGTTTTGAGTGGCTTTTTAATCCTGACTAACATTTTTTTAGAAATCTGGTACGTTTTTGAAATCTTTTTTGTTTGTTCACAAAGCTTCGCTAAACCTCTCGTTAATCAAAGTTGTAAGGTAATAAGCAATAAATAAAAATGCTCAAAGGAAATATTTCAAGATTTTAAAATTACCCTCCCTGGAGTCAATTTAAAAAATTGCTGCCACTGAATTGATCAATTCTTCAATTTAGTGAAGACGATATTTCAACGACAATATTACTCGGGATTGGACACACGACTGGGAATTAGAAGTATCTATTTAGTGATCCTTAAAATTCCATTTGGAATTGTCGCTATTCATATCAAACGCCGCAAGTGCAGGTGTGCTGTCTCCCGAAGATACCAGCGCGTATTGCTTTTTTGAATTTGGAGTTACCTTAGGCATTATTCTAGAGGTTCCATCAGTCAATTGATCAATTCGCCATAATTGTTCAGGTGCACCGGTAAATGTTGGCACCGTGATTACTTCGGCATCTGCTGTTGCTGCTAATGCCCGATCGGTTCCTGCTATAACTATTTTATAAGATGGTCCTCCGGGATATCCAGCTGCATCAGGAACTGCTGTAATTGTCCATTTTTGATTTGGGCGAACTACATAATCTCCGATTCTTACGCTAATGTCTCCGGTTGGCCATGTTTTAATTACATCTGCTAATTGCTGGGATGGAACTGGTTTTATTGGTTCATCATTATTACGACCAAACCCCCTCATCCCACCTGCCATTCTCACAAAATCAACTGCCAATTCTAATGCATATCCTCTTCTCACAGATTGAATTTCATAAGTGCCTTCTTTGAAATTATCTCCAGCAACCGGCCATCCATTTTTCCAGAGTAAGGGGCGAATGCCTAATACACTTCGTCCGCTTTGATCTAAATCTGCTTCATAATGACAAGACATTTTTTCAACGCCATCGCTAAGAACCATATGTCCAAAATGTCCTGGTCCTATATGTCTTCCCCCAGCCGCAGCTACCATTTTGCCGCCACCTTCCAACATGCTCCTTCCCACATTATCCATGTAAGGACCGGTTATTTTTTTGGAGCGGCCAACAACTATATTGTAGGTTGAGTTTGCACCATCGCAGCAGGTTCCGTGTGTGCCAAGAAGATAGTACCATCCATCACGATACATTAAATCTGATGCTTCACACGTAATTGCTATATTAACTTCTTTATTGCCTGCTACACGTTTTCCTGTCTTGGGATCCAATTCTACAAGACGAATGAACCCGAAATAGGTGCCGTATGTGAGCCAAAGGCGTCCAGTGGTAGGATCCAACATAATACCAGGATCTATGGCATCGCATGGTTCATAACCATCAGATGTAGCAACCACAACCGGTTCAGAATATTTAAAGTCTGGGGATTTTGGATCAAGTGTTTTATTCCACATGGTAAGTATGGCACCTTTGTGGTTGCTACTACCGCCGGTTGCGCCATACACTACCAGGTAACGGTCGCCAATTTTGATGGCATCGGGGGCTGCTCCACCGCCAGGTCTCACACCACCGCCATTCCACTTCCAGCCGTCGTCGGATATTAATCCGCCTCCACCAGTGCCAAATGTGTAATACTTTCCGTTACATTCTATGACTGTTGATGGATCGTGTATGAATGGTTGCCCGATTTGTGCCGTCACCGTTCCTGCTAAACACAATGATAAGAGGGCTGTTGCGCCCATTATTTTAATTTTTTTCATAATAATTTTTATTTCAGAATGATTGATACCTTATTTGGCTAGCAAATCTTATTGGTAACTAATACTAAAGTTTTTTACTGGCAATCCTTTTTCATCCAAAAAACGAACACAGAAACTACACATACCCGGTCCATTTATTACTGCCGCACGGATGATGTTCTTTCTCTTTTTAAGAGTTAAAAGGGGAGAGGTAACATTATCCACAATCATATCCCTATCTCCCGAAAGCATAAGGGCTTCCTTACCATTCAACCAAAACATGCCTGCCGAATTAGTTCCTGCAGCTATTCTTACGTTTTTTATTTCTTGCGGGCAATCGATGACAGTGACAAGCCAAAAGAGTACGCCGTATGGCGGCTTGTTTATTGCGTAAGTAAAATCATATAAATTAAAGCTGAACGCCTTGCTGTCCAACGCATACCATTTTAGTTCCTGATCTCCCACTTTTACCTGTTCGCCATTTTTGGGAATTGTGTTGAAATCAGAGGAAAAATTATCGGTAGAAAAGGTAGTTCTAAGATAGTCGTCGGTGAATATACTGTTCCTGCTAATACTTTTCCTGACGGGTTCCAGTACCAGCCAACGTTGAATAAATCCTTTGGCGTCCGGTGTCTTTTTTACTTTAGAGTCCTGGATAAAGTGTTTAGACAGGGTATGTGTAGTATCGCCTTTTATGGGTATGGGAGGCATGGCTGGTCTTTGTCCCATACCTGGAGGCTGCCCAAAAGCATTAGTGGCACCCACCTGTAATCCTAATAAAACGACGAAAGCCATAGCTGGCAAAAATGATTTGTGTTTTCTGTTCATAATAGATCTTTACAGTATTTATGATTGTTGTTCTTTAAAAAAATGCAGTTGTTAAAAATACAAAAAAAAATCCTTTTTGTATTGCATAGTTAATAGATAGGTATCTTCTATAATTATGATTAACGTTTTACGGCTTTGAGCAAGCCGGGTTTTCCTTCTGCCCGGAACCGTGGCCAAATTTATAATAAAAAGTTCATTGTAAGTACTACCTCTCGCCAGCGATTTTTCGGGCGGGAACTCAAGCCAATGGCGAATAAAAAATTGATGGCTTGCACTTCAGTACCTATTGCGATGTTGGCAGAATGTTATTTGTCGTTCTTAATTTCGTCGCCTTTAATTGGTGAGTAATCTGTCTTTTCTCGTCCGTTCACAATTATTTTGTCAAAGTAACATTTTACACCTGTGGCAATATTCATGTCCTCTACATTTTGAATATGAAAATGCAAATGTGGTTCAGATGAATTTCCTGAATTGCCGCAAAGCCCTAATAGTTGCCCCTGTTTAACCTTTTGTCCTTGTTGCACTTTTATTGAATGTTGTTTGAAGTGTGCGAAAAACAAGTACTCGTTGTTTTGTGTTTTAATAATAACAGTATTGCCCGGAACAAGTTTATATATTGCTTTTTCTTTCTGTGCAAATGCAAAGTTCATAATGGATGTCAGAATGAGAGTAACTAAAAAGTGTTTCATATTGTCTCTAAGTTGAGGTCTGGTATAATTTCTGCCAACGTTTGCGCATTGCCGTATGGCTGCGCATCCAATGAATTTTGGACCGAACAAAAGTACAGTAAACGAACAAATAGTTGAGATTGTGATTCATAGCCCAATAGAGAATTTTCAGATGAAACTAAAGCCCAATAGCGAACAAAAAAAATAAAAAAAGAGAAGTTTAATGTCGTTGGCCAGGAGGCCAGACGACGGCATTAATTTTTTAATGGAACACCCACCTTGGCCAAAAACTTAGCAGGAACGATGCACGGCTTTTTCGTAGGCAGTTTAAAAACAACTCCAAAGCATTCGTAATTGCCAAACTCATTAAGAGAGCGATAGAGGCCCGCTACCCGAAAACAAGATATACAGCAGGTTTTATAGCGAAACCTATTTAATAGCCAGGAAAATTTTACCCAATAAATTAACGGACTGATTAGTGACGAATCAGTTGTAGTAATTGAACACTTACATTTTTTGCGCTCCTAACTCACGCAGGTAAAGAGCGCTGTCATTGCCGCGTATGCGGTAATCTTATTCATACTACATATTCCTTCTTCTTTTCTCTTAATAGAAAAGACGCAAAAGATCAAGGCTGCAGAAAAAAGCTAAAAATGCCTTGCTCATCTAAAAATTTATAAAGTCGTTACCCTCAAACAGTATAAATTTCCTTTGCCTCCCTGCATCATTTTTTTAACGCATTTTTTTCTGGGGCCGAATGACGGGCATTTGCGGTTGCGTCGTCATTGCGAGTTCCTACCTTTTTCGCCAAAAAGGAAAAAATAAAATTTAGGTCTTTAGAAAACGTATTTGAAAATCAAGCTATCATTAAGGACGTCATTATAAGAAGGAGGAACAACGAAGCGGTAAGCTCATTTTTAATCACTAGCTATTCCGAATGTTAGCGTAGCGCATAGGGAAATAAAAGAGAAGCAGGATTTTATAAATCCTATTTTATCTATGGTTTGGCCCTGAGGAACAAGTTGAACAGCGCGGGAGTTCTCTCAGTTTTTTATATACGCTCCCTTAATCAATATTTTTATCGCTTGTCCTGTGTCTTTTTCCCTAACTAAAAGTTTTGGTTGATCTATCACACCTGCATAAATCTGGGCTGCCAATTCATTTTGTAATATTGTTTCTATCCCCTCAGACTCTAAATAGTTCTTTGCTAAATTTACTTCAAATAGATCAGTAGAACTAAATACCATTTTCCAACTATCCATAATATTATTATTTTAATGTTCACTACAAATTTAATAAAGTTGCGAGCAAAATATAGAATCGAAAAAAATAGTTTTTGGAGACAGGCTTTGCATAACTCGCGCAAGTTTGAATCTCGCCAATGCAGGTGTTTTTACCTGCACTAATTAGACTTGGATTTGTTGTTGGTGGATAATACCAATAACGGCGGAAAAAATATTGGACTTAAAAAATTTTGACACTTACATTTTGGCACAGATACGCCAACGCTCCTTTTCCCATGCTGCATATCTACCTGGACGGGCGTTCGTTATTCTTCTTTAAGATGTTATTGCTTTTCGTATTCTGCTTAAAGACTGAGGTGTTATTTTTAGATAAGAGGCAATGTATTGTTGAGGTACATACAACGCAAGGTCTGGATATCTTTTTACGAACTCTCTATATTTTTCTGTGGCTGTTCCAAAGTTAAGAAAATCATTATCTTTTAATTTATTGAGAAGCAATGCTTCAGACAAACTCTTTGTAAGAATATATAATTGAGGAATTTTTTCAGTTAGCTTCTCCCAGTCTTGCCGTTTTACAAAAAGTATTCGGCTATTAATTACTGCTTGTAATGGGTACGTACTTGGGTTACGACTATAATAACTTTCTAAGTCTACAATAAATTGATTTTCACGAAAAAAATACCTTGTCCCTTCCTCGCCTTTTTCATTTACAGAATAAGTTCGTACAACACCGCTGTCAACAAAACCTATCTCGTTTGACACTTTCCCCATTTTTAAAAAATCCATTCCTGCCTGCAATTCTTTTTCTTCAAAATGAAAAATAATATCTTCGATATTTTCTTTTGTAAGAATGCCACCAAAACCAAGAGCTGCCTTTAATTTTTCCATTATTCCCGTTTTACGATTCCTAATTGAAGTATGCTTGCAGCACAAGATAAAACAGCTTCTTCGGCTTTGATTGGCTTCCATCCTAAATCTCTAATTGTTTTTGAGTTGTTCATTTTTCTTACAACGCCAAGGTCTAGTAGCACTGGCTTTAAGGTGGCGTCAAACTTTGAAAAGATCCGTACCAACCAATTTGGTAATTTTCGGAAAGGTATTTTTATTTCCGGATAAGCATTTTTTAAGATCCCTGCAATGTTGCTAAAGTCAAGATAGCCAGCCGTGCCAATGTATCTTTGGCCAGCTGCCTGTGGTTGCTCCATAGCAAGAATTAACAGCGATGCAATAGACCTTACATCTACTATTTCGAAGCCCAATTTTGGGAATGCAGGCAGGCTGCCATCCATCATTTTAATAATGACATTAGTAGAAGCATTAAAATCTTTTTCCAGCAATGGACCAAGAATAAGACCCGGACAAACAACAGATAATTCCAGTCCTGAATTATCTTTTTTTATAAAGTCCCACGCTACTTTTTCGGCAATGGTTTTGCTTTTAAAGTAAGGTGACATATCGTCTTTACGGTTCTCATCGCTCCAATCCCTTTCATCATACATTCTATTTCTTCTCCCAGGCGATTGACCATAAGTAATCGCAGCACCTGCACTTGTAATGACTACTCTTTTAACCTTGCAGGCCGCTGCTGCAGAAAGTATGTTCATATTGCCATTTCTTGCTGGTATTATTAATTCATTTTCGTCATTTGGTATTATTTTAGGGAATGGCGAGGCGATATGTTGAACGTATTCTACACCTACCATTAACTCTTTCCATATTTCTATATCCTGAAGGTCTGCTTCGGCAAAACTTAAATTGTCAATGGCTGATGTATGCTGTGCAATAATACTTTTTATAGAAGCAGCCCTTTTCATATCTCTCAATGTCCCGGTTACGTGGTAACCTTTTTCTAAAAGCTGAATAGCTGTGTGTGACCCTACAAAACCAGTTATGCCTGTAAGCAATACTTTTTTACTACTTTTCATATTTTTGAATATTTGTTGATGCAAATGTCCAAATAGAAAAGGTAAGGCTGCTTAACAAATGGTAAAAAAATAGAGGCCTGAGAATTTAAGGATATCTAAAATGACGCACAACATTTGCGCATTGGCTGGGATTCAATGAATTTTTAGCCGGAACAAAAGTGCAGTAAACTAACCAACCTACCGGCAGGCAGGCAAATAATTGAGATTAAGATTCATAGCTCATTAGAGAATTTTCAGCTTGTAACTGCAGCCCAATAGCGAACAAAAGTTGATGAAATGCACGTCTGCCCCAGCTATCGATGCGATGTAGGCAGCAGTTTATTTTATTCCTTCACTATCGGCGCGTCATTCTTTAAACCACGCTTATTTTTTTTCTGAAATTCTCTTCGTTGAGTGGTAATCTCATAGAGTATTATTCCGGCAGAAGTTGCCAAGTTCAGGCTTTCAATTATTCCAAACATTTCAATATTAATACAAGCCTCACTCCTCTGCACTGCCAAATTACTTATTCCAATTGATTCATTTCCGAACCAAACTGCAAGTCTTTTTTGTGTATAGTTCCCTTTGTGAAGTATGACGTTCTTTCTTCCTTTTATATGAGGTGATGTAACAACTGAAGTAAATCTATTTTTTTCTAAATGTTCCAAACATTCTTCAGTGCTTTTAAATTTTTTCACAAAACTCCATTTTACGGCAGAAACTGAAGATTTTAAAAGTGATTTTGTTTCCCTCATTTCTTGCCAATTGTTTGAAATAAGGTTACGGCTGTCAACTATATAGAGTTTCTCAACTCCTAATGCGTTAATATTTCGGATTACCGTTCCAATATTTTTGGGGTCATTTGGCTCTTCTAAAACTGCAATTAAATACTTACAGCGATAACCTTTGATTTCATCAGCCTTTCTTCTCAAAGCTGTTTTTTCATTTATTGGTCTGTCAGTCATAATGATGTTGCTGCCAAATTGCTGCCTACGTTTTACGCATTGGCGATTGGCTGGGCATTCAATGAATTTTCAGCCGGAACAAAAGTACAGTAAACGAACAAATAGTTGAGATTTTGATTCATAGCTCAATAAAGAATTTTCAGCCCGGACTACAGCCAGATAGCGAACAATAGTTTATTAAATGCACGTCCTGCTATTGGGCATGTTGTGCGTTTGCCCTATTTGTCGATGATATAGGCTTTGTGTTTTTCTAACTCTTTTATTTGCGATTTAAATGAAGGAAGAAACGTTACAAGTTCTTCAACTTTACTGGTGAAACAATTTAAAACAACAATTGTGACTGGATATTTTTCGAGATTCTGTTGAAACATTAAATTTTTGTCAATAGTAAATAAGATGTCAAAATTATTTTCGGTGCAATAAGCCATTAATTTCCCATTTTTGACTCCGCCTAATTCTAACTCTCTGGCGGTAAAAACTTCAAATTCTTCTAAATGCTTTTTCAGGCGTTTTGTAACACATTCGTCAAGCAAAATTTTCATTGAGTATATTTGTTGAGGTTTCAATGAGTTTTTGAGACATTTCAAGAAGCCGTAAAACTTGGGTTTTGGTTACGCCCTCAAAATCTTCAAGAAATGTTTCAATAGAGTCGCCCGTTTCCAAATAGTCAAAGAGATTCTTTATAGGAACTCTTGTGCCATAAAACACAGGCGTCCCTCCTAAGATTTCTTTGTCAATATTTATTACTTGTCCGTCCATGGCTCTACATTTTGTTTCAATGTCTAAATTACGAATATTTTGTCAACTGTAAAATTTGATAATGGCTGCTTACGTCTACGAATTGTCGATGGCAGGGAAATCAATGAATTTTTAGCCAGAACAAAAGTACAGTAAACGAACAAACCTACCGGCAGGCAGGCAAATAGTTGAGATTATGATTCATTTTGCTCATCAAAGAATTTTCATCCGGAACCGGAGCCCAATAGCGAATAAGAAGTTGATTAAATGCAGGTCAGCCCTGATATAGGATGCGAATGTTAGCGGTAGTTTTATTTCGTCATTGCAGTTTTTAGTTCCTCGGCTTTTGCTCTACCTGCTTTATAATTTTGGTCTAATGAAATTGCTTTGTCAAGGTATGCCAATGATTGAGTTCTATATTTTTTACTTTGTCTTTGTTTTGCACAAGCCCAATAAGTAAAACTCATTACTTTCCAATTAGCATATTCACTATTTTTATTTTGCTTGCCAATGATGGATTGAAAATCTTGCTTTGCAAACTTTCTTTTTGTGAAGAGAAACCAAAGCAAATTTTCCGCAATACTGCCCCTTAAAAATTCTGGCAAATACGAAACAGTTGCATAATTTTTAACTGCGTCTTTAAATAAGTTAAACGCCTCAGATAACAATTTCAGTTTCTTTGTTTCTGCACCAACTAATGATAAGGCAGATGCTCTGTAGGATGCAATGAACGGCAATAATTCTTTTGAGGTAACAGGGGAATTAAAAAGTTCGCTTAATGTGTCAAAGCTCTTTTTTGCATAGCCCTTAAATTCTGTTTTAGAAAAGAAAGAAAGATTTAAAGCTGTCTCGTGGAAAATAATACCAAGTCGGGCTTTATTAAGTTCATTCGGATTTTGTTTGTAACTCTCTTCAACCTCTTTGAGTTTGTTTTTCAATTCAGTTGTGTCTATTAATTCCATTACATCGTCTAATTGATGTTCATAGGCTTTTACTTTTGAAAAGTCTAGGTTTTGTGTTTGTGCAGTTACGCTGTTAATTGGTGTCATTGCTAACATAATTGAAGTGATGAATACTTGTCTCATTTATTATTTGTTTAATTGATGAGGCAAAATTCTAACTTCAATGCTCTGTAAACGATGACTTAAGTTAAGACTTTGATTTCTTAAAAATTCGGTTTCTAATTCGGCTCAAACTTTCCGGGCTTACGCCTAAAAAATTTGCTATATATTTTTGAGGAACTCTTTGAAAAAGGTCGGGTTGCTTCTTTATTAAATTCTGAAACCGTTCTTCTAGTTTGTCTGACGAAAGCGACATTGCAATTTCTGTAGCTCTCTGGGCTACTTGTTCTGCCATAAGCCTCCCAAAAGTTTCGTATTTATTGCATTCGGTATATAGTTTATACAGATGGTCTTTCCTGACAACAAACACAGTCGTGTCTGCCATAGCTTGCAAGTTCATTATGCAAGAGGTGTTATGAGTGAAACTTTGAAAGTCAGTTACCCAGGAGTTTTCAAAAGATATGTCACAAGTTTTTTCTACGCCATCTTTAATATGAAAGTGCCTTACTGTGCCGTCTGCAATAAAGCCAATGAAATCGCAAACTTTTCCGTCCTGCAGTAGTAAGTCCTTTTTCTTTAATTCTTTAACTTCAAAATATCTGTCAATAAGTTTAAGTTCTTCGTCAGTCAAAGGAACTTTTGTCTTGCAGTATATTTTAAGTCTGTCAAACATTGTATTGGTCGTGAAAATTACTGGTAAGGTTTTACGCATTGGATGGCAGGGCATTCAATGAATTTTCAGCCGGAACAAAAGTACAGTAAACGAACAAATAGTTGAGATTTTGATTCACAGCTCAACAAAGATTTTGTCGAGTAGGCAAGGGCATTTCAGCCCAAGCCTCTCACAAAACCGTGCTTGAGATTCTCACCTCACACGGCTTTTCTCATTCAGCATAAGAAGATT
>Ga0207933_1002919_pt1 | contig 10574 bp, 11 predicted proteins | sample NGESurdeep092012_4_FD_184488 | JGI IMG/M metagenome (GOLD analysis project Ga0207933, IMG submission 184488) | Arctic peat soil microbial communities from Barrow, Alaska - NGEE Surface sample F53-3 deep-092012 (SPAdes) | ecosystem: Environmental > Terrestrial > Soil > Wetlands > Peat ...
ACCGTTCGCACCTGTCTCCTCCAGTTCAACTGACGCCGATGTTAGACACTTTGTTCTGGGCGTCCCAAAGAGCAGGCAGCCGCCACCGTGAAATGACGCAATCGTCAGACAGCGGGCACCGCACAGTGGTCCTGCGTTGCCACCTGGTGGGTTCGAGCGAGACGGCCCCACCCTGGGGGGTGAGGGGGGAGGCGCGGGGCCGAATCGCTTTTACGAGCGTGACAGCCGGGCGTTACAGAACCGTTGCAATCAGCGCGCTGCTGCATTCGCAATGCATAAAAAGACTGTAAGCGTGCAGGTCGACGGCCGAATTCGCCCTGGTTCTCGACCTATGGGAGCGCTAACATCACCGAGAGACACGCCGGAGGCGTGAGGGAAAGGGGGGCCGATGTCGAAGGCCGCGATCATTTCGGTGGACGGTCACGTCCGGGCGTCCCGGAGTGACTACCGCAACTACGTCGAGCGGCGCTTCCTCGACGTCTTCGACGCCTGGGCCGACGCGGAGGAAGCTGCCGGCGCGCCGGAGAGTGGCAACCTGAGCGCGGGACTCGATCCGACGTCGCAGTGGGACTCGGACCTGCGCGTCAAGGACATGGAGAGTCAAGGTGTCGTGGCCGAGGTGCTGTTTCCGAACGGGCTCCCGTTCGAGTCGGGGCCGGCGGACGACGTGGGCTCCTTCTCCGACCCCGAGATCGACCGCCAGGCGCGTCTGGCCTACAACCGCTGGCTGGCCGACTTCTGCGCGCAGACCCCGGGCCGTCGGGCCGGTCAGGCCCTCATCTCCTTCGACGACATCGACCTGGCGGTCGCCGACGTCCACTGGGCCAAGGAGCACGGCCTCGGTGGCGTCATGATGCCCGCGCTGCTGCCGGGCGGGACCTTTTTCTTCGACCCCGCGTTGGATCCGGTGTGGGCGGCGTGTGTTGACGTCGGCCTGCCCGTCAGCCAGCACGGGGGGACGGGCGCGCCGGTCTACGGTCCGCCCGGGTTCGCCGCCATCATGACCCTGGCCCTCGAGCACTCCTTCTTCTCCGGTCGCTCCCTGTGGCAGTTGATCCTGGGTGGCGTGTTCGAGCGCTTTCCGGCGTTGCGCGTCGCCTTCATTGAGACCGAGGCGGATTGGATCGCTCCGGTCATCCGCAAGCTGGACCGGCGATTGGACTGGGGCGACGACTGGAGCGGCTGGGCCCAGACGCTGCAGCGCATGCGCCAGTTCGAAGGGTCCGCCCGCGACTACTGGGCGGCTAACTGCCTGGCCGGTATCTCACCCTTCACAGAAGACCAGGTTCCTCTTGACGAGGTGGCGCGACCCAGCGCCGACTACGACGCGTTCGCCATCGGCTGTGACAACGCCATGTTCGGCGTGGACTATCCGCACTTCGAGTCGGTCTTCCCAGAGACGAAAGTGCGGGTGGACGCGTTGGTGCAGCACCCGTCCATTTCCGCCGAGGTGTCCCGCAAGATCCTCGCCGAGAATGCCGCCGGTCTCTACGGCTTCGACCTGGCCGGCCTGGCATCCGATGTCGAGCGCGTCGGATTCGAGATCGACGGGACATCCGCGCCCGACCGTCACTGAGTCAGTCGAGGCCGTTGCGCCGGGCCACCTGGCCGAGCCACCGCGCCGACGGCTTGACCGTGCGCGTGAAGTCCTCGCGGTCCACGGCGATGAGGCCGAACGTCTTGGAGAAGCCGGCGTTCCACTCGAAGTTGTCGAGCAGCGTCCAGTGGAGGTAGCCGCGCACGTCGATCCCGTCGGCCACGCACCCGGCCAGGCCCTCGAGAGCGGCACCGGTGTAGGCGATCCTCGCATCGTCGTCGTCGGTCGCCATGCCGTTCTCTGTCACGAGCACCGGCACGCCAGCATGTTCGGCGGCCAGCCGGACGGAGTGACCGAGGGCTTCGGGGTAGATCTCCCAGCCCGTCTGCATGGTGCCCGACCCGTCGGGCGGAGGGAGCTGGCCGTCCGGTCCGATCCGAGCCCGGGAGTAGGTCTGCACGCCGACGAAGTCGTCGTCGGCGGAGACGGCCAGCCAGTCGGTCTGGGCCACCCGCCGGGCCTCGCGCCACCGCTCCTCGCCGTTCTCGGCTGGTTGGAAGTCGACGAGTGCCAGGGTCCAGCCCGTCATGACGGTGGCTGCGGCGGCTTTGATGGCCTGGACCGCCAAACGGTGGGCCGTGGCCATCTGCTCGACGTCGGCGGCGACGATTCCCATCCGGTAGCGCGAGGGGTCGAAGCCCCCGACACCGCCCTGCTCCGACTCGATGACTTCAGGTGCCTGCGCGCGATCGCCGGCACCCATGGCCAGCACACCCGTGCTGCGCATCATCGCCATGAGATTCGGCTCGTTCAGAGTGCAGACCCATGACAGGAGGTCGCCCACGTGCTCCGTGACGCGAGAGGCATAGTCGGCGAAGCGCGCCGGTGCATCCGGCACGCTCCAGCCGCCCCGACCGGCCATCCAGCGCGGGACGGTGAAGTGGTTGTACGTGACCACCGGCGTGATGCCTCGCTGCAGGCAGCTCTCGATCATCCTTTTGTAATGGTCGAGCGCGGCGTGCGAGTAGAACCCTGGCTCGGGCTCGATGCGGGACCACTCGAGCGAGAAGCGGTAGGCGGTCAGCCCGAGTTCGGCCAGAGTGGCGATGTCCTCGGGGTAGCGGTGGTAGTGGTCACAGGTGTCGCCCGACGGCTCGTTGAAGGTCGCGTTCGAGGCCCACTCCATCGGCCACATGTCCGCGTTGACGTTGCCTCCTTCGACCTGGTGGCCGGCCGTCGCCGCGCCCCATAGGAAGCCGTCTGGGAAACCGGTCATGGCGAGTCCTCTCTGCGTGTCAGGCCGTCGTCCGGCACGCGTGCTCGGCGGGAGTGCCATGGAGTGTGGCAGGTCGGGTCACCGCTCTGCAAAGCTTTGCATAAGAGGTTTTGGCAGAGTGCTGCTCATTCTTGAAGACCCCTCGTGCGAGCGCCGCCCACCTGGGCGAGAACCCCCGGCCAATGCGTTGGAGGCCGCGGATCACGCACCAACGTCTAGCGTGCGGCCATGGCCGAACCACGACGGCTGCGATTCGACCCGATCGCCGAGGCGGAGCGTCAGTGGGGTGCGCACGGCTGGTCGGACCAAGCATCAGGAATGGCGGTCGTGACCTCCATCATGCGGCTGCAGCAGATCTTCCTCGCCCGCGCCGACGCCGTCCTCCGACCACTCAGGCTCACGTTCGCCCGCTACGAGGTGCTCATGCTGCTGTCGTTCTCGCGCCAGGGTGCCCTGCCTCTGGGCAAGATCGGCGAGCGGCTGCAGGTCAACGCGGCCAGCGTGACGAACGCGGTCGACCGCTTGGAGGCGGACGGCCTCGTCACGCGCCGCTCGAACCCCGACGACGGGAGGGGCACGCTCGCCTGTGTGACCGCGGTCGGTCGGCGGCGCGCCACCACGGCCACCGAAGCCATGAACGAGCAGGTCTTCACGGATATCGGCATGGCCGAGCCGAAGGTCTCGGGCCTCTTCGACCTGTTGGCAGATCTCCGGCGGGCCGCCGGGGACTTTCAGAAGCCGGGTGGAGAGTAGAGAATAGTTTGACGTTGAAGTAATATTGAGACATGGCAGACCGGAAGACATGGCAGAAGCAGTTCGAGCGCTCGCCGCGTAGGTCGGCCCGCTTCGAGACGATGTCGGGCGTTCCCGTCGAGCCCGTGTACGGCCCCGAGGGCGCAGAGTTGCCCGGCCAGTACCCCTACACGCGGGGGCCCTACGCCTCCATGTACCGGTCTCGCCTGTGGACGATGCGCCAATTCGCCGGGTTCGGCTCGGCCGCCGACACCAATGGGCGCTTCAAGGAACTGCTGCGCGCCGGCGGCGACGGGCTGTCCACGGCCTTCGACATGCCGACGCTGCTCGGTCGCGATTCTGACGAACCTTGGGCCCGCGGCGAAGTCGGACGGGCCGGCGTCGCCATCGACACCCAGGACGACATGGAGACCCTCTTCGACGGTGTCGACCTCGGGCAGGTCTCGACGTCCATGACGATCAACTCCCCGGCCGCACCGATCCTCGCCATGTACGTGGGCGTGGCCGACAAGACCGGCGTGGATCGGGCCGCTCTGTCCGGCACGCTGCAGAACGACATTCTGAAGGAGTACCAGGCCCAGAAGGAGTACGTCTTTCCGCCGCGCCCGTCCGTCCGCCTGGTCACCGACGTCATGCGGTTCTGCTCGGCCGAAATGCCACGGTGGCACCCCGTGTCGGTCTCGGGCTACCACATCCGCGAAGCTGGTTCGACGGCCGCACAGGAGCTCGCCTTCACGCTCGCCAACGGGTTCGCCTACGTGGAGGCGGCCCTGGCGGCCGGCATGCCGGTCGACGACTTCGCACCGCGGCTCAGCTTCTTCTTCAACGCGCACAGCGACTTCTTCGAGGAGATCGCGAAGTACCGGGCCGCCCGCCGCATCTGGGCCCGCTGGATGCGTGACCACTACGGCGCCGCCGACGGGCGCTCGTGCCAGCTTCGTTTCCACACCCAGACGGCCGGCGTGTCCCTGACGGCGCAACAGCCCGAGGTCAATCTGGTCCGGGTGGCGATTGAGGCGCTGGCCGGCGTGCTGGGCGGGACCCAGAGCCTGCACACGGACTCGTTCGACGAGGCCCTGGCGCTCCCGACCGAGCATGCGGCACGTCTGGCGCTGCGGACGCAGCAGGTCATCGCCGAGGAGACGGGGGTCGTCCATGTGGCCGACCCGCTGGGCGGCTCCTGGTTCGTGGAGGAGCTCACCGACGAGCTCGAACGCCAAGCCGAGGAAGTGTTCACACACCTCGCCGAGGCCGGTTCCGGATCGATGCTCGAGGGGGTCTTCGCCTGCATTGACGACGGCTGGTTCGTAGCGGAGATCGCCGACTCGGCCTACGCCTTCCAGTCGAAGATCGCCAAGGACGAGTGGATCATGGTCGGGGTCAACGGCTACGTGGAGGATGACGGGGTCGCGCCGTCCACACTGTCGATCGGCGCCCACGTCGAGACGGAGCAGTTGGAGCGACTGGCGGCCGTGAAGCGGGGGAGGGACGACGACGCCGTCCGACGGGCCCTCGCCGCGCTGGCCAAGGACGCGTCGGACCCGACCGTGAACCTGATGCCCGCCCTCATTGAGGCGGCCCGCCATCGCGTGAGCGTCGGTGAGTCGATGCAGGCGCTCGAGACGGTCTTCGGGCTCTACACCGAGCGTCACGTGGCCTGATCATTCCCGGAGGTCGGCAACCCCGGCCTCGGTGAATGCACGCTGATTCTCAGTCCTGTACAGTGGAATTCTCACCGCTGACCAGGAGAAACAGAGTGGCAGAAGACGAGAAGTTCGAGGCATCCCGGGCGATGCGCCGGGCCATGTTGGGAGCGGAGTACGTCGATGCCCAGACCAGCGACCCCAACCCGGTCACGGGGGAGTTCTCGGACTACCTCACGTCGATGGCCTGGGGCGTCTGGACCCGCGGCGGCGCACTGAGCACGCGGGACCGGAGTCTGGTGGTCCTGGCCATGACGGCAGCCCTCGGCCGGATGGACGAGTTCCGGCTGCATGTCAGCGCGCGCTCGCGGACCGGGGTCACCGACGACGAGTTGGACGAGCTGCTCTTCCAGATTACGGCCTACTGCGGCGCGCCGGCGGGGGTCTCCGCCCGGCGGTCGCTGCTGGCGGTGCGCGCCGAAGAGAGCGAAGGCTGAGCATGGCGACGGTCGGCTTCGTCGGTCTCGGCAACATGGGCAGCGTCCTGGCGGGGAATCTTGTCGGCGCGGGTCACGACGTCGTCAGCCACGACGTGGCCGGACCGGAGCGGAACCCCACCGGGGCGGCATTCACCGATGACGTGGCCGAGCTGGCGGGTCGCGCCGACATGGTCGTTCTGAGCCTGCCCGACGGGGCCGTGTCCGAGCGGGTGGCGGGGGAGATCGCCGGCGCCCCGGAGCGGCGGGTGACTGTCGTCGTGGACACGTCGACCATCGGGGTTGCGGCGGCCCAGGCGATCGACGGCCTCCTGCGCGAAGCCGGCGTCGGCTACGTCGACGCACCGGTGTCCGGCGGGGTCGCCGGGGCGAGGGCGCGGACGCTCTCGGTCATGTACGCGGGGCTGGACGCAGCCTGCCAGACGGCCGAGCCCGTGCTGGCCGGATTGAGCGACCGGCGGCGCCGGGTCGGCGACAGGCCCGGCATGGCCCAGGCACTGAAGCTGGCCAACAACTTCCTGTCGGCCACGGCGCTGGTCGCCACCAGCGAGGCCATCGCGTTCGGCCGCTCGGTCGGTCTCGACATGGCGACCATGATTGAGGTGATCGACGGGTCGAGCGGGCAGAGCGCGGCCACCAGCGACAAATTCCCCAATCACGTGATGACCGGTCGCTACGCCGCCGGCTTCACCAACTCGCTCATGGCAAAGGACCTGGCGCTCTACCTCGGTGCCGTGGAGGAGCAGGGGGTGCCGTCTGTGCTGGGGCGTGTGACCGAATCGGTGTGGGAGCGCTTCGCCACTGAAGAGCCGGGGGCCGACTTCACTCGGATCTACCCGTTCGTGTCCGGATGAAAGGCGGTGGGCGCCGAACATCGCGTAGCCTCCGCGTGAAAGATAAGTGGAGGTAGGACCGATGCGAGTTGTGGTCGATTTCGATCTGTGCGAGAGCAACGCGCTCTGTATGGGCCTGGCCCCGAAGGTGTTCGAGGTCCGGGACGACGATCTGCTCTACGTCCTCGACGAGAACCCTCCCGAAGAGCTGCGCGAACAGGTGCAGGCAGCGGTGCGCACCTGTCCCAAGAACGCTATTTCCATAGAGGACTGAGGCCGCCGCCCGGCGACCCCACCGCGGCTCCGCTCTACGAGGCGGTGGTGGTACCCGGAATGTCGGTACCGCACCAAGGCTGGCTCGAGACGGCCACGAAGGACGTCTTCTCCGCCTTCATGTACCACCCGCACGACTTGGGCAGGTCCTTCCCGAAGTCGTTGGTGAAGTTGATGTTCTCGGGCAGCAACCCGTTGCCGTTGTAGCTCTTAATGCTGCGCAGCGCCTTGATGACGTCGGCGTGCGAGGCGGTCGGCCCGGCCATCTGCAGGCCCTTGATCATCAGGTCGGCCCCGAGCCACGACTCGTACTGGCTGAAGGACGGGAACTCGTTGCCGGTGAAGTGGGCGTACTTGTCCAGTGCCGCCTTCATCTGCTGGGTGCCGGCGTTGGGCAGGGAGAACGGGCGGAACTCGGTCTCGAAGTAACCACCCTGCACGGCCTTCCAGGCGGGGGTGCCGATGACCTGGGAGTCGTAACCAGTCGGGAACACCATGACCTTCGGCTTGACGCCCTCCTGCTGCAGAGCGGTGGCCAGGGCATCATTGGAGTTGTCGTCCAGGCCCGCGTAGAAGGCGTTGCAGCCCTTCTGCTTGGCCGTCAGCGCCGGGGTCGTCATGGCCACCGAGCCGAACGAGATGGACGTGTCGAGCACGCCCGACTTGCCGCCAGCGTGCTCGAACGACAGGTTCGTCCCGATGGCGGACCGGCTCGAGGACGGGGAGATGCTGTACCCGTACGAGCAGGCGACCGTGCCACCGTGCGCTTTCAAGAAGGCGCCGATAGACGTGTTCACCGGGTACTTGATGTCGACGCTGCCGACATCGGAGGCGAACATGTTCGTGAAGCCGGTCGTGCCCCACTCAGGGCCGTCGAAGAAGCCACCGGTCACCGGTAGGCCTGCCTCCTGTGGGTACTTGTCCGCCAGGAAGAACAGGGGGCTGGTCGACACGATGCCCGCAGGGTTCTTCGAGATGGCGTCCTGCACGGCCGTGGCGATCTCCGTGGGGCTGGTCTGGTCGTCGAGGACGACGCCGTTGATTTTGTGACCGTCGATCCCGCCCTGCGCGTTCTGCAGAGCGATCCGGGCGTTGAAGCCGGCCGGCGCGTTGCTGAATTCCGACGAGCCTTCGCCGGTCAGCGAGGTGATCATGACGAGGGTGATGGGTGAGCCCGACGCAGCCGCACCGGCCACCGCTCCTCCGGCCAGGCTCGTGATGCCGACCCCGGCGGTGAAGGCGAGCGCCGCCAGTCCCAGCCTGCCATTGTGCCTACCCGACGCTTTCCTCATTGCTCTTTCCTCCCCAGGAGTTGCCACCCGATGCCAAATCGGGAACATAGGCATACACGCCCTGAGCACCTCGTGTCGGTCAGCCCCCTGCGACCTGGACTAACGCGCGCGTCACTTTCTCGGGCTCGGTGATCATGAGGTCGTGGCCGGTGCCGATATCCCAGAGCCGACCCTCGGCGCGCGCCCGGTCCAGGAGGGCCGTGTCGCGGGTGGCCAGCGTCGACGTGCAGACGATGTGGAACTGTGGAATGGCCCACAACGCGTCCTCGTTGGTGAGCTCCAACGGTTGATCGAAGCACCTCCAGGGGGTGCGCGGTGAGGCGCTCGGCCATCCAGGCCAGGTCGTCGGGATCCGTGACGCCGTAGAGCAGGCGGCATCGGGGGCCGGCAGGAGGACCAGCTCCATGCCGTCACGGACTTCGCCGAAGGGGCGCACCGCGGCACCGCGTTGATCACCGGATCTTCCGCGTCAACGTTGATCTGCTCCCACTCGAGCCCCACGGGCTGAGCATAGGAGGGAACAATTCACCACCGGCGCCAACGGAGACTCCGTGGTGATTCCGCCGGCCCGACTCGTGGAGCGAGAACTGCACTCTGCTTTCGGTGGGTGGTGTTGCCGACTAGGAATCCAGCTCGGTCAGAACCTCTCCGATGATCTTCGTGGCCTTATGCGCCGGCAGAGGCTCGCCACCTTCGGCCTCGGCGACCTCGACGGCAAAATCCTCGACCGAATGGACGCCGCCGACGAGGACGTGGCGCAGGGCCTCGCCGCTCGCTTCGGGATCGCTGATCGACTCAATTGCCGCGCTCACATCATGCTTCGGGGACTCTGCCATCGCGTGGACGAGGGCCATGGCCTCTTGGCGACCGCTCGGCGTGGACACCGCCGGCTCGCGATCGGGGTTCTGCTGAAGGTCCCACTCGACCAGCGCCTCGTCATAGCCACCCTCTCCAGGGTGAAGGACGCGAGTGGTCTCCGCGATGGCCACCGTCGTCTCGGCGCCTGCTTGGTCTTCCTCGTCGTGATGGCGCTCTTGGCGCACGGGAACGACCAGAGTGCCGTCTTCATTGCGAACGATCGTCATGGGGTTCTCTCCTTGGCGGACGCGGACATGATGCGTCCCGTCAGTCCCTATACCCAGACAGGTGCCTTCCCACCCATGGGGCACCGTGCGAACCGAGTGCGGTGGGGACGATCATGAAAGCGGTGCTTGGAGACACCTCTGCGGATTCCCGCTCCCTATCGCTGGGTGTCGCGCAGCTCGCTCTCTTGCAACTTCGGGCTGCGAGCGATGACGAAGGCCTGGGCGCTCGATTCATGCTCCAGTTCCGGTTCTCGCGTTGCTGTGGCGTAGATCTGGAGTCCGGCGTTGCTCAACGAACGAGTGACATCGTCCATGCTGTGCCGATAGGCGGTCATGGAGTGCGTCATGCCGAGAGCTTTCCCCTGTTGCACTGTCTCGCCGCCGCCCGCCTGAAAGCCGAGGAGGAGACACCCTGCGGCGACCAGGACCCGCTTGAGTTCGGCGAACGCCTCGTCGAGGAGTTGCGGAGGGGTGTAGATGATTGAGTACCAGCACACGGCGCCACCGAGGGTTCCGTCACCGAAGGGGAGTTTGTCGAGGCGACCCTCTTCAAAGTGAAGAGCGGGATGCGCCCTCCGAGCAATCTCGAGCATCGCTGGTGAAACGTCCACGCCGACGGGATGAAGGCCACCCGCCGCCATGAAGGCCGCTACTCGGCCCGGGCCGCACCCGACGTCGGCGGCTTGCGTCAGGCCGCTCATCTTGGTCAATTCGATGAAGGCCATGAGCAACGACTGGTCGACCGGGCCTTCTGTTGCCAAGCTGATCTCGGTGCCGGTGAACTGAACGTATCTTTCGGCTGATGCGTCATAGAAAGCGCGAGCGGCTTCTCTGTGATCCTCGGACACCCGCCGAGCCTAGGTCGCCCCCGGTCAACAATTGACTCCAGCGGGAATGGATTCGGTGGGCCCCAGAACCAGGGACGGTGGGACACTTCGGGACCATGGAGGCATATGGAACGATGGAATCAGCGACCCGCCCAGCGTCGCCGTCTTTGCTCGCTCGAACCCAATCGATCGGAGAATGGCATGGCTGAACCAGTTCCGGTAACCGAACTGAGCGCCTTCAGCAGCCCGAATGCGACACCGACGGGATGGTCTCAGGCGCGGGATGAGCTGGCGGACGCTGCGCTCTATTGGCTTTCGACCGTTCGACCTGACGGCCGCCCACACGTCACGCCGTTGTTGGGGATCTGGCTCGAAGGCGCTTTGTACTTCTGCACTGGGGCCAACGAACGAAAAGCGAAGAATCTCTCAGCAAATCGTCATTGCGTCCTTACGACGGGACAGAGCACCCTCGACGGTCTCGATCTCGTGATTGAAGGAACGGCCGAAGGCGTGAGCGATCATGGCGAGCTCGGACGCGTCGCCGACACCTACGAGTCG
>Ga0207933_1002920_pt1 | contig 10574 bp, 8 predicted proteins | sample NGESurdeep092012_4_FD_184488 | JGI IMG/M metagenome (GOLD analysis project Ga0207933, IMG submission 184488) | Arctic peat soil microbial communities from Barrow, Alaska - NGEE Surface sample F53-3 deep-092012 (SPAdes) | ecosystem: Environmental > Terrestrial > Soil > Wetlands > Peat ...
GGAGGGGAGGGGAGTGAAGCGGGGCGCGCGCCCAGAGGGATTTGAACCCCCGCAAACCCAGATCCGTAGTCTGGTGCTCTATCCGGGCTGAGCTATGGGCGCAGACGCGAATTGGATTCTAGTGCCTTCGTCGAATCGCTCAGTCGGCGACTGGACTGTTCTGGCGCTGCTCCAAGGCACGGGTGGCCGCTATGCGGCAGCCCAACTGATCCAGCACGGCATCCAACTCATCTTGGAGCCCGGGCTCAAAGATGACCGGGTCATTGTCCAGCTCCCGCAGCAGCGCGGACAACTGAAGTGCTTTCTGCTCGATCTTGGCCACAGTGTCCCGCGCATCCGATCCCCTGGCCGCGGGTGAGCCCACCAACTCCACTATGCCGCCCTCCATGGAGGGGTCATTTGGCCCCGGAAAAGATGCTGGTCAGACCAGCACTGATGTGGTCATGCTATCGCCACCGCTGCCCGCTGTCGAGGCTTGGTAGGGCGGCGAAGAGACCGGGCTCAGGCGAGCCTGACCCTCTCACCTCAGGCGGGCTGTCGGCCGCGCCGCAAAGGCCTACTGACTAGATGGAGGAGGCGAACCAAGACCAAGGCGGCGAGGGTGTAGATGGCCAAGGCGAGCAAGGCCGCCCAAAAGGTGGTGTGGCCGACCTGGGGTACCCCCGCCCGGAAGATGCCCGCGAATGGGCTGGCCAGAGCGCCGCCGACCCTGTCGACGATAGACACAAATCCGTCCGGACCGACCGCCGTGGCCCGGAACAAAAAGTCCAGGGCCAAGAAGGCATCGACGACCAGGACGCTGAGCAGTATCAATTCGCTGATGCGAAAGCCGCGGCCCCGGCTGGGCTTCGTCTTGGTCGAGCTGACCTCGGGTGTCTGCGCCGGGCGCTGGTCCGAGGCGGGGTTCGTTTGGTACTCGGGCGGCGCGTGGACTTCCATACTCATGGCCGACCTCCCTGTGATGGGACAGGCCCTGGCCCGCTTAGCGACGGGGGCCCACCCTCACCTGTACCAACGGGTCTAGGCAGTGGGAGTTTCACCCAGGTCCGGCAGGCCAGTTCGAGCGGCTCCATCGAGAACGGTTGGAGCGGTCCAAGACAAGGTTTGGCCGGACAGCGATTAGCTATACTCGGCGCCGCGCTGCGGCGGCCCCGCAACCGGCTGGCGCGGATGGCGAAATGGTAGACGCGCGGGGCTTAGAACCCCGTGGGGATAACCCGTCCGAGTTCGATCCTCGGTCCGCGCACGGTTACCCTACCTAGACCGATATATGAGCCCAAGTAAAACTGAGACCGCGCCGTTGGAGGTGAGAGTCGAGCGTCTCGCCGGATCGCAGGCCAAGCTCACCATCGAGGCACCCCCTGCCGACGCGGACCGCGCCCTGGAGCTCGCCCTCGGACACCTGGGCCAGCGCTACCGTCTGCCCGGGTTCCGCCCGGGCAAGGCACCGGCCGCGGTCGTCGAGCGGGCGGTTGGATGGGAGGCACTCCGACAGCACGCGATAGAGGATCTTCTGCCCGAGGTCTGGGCCCGGGCCATTGCTCAAGTGGAACTGGAGCCGGTCTCCAATCCAGATGTCAGCGAAGTTGTTCTCGAGCGTGGCGAGCCCTTCCGCTTCACGGCAAGCGTGGTGATTCGTCCCGAGGTGGTTCTGGGCGACTACCACAAGATCAAGGTGGCCGTCAGCCAGGCCGAGGTGGCCGACAGCGACGTCGACTCCACTCTGGAAGCCCTGCGCCAGCGCTATGCCCAGCTCGAGGACGCCGGCGACCGGGAGGCCCGGCTTAGCGACGTGATCACAGCTGAGCTGACCATGCGCCACAACGGCGAGGTGGTGGGCACGCCGGCCCAGCAGCAGACCCTAGATCTGGAACGCGGCGACCTCTTGCCCGGGATGGCCGACCAATTGGTGGGCGGCAAGGTGGGGCAAGCCGTCGAGGTGACCGTCACCATGCCCGAGGATTACGCCCGGGAGGAGCTGCGTGGTGAGTTGGTGGTGATCACCGCCGAGATCAAACAGCTGCAAGCCAAGGAGCTCCCCGCCATGGACGACAACCTGGCGACCATTGCCGGGCAAGGCGAGAACCTAGCGGAACTTCGAGACTTCGTGCGGAGCCAGCTTGCCGAGGAGGCCCGTCTGGAGGCCGAGCAGGCCCAGGAGGCCAAAACGCTGGAGGAGCTGGTGGCCATCTCCCGTGTCGAGGTCCCGGAGGTGATGATCCAGGCCGAGATCGACCGTCAGGTCAAAGACCTGGAACTTCGTCTATCCGCCTCGGGCATCTCCTTGGAGCAACTGCTCGCCTCAGACGACAAGCAGATGGAGCAGCTGCGAGGCGAGCGCCGGCAACCGGCAGTGGAGCGGGTCCAGCTGGAGCTGACCCTTGAGGAGCTGGCGCGAAAGGAGGGGTTACAGGTTTCGGATCGGGAACTGGACGAGAACCTGCAGCGCATCTTCTCCAAAGGCGCCTCCAAGGAGAGCCGGCGGCGCGCTCGCGAACCTCTACGCCGCGAGCTCCTCCTGGGTGAGGCGCGCCGCTGGCTGGCTGCCCGCGCCCGGGGTGAGGCGGAGTCCGAACCACCGGGGACATAGTTCCCCCGACCCCTGGGTATACTCGCGGTGCCGGCGGCGAGATCCCGTCCCGGCCTTTTTGCGAGACCAGGAGGAGACCATGGCCCTCGTTCCGATGGTGATCGAAACGACCAGCCGGGGCGAGCGCGCCTTCGACATCTATTCCCGTCTCCTCAAGGACCGCATCATCTTTGTGGGCACGCCCATCGACGATCAGATCGCCAACTTGGTTATGGCCCAGATGCTCTATCTGGAGAGCGAAGATCCCGAGCGCGACATCAACCTCTATATCAACAGCCCCGGAGGCTCGGTCTCGGCCGGGCTGGCCATCTACGACACCATGCAGTACGTCAAGCCCCGGGTGAGCACCTTCTGCATGGGGCTGGCGGCTTCCTTCGCCTGCCTGCTTCTGGCCGGCGGCGACAAGGGCCTCCGCTTCAGCCTCCCCAACACCCGGATCATGATGCACCAGCCTTCGGGGGGCTTCCAGGGGCAGGCGTCCGACATCCAGATCCAGGCTCAGGAGATCCTTCGCCTGCGCCGGATCCTGGACCAGATCTTGGCCCACCACACGGGCAAGCCGGTAGACCAGATCACCCGAGACTCGGACCGCGACTTCTACATGTCTCCCGACGAGGCCAAGGAATATGGCCTGATTGATCACATCATCACCGGGCATCGCGGCCTCGACAAGATGGTGGCGGAGGAGGAGGGGAGCAGTCCCACACCCGAGCCGGCCCCGGTCGAGGCAGCCGCGGTTCCGGCTGGGGAGAAGAGCCCTTCCGCCCGCTAGGCGGACGAGTTCACGAAGATTCTGTGACAGCCCCCCAGAGGCCCCCGGCGGTGGCCCGGAGCGGGCTCCGGCGACCGCCCCAACTGGTCCGTGAGCCGGGGCAGCGCTGTAACTTCTGCGGAGCTCTGACCAGCACCGCCGCCGTCGCCGCCGACCGTCAGGGCAGCGAGGCGGTGATTTGCCCGGCGTGCGTCGAGCAGGCGGCGCTGCAGATCAGGCGTCCTGGCGGTGGGGGGGACGCGGCGTGACCGAGCGCGAGGACCGCCGCCGTCACACACGCTGCTCCTTTTGCAACAAGGGCCAGGAGCAGGTGCGCAAGCTCATCGCCGGTCCCGGAGTCTACATCTGTGACCAGTGCATCGAGCTCTGTCAGGAGGTTCTCGAGGAGGATTCCCGGGTCACTCCGGTGCGTCGACCGCGCAGCAGTGTGGTGCCCAATCCGCAGGCAATTTGGAAGTCGCTGAACCAATACGTAGTTGGCCAAGATCAAGCCAAACGGGTGCTTTCGGTAGCCGTCTACAACCACTACAAGCGCATCAACAGCGCGCGCGAGACAGGCGACGTTGAGCTGCAGAAATCCAATGTCCTACTGGTCGGTCCTACAGGATGTGGGAAAACCCTCTTGGCTCAGACCTTGGCCCGCATCTTAGATGTGCCGTTCTCAATCGCTGACGCCACCTCGCTGACCGAAGCCGGCTACGTCGGTGAGGACGTAGAGAACATCCTGCTGCGGTTGATCCAGGCGGCCGACTTCGACGTAGCCCGGGCCGAGCGCGGGATCATCTATATCGATGAGATCGACAAGATTTCCCGCAAATCGGACAACCCCTCGATAACCCGTGACGTTTCCGGTGAGGGTGTGCAGCAGGCCCTGCTCAAGATCCTGGAGGGGACGGTAGCCAACGTCCCGCCGCAAGGGGGGCGCAAGCACCCGCACCAGGATTTCATCCAAATCAATACCGCCAACATCCTCTTTCTCTGCGGTGGAGCATTCGATGGTCTGGAACGGATCATCGACCAGCGCGTGGGCCAGCGGACGATCGGATTCGGCAGCGCCCAGGCGGGAACGCGCAACAAAGAGAACGCCAAGATTCTGCACGAATTGTCGGCCCAGGACTTGCTTCGCTATGGCCTCATCCCCGAGTTTGTCGGTCGTCTGCCGATCACCGTCACCTTGGACTGCCTCGACGAGGACGACATCACCAGGGTTCTGACCGAACCCAAGAACGCCTTCGTCAAGCAGTATCAGAAGTTCTTCTCACTGGATGACGTCGAGCTGGTTTTTGAGCCCGGAGCCTTGCAGGCGATCGCTCGTAAAGCGCTGGCCCTGGGAACCGGGGCGCGGGGACTGAAGAGCATTCTCGAGGCGGTCCTGCTCAACAGCATGTTCGACGTCCCCTCCCATCCCGAGATCAAGCGCTGCGTGATCACCGAACGCTCGATCATGGAGGCGACCGAGCCCGAACTCTTCCGTGATGAGGAGCCGCAAGCCGCTTCGGCTTAGCCTCCCGAACCGCCAGATCGGCGCTCCGGTTAGACTGGGGAGCCACTCCCAACCTGTTGCGCGGCAGCGCGCGCCAGCCTCGCGAGGACCCCTATAAATGTCGATCGCTAGCATCCTCGGATACCCGCGCATCGGGCCCTCCCGGGAGCTGAAACGGGCGCTTGAAGGCTACTGGTCGGGGAAGCTCTCAGCCGATCAACTACTGGCTGAGGCCTCTCAGTTGAAGGCGCAGCGCTGGCGCCAGCAGCGGGCGGCCGGGATCGAACACATCGCCAGCAACGACTTCTCCCTCTATGACCACGTACTCGACGCCGCCTTGACCTTGGGCGTGGTCGCGGAGCGCTTCGCCGCAGTGGGGTCTGCCGACAGCCTCGACCTGATGTTCGCCATGGCGCGGGGCACCAAGGGGGCGACCGAGATCGCACCCCTGGACATGACCAAGTGGTTCGATACCAACTACCACTACCTGGTTCCCGAGCTGGCGGCGGAGCAACGCTTCCACCTAGCCTCCCGGAAGCCGATCGAGGAGTTCCTGGAAGCCAAGGAGCTGGGGATCGTCACCAGACCGGTGATCCTGGGACCGGTCACCTTTCTCCAGCTCAGCAAGGGCTCCGAGGTGGGCAGCCCCAACCTGGAGTTTCTTGATCGCCTCCTGCCGGTCTACGCCGAGCTGCTAGTCGAGCTGAGTCAAGCTGGAGCGACCTGGGTCCAGATCGATGAGCCCTGCCTCAGCCAGGATGTCCCCGTCGAGGTCCTCGAGGGTCTGGAGCATGCCTACCAGGCGCTCAGCCAGGCCGCTCCCAATCTCAAGCTTCTTCTCGCCTCGTATTTCGCTGGGATGGGAGGCAATCTGGCGACGGCCCTGGGTCTGCCGGTGGACGCTGTCCATCTCGACCTGGTTCGCGGGGCGGCCGACCTCGACCCAGCCCTGCAACTGGTGCCGGACGGCATGGCCCTGTCGTTGGGGGTGGTCGACGGACATAACGTCTGGCGAACGGATCCCGACCGCGCCATCGCTCAGATTCAGCGCGCCGTTGCCAAACTCGGCGAGGAGCGGGTTCTCGTGGCATCTTCTTGCTCTCTGCTCCACGTTCCGGTGAGCCTGGCGGGGGAGTCCACTTTGGATCCCGAACTGCGCTCCTGGTTGGCGTTCGCGGAAGAGAAGCTGGTCGAGGTGAGCACGCTCGCTCGGGCGGGCCAGGGCTTGGCCGACGTCGAAGCCCGCTTGACGGCGAGCCGGGAGGCCTGCGCGGCACGGCGGGAGTCGCCGCGGGTCGTCAATCCGACGGTGCGGAAGCGGATTTCCAACGTCACGCCGGACCTGCTCACCCGCCCCGGCGATGGACCATCCCGACGCCTCTTCTGGCGGCGCGGCGTCTCGCTACCTCCCCTGCCGACGACGACTATTGGCTCTTTCCCCCAAGTGCCCGAACTGCGCCAGGCACGGGCCAAGCTGCGCCGCGGGGAGATCGACGAGCCCCAGTACGAACACCTCATGGAGCAGGAGATCCGTCGCGTTATCCGATTTCAGGAGGAAATCGGGCTTGACGTACTGGTGCACGGCGAGCCTGAGCGGAATGACATGGTCGAGTACTTCGCCGAGCAGCTGGCTGGCTTTGCCACAACACGGCAGGGCTGGGTGCAGTCCTACGGGTCCCGCTGTGCCAAGCCGCCGATCATCTTCGGGGACGTTTTCCGCTCCCACCCCATCACCGTCCGCTGGGCCAAGTTCGCCCAGAGCCTGACCCAGCGCCCGGTCAAGGGCATGATCACCGGCCCGGTCACCATCCTGCAGTGGTCCTTTGTCCGAGACGATCTGGAGAGGAGCGAGACCTGTGCTCAGATCGCGCTGGCGCTCAGGGATGAGGTGAGCGACCTCGAGGAGGCTGGAATCAATGTGATCCAGATCGACGAGCCCGCCCTGCGCGAAGGCCTACCCTTGCACCGGGCTGGCCAGCCGGCCTACCTGCGCTGGTCGGTTGACAGCTTCCGACTAACTGCTGCCGGAGCCGGCGCTCAGACCCAGATTCACACCCATATGTGCTACTCGGAGTTCGAGAATGTGATGGACGCGATCGCTGAGCTCGATGCCGATGTGCTCTTCATCGAGGCGGCGCGGTCGGCGATGTCGCTCCTCCACGCTTTCGCTGACAACGGCTATGCCAACGAGGTGGGACCGGGTATCTACGACATCCACTCACCACTGGTTCCCTCCGTCGAGGAGATGGCGGAGCGGCTGCGCAAGGCGGCCGAGGTGATTCCCCCGGATCGGCTCTGGGCCAACCCGGATTGTGGTCTCAAGACGCGCGGGTGGGCCGAAGTTGTGCCCTCTCTCCGCAACATGGTCGGGGCCGCCCGGCTGGTGGCGGCCGAGCTGGCCGCGGTCTCCCCGGCCCGGTCCTAGCCGCCGCCGGGAGGGACCGGTGGAAGCCGCCTATCAACCGCAGCCGACAGAGCAGCGCTGGCGTCAACGCTGGGCTGAGATGGATCTGGGGGCTGCCGACCCGGCGAGCTCCAAGCCCGCCTTCTCGATTGCCTTACCCCCGCCCAACATCACCGGCTCTCTGCACATGGGTCACGCTCTCAACGCCCTGGTCCAGGACTCGCTCTGCCGCTTTTACCGGATGAACGGCTACGAGGTCTGCTGGGTGCCGGGGACTGACCACGCCGCCATCGCCACTCAGAACGTGATCGAGCGCCAGCTGGCAGATGAGGGCACCAGCAAAGAGGAGCTGGGACGAGAAGCTTTCGCCACTCGGGTCGACGCCTGGTACAGGACCTACCAGGGCCGGATCCTGGAGCAGCTGCAGCGGCTCGGGGCCACCTGCGACTGGAGGCGGGAACGATTCACCCTTGACGATGCGTACGTCCGGGTGATCCGGATCGTCTTTGGCGAGCTTTACCGCCAGGGGCTCATCTACCGGGGCCCGCGGATCGTCAACTGGTGTCCACGCTGCCGCTCGGCCATCTCCGACGAGGAGGTGGAATATCAGGAGCAGCTGGACACCTTTTACTACGTTCGCTATCCCCTGGTCCTGGGTCAGGGCTCCCTCGAGGTGGCCACCACCAGACCGGAGACGATCCTGGCCGACGTGGCGGTCGCGGTGGCGCCCGGCGATGAGCGCTTCCGACGGTATGTCGGCCAATCGGTGCGCGACCCGCTTGGTGGGCGGGAAATCCCTGTCATCGAGGACCAGGCGGTCGATCCCCAGGTGGGCACGGGCGTACTCAAGATCACCCCCGGCCACTCTGCCGAGGACTACGAGATAGGCGAACGCCACCACCTGCCCATTCAGACGGTAATCTCACTCGACGGATTGATGATTGCTCCCGGTTTTCCAGATCTTGACGGTAGAGGAGTGGGGGAGGCGCGGGAAATCGCCGCGGCCCGGCTGCGAGAGTCGGGGGCCATGATCCGCGAGGAACCATTGCTTCACCAGGTCGGCCACTGTGACCGCTGCGGCACGGTGATCGAGCCGCTGGTGACACCGCAATGGTGGGTCCGGATACGGGACCTAGCTGATCCGGCCGGCGAGGCGGTGGCGTCGGGAAAAATCAAAATTCACCCGGCTCAGTTCCGCGTGCAGTATCTCGACTGGGTGGCTGGACTCCGTGATTGGTGCATCAGTCGCCAGCTCTGGCTCGGCCATCGGATCCCGGTGAGCACCTGTGCCAACGGCCACTCGTTCGCCTGGGTCGATGAGCCAGCCATCTGTCCTGAATGTTCCTCGTCAGATCTGACGGCGGACCCCGATGTCCTCGACACCTGGTTCTCCAGCGGACTCTGGCCCTTCGCGATCCTCGGCTGGCCAGACCCGAACCCCACCCTGGAGCGCTTCTACCCGACCTCGGTGCTGAGCACGGCCCGGGACATCCTCCAGCACTGGGTGGTGCGGATGGTGATGATGGGCCTGCGCTTCACCAGCGACATCCCCTTCCACGACGTGCTCTTTCATGCCACCATCCTGGGAGCCGACGGGGCCCGCATGTCCAAGAGTCGGGGCAACGTGGTCGATCCCTTGGACATGGTCGACAAGTACGGGGCGGATGCGCTGCGGGCCTGGGGAGCAAGTGTCGCGATGGGAACCCAGGACGCGCGCTTCGATGAAACTCGGGTGGAAGGCTACTCCCACTTCGCCAACAAGCTGTGGAACATGACTCGGCTGCTCTACCTTGTCCACTTCCCGGGAGAGGACCAGCCGGGCAGGATCCCCGAGACTGCGGAGCCAGCGCGGGAGAGCCTGCAGCTAGCTGACCGCTGGATCTTGTCTCGGCTGGGTGGTCTCACTCAGCTGGTCACCAAGGCACTGCCAGAATTCGACTTCGGCGGTGCCATGGACGCCATCTACGGCTTCGCCTGGCACGAGCTCGCCGACTGGTATCTGGAGCTGGTCAAGGCACGCCTGGAGACTGGCGATGCGGTGGCGCTCTGGGTGACCCGGAGGGTCCTGCTTCAGATGGCGACCCTGCTTCACCCGATCATGCCCTTTCTGACCGATGCGCTCGCCGAGCAGTTTGCTGGAACCCCAGCCAGCCTTGATCGGGCCACCTGGCCCGCCGTCGAAATGGAATGGATCGATCCGGACTCGGAAATGGCCATGGCTGGTTGCATGAATCTGATCTCGAGTCTGCGCAAATGGCTCACCGAGCTGGGAATCGAGGTCAGCAAGCGGAGCATTCGAGTGCCCTTCTTCGTGCGTGAGGAAGGCCCCGAGCTCGCCCAGCCGGAGGCCTTGGGCTACGTCAGTGCGGTCCTGCCGATCACCTGGGTGGAACCTTCCGCTTATGACGGTCGGGCGGCTCGGCCCCAGCTGGTCGCGGGGAGGACCACCCTGGCCCTCGGACGAAGTGCCGGCCCCGGGGCTGATCGCTGGAAGGAGTCGGCCCAACGGGAGCTCGTCAAAGCCAGTGCCCTGCGCGCCAAACTGGAGGCCCATCTCGACGGACCCTTTGCCGAGAAGGCGCCGGCTGAGGTGGTGCAGCGGGAACGTGATCGCCTCGAGGAGGTACGACAACGACAAGTCCTGCTGACCCGACTAATCGAAAGCTGAGTCGGGGCGGCTGAGTGCTGTCGATCACGGAACTGCCCGTTCTGGCCCTGCTGTTTCCCGCCGCGGCCACTTTGTTGTGCTCCGCCTTGGGCCGGCCTTGGCCTCGCCATCCCGCGTTTTGGGCGCGTTGGGTACTCCGTGCCGGGCTGCTGCTTGGTCTCGCTGATGCCATCGCGGTTCTGGATCGGCTGCAACCTGGGGGCGCCCTCCAGACGACTCTTTGGCGGCTCGACTCCAAGCTTCCCATCTCACTCTCCGTCGACACCACCGGCACCGTCATCGCCATCTTGGTTCTGGTTTCGGCCCTGGTGGTTAGCTTCGCCGCTCGCGACCGCCGACCGTTGACCTCGGCAGCCCTCGGACTGGCCGCCCTGGGCGCCGTAGGGGCGGCCTTTTCTGGCGACCTCTTGGGCCTCTACATCGGGCTTCAGCTCTCGACCCTGGGAGGAATCGGCCTCAGCTACGCGCGTCAGCCCCGCGCCGCCAGCAGTCGCATGGTCTGGGCGGCGTCAGCGGATCAGGCGATCGGCCTGGTCTGGCTGGGAGCCATGGTTCTGCTCTTGCACCAAACGGCCACCCTGCAACTTAACGCGATCCCCACCAGCAGCGTCGGCCCGGCCCTCTCCGGCCTGTTGCTCTTGCCCGCTGTCGTGCGGC
>Ga0207933_1002921_pt1 | contig 10573 bp, 11 predicted proteins | sample NGESurdeep092012_4_FD_184488 | JGI IMG/M metagenome (GOLD analysis project Ga0207933, IMG submission 184488) | Arctic peat soil microbial communities from Barrow, Alaska - NGEE Surface sample F53-3 deep-092012 (SPAdes) | ecosystem: Environmental > Terrestrial > Soil > Wetlands > Peat ...
AGTAATGGCAGGGCGTCGCGCGAGCGCGTTCACCCGCGCCAGAACTTCGGAAAAGGCAAAGGGCTTGACGAGATAGTCGTCGCCTCCGGCGTTGAGCCCTTCGACGCGATCGTCGAGGCCGCCGAGATTGGTGAGAAACAGCACCGGCGTTCCAATCCCCTGCCTGCGCAACTGTCTTACTAGCGACAACCCATCGAGCTTCGGCAGCATGCGGTCAACGATAGCCACGTCATAACTGCCATTGCTGGCGGCAAAAACGCCTTCGCTTCCGTTCGAAACATGATCGACGACATGGCCGCATTCACTAAGGCCCTTGACGACGTAGGTCGCGGTTTCCGCATCGTCTTCGACGATCAACACCTTCATGAGCGCGTTCCTGCCGTTGTTATTGGACGCGTTGGAAAAAAAAAGGCGAATTGGCCGATCCGGGTCCTCGTTGCCACAACCGTGTGGTCTGAGAGTACTATTCCAGACTTCCATTCATAACAATATTGTTCTTCCGGGCCTGCGCTGTCTGAAGGGCTACAGAAATGCGGGCCGGCGATTGTACCTGACAAGTGCCCTCCAGCACCAGATCCCGGTCGACCGCGGCGCATCCACCAGCGCCGCGCCGTTTCCCGAGCGCACATTAACCGCTTCCCGTGTTCCGCCCATCCGTCATCATCACCTAAATCTCGGCGCGCACCTCTTCCACAAGCTGAAGAAACTGGAAAGAGGAAAGTTAGCGCCAAATTGGAGCGGGCTGTAGGCCTGCATGCTTCTTCAGAAAACGAAACACGCCAAGCAGCGTCGCGGGCACGAGCCCTCCACCATCGCGATCCCAAATATCGGCCGCATGGATGTACGCCTGAACTAGCAGGCCTTGCGCGTGACGCCCACGACTGGAATTCAATTCAGCGGTCGCACCAATAGCCAAGCGCCCGTCTTTAGCGCGGAGTGTCTTCTATAAGCGCAACTAATCATATGCCCGATTCTTTGGCTGCCGGACAACACGAGCTCGAATATAGCCGCACTCAGCGCCCCTTCGTTTTGCAGCTTACGCGTTGGCCGACGCTTTCCGGGTTTCCCTGCATTTTTCCCTGCTCTCAGGGGTTCCGGTTCGCAGAGACCGGTTCGTGCGGACTGGCTCCGCCATCAGGGATCTCGAATCCCCACCCCTCCCCCGATTTCCGCCGCCGGCCTAATATCCCGGGCGGCGCGCCGGTCTCTGGAGACCCGAACCCGGCACTCATCGAGGCTCAGAGTCGGACGTCCCGATTTCGGTACGCTCCGACGATCGTTCAAAGCACCGGCGCCATCATGCTGACCGCGTTCTGCAAGAGGCGCGTCTGGAAGTGCCAAGCCTTGACGGTCTCGAGCGAGACTGGTCGAGATACAGCGAGATAGCCCTGCTGGCGCGCACGCACAGCGGCCGCAACACCTTCGTCCGCCACCAGCAAATTGTTCTCGAAGTTGAGTTGCATACTGCGCCGGTCCATGTTTGCCGACCCCATCATTGCGATCCTCCCATCGATCGTCAGCGACTTGGTGTGCAGCAACCCTAACGGATACTCGTAGATGCGGACGCCGCTGAAGAGCAGGTCGGAATAGCAACTGCGGCTGGTGTTTTTCACCAGCCATGAATCGTTGCGCTCAGGAACGACGATCGTCGTCTCGACACCTCTGCGCGGGGCGGCACACAAGGCACGCAGAACCGCCTCGTCCGGCACGAAATAGGGCGTCGTGATCACGAGTTCCTCGCGCGCGCTGTAGATGGCCCCGACAAAAGAATCCGACATGGCGTTGCCGATTGTCGTTGGCCCGGTGCCGTACATCTGGGCTACGCTTCCCGGGCTGAAGCGTTCGGGTGCGGGCAATGCCGCGGCAAGTCCGTCGAGCGGTTCGCCGGTTGCGGCGATCCACGTGCACAAAAACAGATACTGTGCCTGGCGGACGACCGGCCCTTCGCAACGCAGGAAAATGTCCACCCAGGGCGCATACTTGGCCTTGATCCGGAATGCCGGGTCCGCGCAGTTCTGGCTGCCGCAATAGGCGATGCGGTTGTCGATGACGACCATCTTGCGATGGTTGCGCAGATCGAGACGCCCCACCGCCAGATGTCCCAGACGCGGAATGTCGTTCAGGGTCGCGACAAGCGACACATTCGCATCACGCAACTGCCGCCAGCGCCTCCCACGCACGAATGCGCGCGAGCCCAACGCATCCGCTATCACCCGGCAGCGCAGGCCACGCCGTGCGGCGGCAGCAACCGCATCAGCGACCTTGCCGCCATTGCCGTCGTCGAGCCAGATGTAAAAACTGATGTGCACGTGCTCCTTCGCCTGCTCGATGTCCCGCACCAGCGAATCGATCGCGGCGTCCGAATCGCGCTCCGGCTGGCGGCTCGATGCTTGGGGATCGCCAAGAAGTGCAATGCGGTTACCTGCCACCGGCGGCAGTCCGTTGATCGATCCACACAAGTCGAACTGGGCGACCGCTTCGGGCGCGATGGTTTCCGGCGCGTAGGCCGCATCATCAGGCCGGCGAGTTCGCTCCTCCGCCTCCTTCAGCCGGCGCATCCGGTCGCGTCCGATGCTGGTCTCGCCGAGGAACAGATAGGCGACGACGCCGAACAACGGCAGAAACATGATGACTGCCACCCAGGCGACGCGGGCGGCGGGTTCTCGATTGGGTCGGGTGATCGCCCGTGCCGCCGTCAACAGATGCACGACGAACAGCGACAAGTCGAACAACTGGTACATTCGCGGATAGACTCCTTCCGATCGAGTATGCCCTAAGTGGCGGCGAAGCCGCTACCATCTGTCGAATCAAGCATCGTCGCCAGTTCGTACTGTACGAAATCATTGAGAAACGCGAAGGCGTGAAAGTCGCCGCGGAGGTGTGTTGCCGAAACACCGCTTCCCTCACAAAAAACCCTTGCAGGCGGGAGTCTTCCACATGCGAGAGACGCGCCGGCCATCGCATGATTTGACGCAATGGGTGCGATGATGTGACGATGCCGCGCGGTTTTCTGCAGAACTGGTAAAATTCCATGCGGAGGATATCGCGATGTCTGTGAAGATACGCTGGCTGGGTTACGCCGTCGCGATCGCGCTCGTCATTTTCCTGCCTGCCCGCAGTCAAGCCCAAGACGACACCAAGATTCAGCAGGACCTCGCAAATCCGATATCCTCTCTCACCGTCGTTCCGGTTCAGACTAATTTCGATTTCAACGTTGGTCCGGAGCGGGATGGATATCGAATCACAACTAATCTACAACCCGTCGTCCCAATCAAGCTCAACGACCAACTCTCGTTAGTCGTGCGCACAATTGTTCCGGTTATTCAGCAAGGGAATATATTTCCGGGGGCAGGGTCGCAATTTGGGCTGGGCGATTCCTTGCAGAGCTTCTTTCTCGTCCCCAAAACTGTCAACGGATTCACGTGGGGAGCGGGGCCTGCGCTTCAATACCGGACTGGCACCGATCCTTTACTCACCAGCGGAAAATGGGGCGCAGGACCAACCTTCGTAGCGCTCCAGCAGACAGGTCGATGGATTTTCGGCGCACTCACCAATCAGGTTTGGTCGGTTGTGGGTGACGCGAATCGAAGCAATGTGAGCAACACATTTATTCAGCCATTCATCGCTTATGCAGCAGAGGGGGGCTGGACGTACACCGTGCAAAGTCAGTCGACGTATGATTGGGTTGCAGGGAAGTGGTCGGTGCCCATCATCGGCCAGATATCGAAATTGACGAAATTAGGCTCACAGCAGGTGTCGCTTGCTGCGGCAGTTAAGTATTGGGTGGAAACGCCTAACGGCGGACCGCATGGATTGGCTGGCCTTGTCAGCATAAGCTTTATTGTACCGTAGAGTACGCGCTTGGTCATGCTACGCTGTCCAAGGCGCCCCGCCCCAAATCTCCTGGCGCAGATTGCTCGGTCCCGACAATCCGTGTTTCAGTGGAAAAACCCCAATCCGGATGATACCGGTGGATCTGATAAACCGGCTTTCCCTTCATGTGAGCCGGATAATTGCCGTAACGCCGCGTCGTCGCGATGCACTGCACGACAGACGCCGGGATATTCCCGACATGGCCGACTGCAGCACGATGAACATGGCCGCTGAAGACAGCGATAACGCGTCCGGAATGCTGCAATGCGCGGCTCAGCCGCAACATCATCTCTGGCGTCTCGAAGTGGATCCTCTCCGGCCCCTCCATAATCTCAAAGGGCGGATGATGCGTAAAAACGGCAATAGGCTTATTGGGCTCGGCATCGATCAGGTCTATCAAACGCTTCACCCGCTCGAAGCAAAAGTCACCTTTGTTGCTGTCGAGACTAAGGGTATCCACCGCAATCAGCCGTACCGGGTAATCTTCCACCGCATAGTCGATGAACTCGGAATCGGACGCAATATATCCACCGCCCGAAAAGGCCGCGCGCAAATTCGTTCGATCATCTCGATTGCCCGCCATTACATACACCGGTGGGCGCGCCTTCGCGAGTATGGAAAGCGCTTGGGCGTATTCGTCCGGGCGTCCGTTGTGAACGACATCGCCGGAGTGAACGATCACGTCGGGTAGCGGATCGAGTGAATTTATATCCGCAATCGTGAGGGCGAAATCGCGTATCCTTTGCTCGGTGTCTGGAAGATCCAAGGCTATATGAGTATCGGAAATTTGCGCGATGATCATTCTACTTACCTTCAGCCTGCCGATCGCAGGCCTGCATAATACTCCTTTAGGATCGCTACAACCTCCGGCCGGCTAAACTCGGGCGGAATGTCAGCATTGGTCGAAAGCATTTCGCGTTGCTGCGTGCCGGAGATCGAAATGTGATCTTTCTCATCGTGGGGACAGGTCTTGGCGGTCGCCATTCCGTAACACTTCCGGCAGAAGAACGTGACGTCGATCTTCAGCGGTTTGGTGAGGAGAGCGCCGTCCCACAATTGATCGAAGATGTGCTGCGAGTCGAAGGGGCCGTAATAGCTGCCGACGCCAGCATGATCGCGTCCCACGACCAGGCGCGAGCAGCCGAAGTTCTGGCGTATAAGGGCATGGAGCAACGCCTCACGCGGGCCCGCATAGCGCATCTCGATCGGATAGCCCGCCTGAATGACCGTGTCCGGGCGGAAATAATTGTCGATCATCGCCTGGATCGCGCGCGTACGCACCTCGGCCGGAATGTCGCCCGCTTTCAATTTCCCCAGTACCTGGTGAATGAAAATACCGTCCGACACCTCCACCGCGATTTTCGCCAGGTACTCGTGGCTACGGTGCATAGGGTTTCGGGTTTGGAAGGCAGCGACGCTCGACCATCCCCTCTCAAGGAACATCGCTCGCGCCTCGGCCGGACGAATATAGAGGCCCGGATATTTGCCGGGATATTCACCTTCGCTCAGGACCCTGACGCGCCCGGCAAGATTGATCTCTCCCTGAGCTAATACTTTCGCAACGCCCGGATGCTTCGGGTCGGTAGTTCGATAGACATGCTGGGCCTCGATCTGCTTGTCGATCGCGTATTTCTCGCGAACATCCATGATGGCGAGAACTTCACCGGTCTCCGCGTCGACAAGCGCGACCTCTTCGCCCGTCTGGATGCTGTCGGCGAGATCTTTGTTCACGGGAAGCGTGATCGGAATCGGCCAGAAAAGGCCGCTGCTCAGTTTCATATCGAGGCACGAACCGCGCCAGTCGTCATGCCCCATGAACCCATCGAGCGGCGTATAGGCGCCCATGGCCAGCATGAAGATGTCGGAGACGGCACGCGAGTCGAGAGGAACCTTCTTGAGGTTCTCGGCCCGTTTACGTTCCACGGCCCGCTCCACCTCGGGCAGCAACAGTGGCTTGACTGAATCCGAGCCATGCGGTGGTACGAGTTGCGACATGGCGGTCACGGCCGCTTTGGGGTCACGTATGCGGCTTCTTTCTGGAACGGTTCCCAGACCGTTTCGAAACCAACAAACCCCTTTTCGTTTGCTGGTTTCTGACGCGTCGCCAGAAAGCGCGCGTGGCCGTCAGGAACTTTCGTGGCTGGCTTTTGCTCGCTCGTTGGTTTTTGTTCGCTCATATGTCACCTTTGCAATTGAAATCGGATTTGTGACTCAAACGGGTCGCAGGAGTGACGGGTCGATAGCCGCCTGTGCGCCGATTGCTCCGCCCGCTGTTGCTTCTTCATCCGTTGGCTCGCGCACAGTCACGATATCGAGCGCAAAGACGATTTCCCTGCCGCAAAGCGGATTGTTGCCGTCGATCGTCAACGTCTTGTCGTCGATCTTGGTCACAAGAAAGCTGCGGGCCTGACCCTTGTCGTTTTCCATGAGGATGGACGTACCGACTTTCCGATATTCCTCGGGAACGTTCTCGATGTGATCCGTAAAAACCAGCGACTCGTCTCTGGCGCCGAAGATCGCATGGCCGTCGATCGGCACCTTGATGACCTCGCCCGCAGATTTGCCTTCCAGTGCCGTATGAACGAAAGGCGCCAGAATTTCATTGTGTCCGTGAACATAGCCCAACGGAAATTCAACCTCGGTGAGGACATGCCCCGATTTCTTGTCAGTCACCTTGTAGGTGAGCTCGACGTATTTGCCGTCTTGAATGGTTTCGCTCATGCCAAATCCGAACCGTTCAGAAGATGGACGCACCGAAAATTCTGATTTTTTCATCCTCATAGCCGAGGACAAGGCGGCCAAGCCATTCACCGTTCTTTTTGGTACTGCGCTGCCGGTAGAGAACTGTCACATGCTCGCCTCGGCGGATAATGCCGAGATAATCGACGTCTTCAGACAGACTTCTGACAAGCTCGCTGTTAGCAAACTGATGACCAACCGTAACTTGATCCATGGCAAGCGCCATGGAACTCGAGAAATTCTTGGCGAACTCCCCGTACTTGCCTTCATTCGAACTCTTGACGAGGTCGCGCCACAAAGGCTCGGCTATGGCCCGTATCTCGTCGTCGGTTTTTTCGACAATGCTCACGCGCGGTTCTCCGGACAGATCAAAAACCGGATTTGAAGAGTGCATCGAAAGCGACATGTTGGTCTTTCTTGCATCTAGAGCGTTTTCCGATCTGATGGACTCACCGATCGAGAAGAAAACGCTCAAAATCAATAACCTGGAGCATGTTCTCATCGGAAAAGTCATTCAACTTTTCCGGAACATGCTCTAGGCGGACGTTCGACGCGGTCGTTCGCGCGGAGGAATTGTTACTCGTTCTCCCCAACCAGGTGATAGCAGGGCGCTTTCTCCATGGTGTATTCGCCGGTCATTGGATCGCGGCGCGAAACAGTCAGCACGTGCCAGTTGGCGTCGTCCACCTTCATGGCGTCGCCGCGGTAGTAATAGCCGGGCCAGCGAGTCTCCTTGCGGAACAGCGTGTGCTGCGTGACGCACTCTGCGGCGCGATGCCGGTGCTTCAGCTCCCACGCACGCAGCAACTCGTGAATATCCTTTGCAGCCAGACTCTCGAGATCTTCTTCCATGACCTTGAGCTTCTTCAATCCAATATTCAGGAGCTTCTCGTTGGTCATGTAGCTAACCGTCCCCCCGCCGCAATACTCGTCCATGAGCTTCTGCAGACGATCCAGGCCCTGCCTGGGATTGATGTAGTTCGGGTTGACATCGCCGGCCACGATCACATTGCGGTAGATGTTGTAGTGCTCCAACGGCTTGAAGATTTCCTTCATGCGGCGGTTGATCTGCTCTTCGGATACGACGATGTCTTCGGCCTTGCCGTCGTCAATATATTGGCAGGCAGCCTTCGCGGCGAGACGGCCTTCGGTGAACGAGCCAGATGAAAAGGCGTGCGGCGTCCCACCGACCGCGTCACCAGCGCCGAACAAACCTTCGATCGTCGTCATTCGGTTGTAGCCCCAGAAATACTCGGGCGGAGAAACGTCTTCTGGCCCCGAACACCAGGCGCCCGAGCAAGTCGCATGCGAGCCCATGACGTAGGGTTCGGATGTCGTCAGCTCGGGATTTTCGTTCCTGGGGTCCACATCAGTCGCAGCCCAGAGAACCGCCTGACCGATGGTCATGCCGAGGAAGTTTTCCCAGCCGACTTCTTCCAGATGAGGATCCTGGAAAGCCTTCATGGTCACCATGTGAATGGGACCGCGGCCGGCGTTCACTTCACTGATGATCGCATGGTTGCGCAGACAGGTCGGGATCGGCCTGTGGGTTAGGTGCGAAGCTTCCGGATCCAGATATTCCTTTCCGACCATTTTCTGAAGCTCGGGGAACCACTTGGATTCATACTCCTCGCCCAGACAATTTTGCGTATAGGTCTTCAGGTGCAGGAAATAGGCGCCGACCGGACCGTAACCGTCCTTGAAACGCGCCAGCACGATGCGGTTTTCCATCTGCGTCATCTTGGCGCCAGCGTCGATCATGAGTCCATAGGCAGACGCCGACGACCAGGGCGCATACCAGGTACGTCCCGCGCCTTCGCCCACCGAGCGCGGCTTGAATATATTGGAGGCGCCTCCGGCGCTGCAGATCACGGTCTTGGACTTGAAGACGTGATAATTGCCTGTGCGCACATTGAAGCCGACAGCACCGGCGACCCGGTTCTCCTTGCCGTCATCCATCAGCAGGTGGGTGACGCAGATGCGATTGAATATCTTGTCCGCAGATTTCTTGGCGGCCTCGGCCACGATGGGCTTGTAGGACTCGCCATGAATCATGATCTGCCATCGCCCTTCACGCAGATAGCGCCCGGTTTTCGGGTCGTGCATGATGGGCAAGCCCCAGTCTTCGAATTGGTGCACCGTGGAATCGACGTGACGGGCCATATCGAACAGCAGGTCTTCGCGCACCAACCCCATCAGATCGATACGAGCGTAGCGGACATGGTCCTCCGGTTTGTTTTCACCCCACCGCGTTCCCATGTAGCAGTTGATGGCATATAGACCCTGGGCGACCGCGCCGGAACGATCGATATTCGCCTTTTCGGCAATAATGATCTTCTTGTTCAGCCCCCAGAATCTGGCCTCCCAGGCGGCGCCGCAGCCGCCGAGGCCTCCCCCGACAACCAAAATATCGATGTTGTCTTCGACGATCGTTTGGTAAGCCATCAGTAATACACGCCCTTCTTCATTGTGAGGCCGGCAGACTGAAGGGTATGCAAATCGCCGTCATCCATGCGGATCCACTGTGGCTCATTGTACAGCAACTGGCTGTCACGCATTTCCTTGCTGGGCGGGGGAACGTCGGCGAGCTTCGGAATCGCCTGCCCCCAAGGCTTGGTGGTAATCGGCGACAGGAAATTCTTTTCCGTGCCGTTCCGATATTTGATCTTCCACGCGATCGTCCCCTTGTCTTCGTCACGGACGACGCGAACGCTGTGACCGAGGGGGGCGAAGTCAGCATATCCGCGCACATCGATCGCATTTTGCGGGCAAGCCTTGACGCAGGAGTAGCACTCCCAGCACATGCTCGGCTCGATGTTATAAGCGCGACGATAAGTCGGATCGATGTGCATGATGTCCGAGGGACAGATGTCGACACAATGTCCGCATCCGTCGCATCGCGTCATGTAGACGAAGGTTGGCATTCGTCGGCTCCTTGGCTAATCGAGCAGAACTTGGGCTAATCGAGCGGAACTCGCGACCTGTTTTTTAGTAGTGACGTGGCGCTTCGCGCTTGATGCCAAGTCCCATGTGCATTGGAGCGTCTCGCAACAGCTCCATGGAATGCCGTTTTTGCTGTTCCGGATCGTCGCGGCTCTGCGTCGGCAAATTCTGGGCCCAACCGTTGGCCTTCGAAACGCGCTTCTCCAGCGCCGCGGCTGGTTTGAAGAACATGTGCGAGAACTTCGACCACGGAATTGATCCAAAAAGGACCGTGGTGGCGATCAGATAGAGCGCGAGGAACAAGGTCGCAAAACCGGCCGAGCCGGCCGCCTGCATGCCGGCCCAGATCAACGCGAAAGTCGTGCTCAAGGTCAAAGTGACGATGAACAAATCCGCGCGCATGAGACGCAGCGGCGATTGCCCCTCGGCGGCGACGTCGACGCGGATGAAGAACCAGAACCAGTAGCCGCCGACGCACACCATCAAGGCCCCGAGGCACCACAACATCGGCAGAACGGCTGGCGTCGAGGTGATGTCCGTTGGATATCCGAAGACCATGACGACGGTAGCGGCCACATAAATTAGAAAGCCGTACATCCCGAGGAGGTGGGCGATCCTGCGCCGCGTATTGCAGAATTCACCCGACGCCATAACATCGACGACAGCAGTTTGGAGCGCGATCGAGGCCATCTCTCCGCCGCCGATCTGCTGCTTCGCCTTGCTCTTGGAGCTCCGCCAATTGTTGAAGAAATACGTGGCACTTTTTTTATGGATGATGTCGAAAAGCGTACCGCCGACGACCAGCAAAACCATAATTATAATATAGAGTTGCATGATGACTGGGGAAACGGACGTCGAAAGCTCAGCGAACGGATTGCTGGTAAGCATTGACTTCCCCCTCCCTGACTTCCAATTGCCAAGAAAGGTAGCAGACGGGAATATACTTACAATCATTCAATCGTACTATAATAATAGTTGGAACGATCGGTTTCATCTATTGTACGCGCAGTTACGGCGG
>Ga0207933_1002924_pt1 | contig 10557 bp, 7 predicted proteins | sample NGESurdeep092012_4_FD_184488 | JGI IMG/M metagenome (GOLD analysis project Ga0207933, IMG submission 184488) | Arctic peat soil microbial communities from Barrow, Alaska - NGEE Surface sample F53-3 deep-092012 (SPAdes) | ecosystem: Environmental > Terrestrial > Soil > Wetlands > Peat ...
AAAGCCAAAAAACTCGCCCTCACCGTCCTCATGCGCAAACTCATCATCCTCGCCAACCGCCTCTTAAAAAATCCCAACTTTTCCCTTGCCTCTTAAGACAGTTGCTGACCCCTTTAGGAAATTCTTGCTGCGATTTTCGTGCGGTGTGGTTAATCTCTCGCCAGTCAAAATTATTTATGCAATGGCGTTGGGATCAAGGTCGTTTAGATTATTTTCGCTTCGACATGATCAAGCGAATTGCGGCTGTGCTTTGTTCGTTAGAGAACGCCGACTTGCGCGCAAGGATTGACCCGCTTCGCAACAATTTGGTTTCAAACACGGATTTGCCTTTTGCGCCGGAACATTACAAAGTTTGGCGAAATTACAAGAGAGTGTTCGGTTGCTGCCTTCTTGCCACCGATGTTGATGGGCGGATGATTTGCACCGAACTCTGCCATCGAATCACCACGGCCTAAATCCGTGAATAAATTTTCCTTCCAGATTAAAGTCAATGGTGAGTCACGGACTGCAAGCCTTCGGTTTGCAACTAAAGCTGAACTGCGCCGCTATCATCGCTCATTATCTTCTGCGGTGAATCAATCTCAATCCTTGCAGGCTGTTCGGGATGCGGTGGAATTTACCCGTCTCGCTGCAAAACGGTGGCGTTACTATTCTGAAGCTGGTGAAGCCGTCGAGAGTCTTGTGGAGCTTCAGCAGGCTTTCAATCGAAACAAACGGTGCGAAGTGGCTTTCATTCTGATTGCGACAACCCAGCTTGGAAATCATGAAATGCCAATCGGTCTGGCCTACTGTCGACGCACATGGTGTCATCATCTTGCCATTGATTTTCTTGCTTTGCATCCACACACCTTGGACGAGCGGGAACAAGTGGCTGGCGTTGGGAGCGGCATTGTGTATGGTCTGGTTCGGCTGGCGAAAGCATTGCGAATCCGGCGAATTTGGGGCGAGGCAACGGTGCATTCAGCCCCGTTCTATGAAAGGCTGCTGGCACTTGCGCCAATTTTGGATTTGTTCGTGATTGAATCACGCGAGATGACAGCCATTCAAAACAGGCAGGCAAAAATCGCGCGCCGAGGTCTTGCCATAACCGCCGGTCGTGCGCTAGAATAAACACATGACGCAAAAGCGCACAAAATCATTGAGCCTCGAACAGCTCTGGGATTACGAAGCAAAGCACCCCATTGTCTTTGCTGCTCCGAGCGCATTGGCCGAAGCACGTTTCATCGCGGATTTGGATCGTGTGAAGCACAATCGCCGCCGTCACAGTCGAGGTAATGGTGCTGCCATTGGTGTTTCACGCCGAAAATTAGCCGCCGCTTGATTTTCAAGAGCGCGCTGATTCCCATTCTTGCACATCAACACCGAGTTGAGTGGAAAGAAATTTTTTGAAGCGAGTTAGTTCTTCTTGAAGAAGCTGTCGAATATTTTCGGGCACACGACTTTCGGTTTCATCTTGCCAGCCCCACTCATCTGTGTTTTTGCAAAAGCTGTGTTCTGCCACAATACCATCCGCACCACGTTCCTCGATAAAAAGCCGCCAGCCAAAAAATGTCGTGTCTGGCAGAATCAAAACATCCGATTCAAATGTTATGTAGTCCTCGCCGCAACAAACGAGTTCTCGGACGCCTTTGAGTCGCGGCATTAAGTCGCGCAGTTTCATATAATGCCCTCGGCTTTATTCTGAATGATGATGCGCGACAACTCGGATCCATCTACCAAATGAATCGGGTTTTTACCTTGCTCGCGAGCTTCGACGATGGCGGCTTTTGAGAAATGACTCGTTGTTACGATTGAGCCTCTTGCAAACGGCTGGAGACTGCCTCGCAGTTCGGCGACTTCTTTTCGTCCCACGGTGTGAATCCATCGTTTGGCTTGGATTTGAATGAGCCAATCACCCAAGACCCACAACGCCAAGCCGGGATACGCGTTCAAATCTATCCCGCCATCCTGCGAATATTTTGTCACTTCAATTCGTGCAAATCCAGTCGTCGAGAGCAGGTCTTTTAACAGGTGCTCGAATCGTTCCGGTGCTACGCCAAGCAATCGGCTTCGCATAGCTTCGATTCGCATCGGGTCAATTTTGCCAATTGTATTTTCTTCGGGCACTGAAATGGCGCGCTCGTCATCGCTGGTTGGATTTTTGCGACGTGAATCACGCAATACTTCCGACATCAGGCGGGTGTCAAATGCCACCGGCACTTTGACCGGCTCGCTGTGAATTCGGAATTCAAAAACCCAAACCTTTCGCAACGAGCCTTTCGTATCAATCTGATTATCTTGAAAGTGGCGGATGTATTCGAGAAGAACAAGATACCGCCAGCGTTTTGGCCCGACGCTTTTATCATCCCGATTGGCAATGATGATGAAACCATGAATTGGAAAATTCAGTTTCAATTGCGTCGGTAAACGCTTGTTAAGGCCGGCCAGCGTCTGGTCACCCTCTCGGCAAGCCGCAGTGCAGGTCAAAATATCATTTTCAATACGGTCGTGATAAGGATTCTCTCTAACTTTTCGGATGGTTGGAACAGAAGTCATCAGCACGGCGTGTGAAATGTTGTCGTCAACAATTCGGAAGCGAAGTCCGCCAGCGGTGGCAACCACGAAACTTTTGTAAATCTCCGCGTTGGAGTAAAGTTGGCCGACAACAAAACTGTTAAGAATGTCGCTCATAAAACCTGTTCACAAATCCTACTCAAAGTCGTTTCACTTCAAAATGGAAATTTTGAAGTTCCGCATCTGCGCACAATGACAGCAAGAGAAAGTGCAAGGCTGCAAACTTTTCCCGACGATTTTGTTTTTCTTGGGCCTGCCGCACGGCAGTTCACACAGGTTGGCAATGCAGTTCCGCCGGTTCTCGCCGCCCAACTTGGCGACTGTATTTTCCGCAGTTTTTTTCAAAAAAGAAAATGAGTGGAAAACCTGAACCTTCATTCTTTGTCTTGATTGCCGCTGATGCTGACCGCAATCGGCTTTACTTGCCCTCTGCTTTTGAATTGGTGAAATATCGGCTCGCAAGAAAACAGTGGGGTTTGAAAGACAGAACGAGGTATCGCCGCATGATGAAGCCCGGTGACCAAGCGCTGATATACATTTCTGGCTATCGGGAACACGCCCAACATTTCGTGGCATCGGCAACAATTGCTTCTTCATGCACTTACAACACTGGTGGAGTTGTGGGCTCGCCAGTTTTGCAAACTGCTATTTTAAGCGAGTTCAAAATCGAGTTGAAGAATGCACACTTTTTTTCAAAGCCCGTGTGCGCGCGCGATCTTCTTCACAAGTTTAAGTTTATTGCGCCAAACCGCCGAAAGATGTGGCGGATTTATTTCCAAGGCGGAGCAATCAGATTGAAGACGGTGGATTTCAACCTCGTTAAGCGCCTCGGTCAGTAAATATAAAAAGCGGCCTCCGTTTCCGAAGGCCGCTTGGCTTTTTCAAATTTGATTTTACGGATGCGGTGTCGCGGGCGGTGGTGTCGGCGGCGCATTGTTGCCGCCGTGGTCGGGCGGGAAAATGCCGAGCAGAAATTGGCCGCGCACGCCGGCGTTGGCGGGATTGCTCGCGGGAAATTGCAGGTCGGCTGCGTTTTGGATGGTCAAAACATTTTCGTAAAGAGTGGCGGCGTCGGTGTTCTTGGTCGTGGTCGTGTCTTTCGCTCCGCTTGTGGACTGAACGCGGAATTGTTCGGCAGGGCCAAAGGCAGTCCGCGCGGTTTGAAATGCCGTCGTCTCGGCGGTCGTCCAGCCTTTGAGTGTCAGCGCGGCAAGGTTCGCGGCATTTTGCACCGAGGCCAGAACGATGTCGGCGCGTCCCAGATATGAGCCGAGGTCGTTCGCATCATGCGGGCCGATTTGAAATTCCTGATGCAACTTCACGGTCTGGCCGGGAAAGGCGAGTTTGGCGGTCTTGGCCGTCTGCGCCATGCACTGATGTAGCGTGTTCAAATTCTGCTTCTGCGCCTCGGTCAGGTTGCCGAGTTCGCCCTTCGCGCCTTTTTGGGTGGTGACATCGCTTGCAACTTTTGTGCAAAGAGTGTTGGCGGCGGTGAGGTAATTGGCGGGCAGTCGCGCGGCCACGGCGGGCGTGGCGATGCCGGCGGCAATGATGAGTCCGCCATTGTGGGTGAGGAGGCGGTCGGCATATGTGGACGTGTGCTCATGGTTAGTTCGAGGTTGAGGATTGGAGGTTGATGGTTGTAGGAGCCGAGGTAACGAGGCTTTGACCTTGCTGATTTAGGAAAATATGAAGTTCCTTACGTCGTCTCCTACGCAAATCACTTATCGGCAGAATATTACAAAACAGGTGAGGCATCCCATAAAACGGGGCAGCGACCGGCCAAGCCGGGGCAACCGTTCCAAAAATCGGGGGGAAGATTTCCAAACTGGCGGCGAAGGCGGCTGATTACGGCAACAGGATTCTCTGCACTATTGTGCGGTTGTGCCAGACACATCACTTGTTACGAATCCAATCATAAAGGTTGAGAACAATCTTTGAAGGACAGCGCAAACCGAGTCAAGATTATTTTCAATTTTCGCGAAGGGAATTATCATCGGTCTGCCGACCGCCGTCACAAATTCACAATCGCCGGGTCGCCGTAAAGCGTGAATGAACCGGCGCGCGTTATTTTCAAATCCATGACCTGGCCGCGATGCCGCTCTGTGCCGTCGAACAAGACAATCTTGTTGCAGCGCGTCCGGCCGGACATCCGCGCGGCGTTTTTTTTGCTCGGCCCTTCCACGAGAATCTGCATCTGCCGTCCGATGAATTTTTCATATTTTCGCGCGCCAATTTTATTGATGGTTTCGAGCAGCCGCTGGTTTCGTTCTTCGCGAATTTCCTGCAAGACTTGGCCGGGCATTTCGGCGGCGGGCGTGTCGCGGCGCGGCGAGTATTTGAAGATGTAGGCGTTGTCGAATTCCACATCGCGCGCAAGCGAAAGCGTTTCCTCAAAATCCTCTTCCGTTTCGCCGGGAAATCCGACGATGATGTCCGTCGTGATTCCCATTTCCGGCTTCGCACGGCGCAATTTCCGGATGATGCCGAGAAATTTTTCGCGCGTGTAGCCGCGGTGCATGAGTTTCAAGACGCGGTCGCTGCCGCTTTGGACGGGAAGGTGCGCGCTCTCGCAAAGCTTCGGCAGGCGCGCGTAGGCTTCGATCAAATCGTCGCCGTAACCTTTCGGATGCGGCGAGGTGAAACGGATGCGTTCAAGCCCGTCAATCTCGTGAACGGCTTCGAGGAGTTGGACGAAAGCAGATTTTTTTGGTGGGGCGAGGCTACTGACGAGCCGTTCGTTTCGGCTCGCAAGAACACTCGCCCCACCGAATAATTCTTCCGGCGAATTTTTTTTCCCATAGCTCGTGACGATCTGGCCGAGCAAGGTGATTTCCTTCACGCCGCGCGAAACGAGTTCGCGACATTCGGCGACGATGTCGGGAATCGTCCGGCTGCGCTCCTCGCCGCGCGTGTAAGGCACGATGCAGAAGGTGCAATACTGGTTGCAACCTTGCATGATGCTGACGAACGCGCTGGGGGAAATTGACAGGCTGGAAGCCTGTCCTACTAGCAGATGCTCACGAATCGTCGCCTCGCTGTTTTTTTCTTCGGCAATGTCCACTATTTTTTTGCGCACGCCGGAAATGATTTCATCGAGGTAATCCGCCGTCCGATGAAATTTTTGCGTGCCGATGACCAAATCCACGTCGGGCAGTTTATCAATCAGCTCCTTTCCCCTGCTCTGCGCCATGCAGCCCATGAAGCCGAGCACGACTTCCGGGCGGTTTTTGCGGACGTCCGCCGCGAGGTTCTGCATCTTGCCAATCGCCTTTTGCTCCGCGAAATCACGCACGCTGCAGGTGTTCAGCAGGATCACGTCGGCGATGTTTTCGGATTTCGCGAGCGAATAACCTTTGGCCACGAGCTGCGCGGCGACGGCTTCGCTGTCGCGCTCGTTCATCTGGCATCCGTAGGTTTTTATGAAAACGCTGGGCATTTTTTCAGGAAGACAAGATATGCCTCAAGTTCGGTGTTGAAAAGCCGAATCCAATTGCGAGATGCAACTCCGCTTGCGGGCGCGCGGAAATTTTGTATGCTCGTCTGTGCCGGGCGTCAAAGTGATTTGGTCTGCGCCTCAAGGCGAAGCCGGGTCGCACTATGGAATCTGAACCGCTGAAAGTCTTATTGGTCGGCAGTGACGGGCGTTTTGCGCGCGACGCTGCCGGCGTGTTGGGCGAAACCGGGTGGACGATCGAAGCCGTCCCATTCGATGCCGCCATCTCCACGCTCAAAAAAAATCCCTTTCACGCCGTCCTGTTCGAGCCTGCCAGCGTTAACGCCGCCGCTTTGTTCCAAATTACTTCACTTGCCGTGCAGTCACCGCGCGTCCCGGTCATTGCCGTGGGCCCGGCCGCCGACGAAGCGTTCGCCGTGGAAGTGATCGCCGCCGGCGCGCAGGATTTTCTGGTCAAAGAGGAATGCACGGCGCAAAAACTGGAGCGCGTCATCCGTTGCGCCATCGAGCGGCAGTCCGAGCGGATCGCGTTGATCCAGGAAAAGGACAATTACTACGGCATTTTCGACCATCTGGTTGAAGGCATTTTCCGCACGACAAACGACGGTCATTATCTGCTGGCGAACGTCGCGCTGGCAACAATTTACGGCTACGACACGCCGACGGAATTGATGGCGCGCATCACAGACATCGCGCATGGCCTTTACGTCGGGCCGGGGCGGCGCGAAGAATTTGTCCGCCTGATGCAGGAGCGCGACACGTTGAGCGGTTTCGAGTCGGACATTTTCCGCAAGGACGGCGGCATCATCTGGATTTCGGAAAATTGCCGCGCCGTGCGCGACGCGCAGGGCAAATTGCTTTATTATGAAGGCACGGTGGTGAACATCACGCGACGACGGCAGGCCGAGGAAGCCGTGAAGAAATCAGAGTCGCTGTATCATTCGCTGGTTGAAACAATGCCGCAAAATGTTTTCCGCAAAGACCTGCAAGGGCGGTTAACTTTCGCCAATCAACAATACTGCAAACATTACAACTGCAAGCTTGAAGATATTCTCGGTAAAACGGATTTCGATTTCTTCCCGAAGGAACTGGCCGAACAATACACGGGAGACGACCGGCGCGTGATGGAAACCGGCCAGACTTACGAAATTATCGAGGAACATCATCCGTTTGGGCAGGAAAAGAAAACCACGCAGGTCGTCAAAACGCCGCTCTACGGCGCGGATGGGAAAATTATCGGCCTGCAGGGAATTTTCTGGGACATCACCGAAAAAATCCGGGCCGAGGAGCAAATCCGCCGCACCACCCTGGAACTGGGGCGCAGCCGCGAAGAACTGCGGGCGAAAAATGCGGCGATGGAGGAAAACCTGCGCACGGCGGGTGCAATCCAGCTCGCCATGCTGCCGCAACAATATCCGGTTTTTCCGCCGGACGCCCCCGCAGGCCAGGGCGCGTTCAAGTTCGTCCACCGCTACCATCCGTCCGAAACCGTCAGCGGCGACTTTTTCGGAATCTCGGCCTTGTCGGACAGCGAGGCCGCCGTTTTCATCTGCGACGTGGCCGGACACGGTATCCGCGCCGCGCTCGTCACCGCCATGATCCGCGCGCTGGCCGAGGAATTAAAACCTTTTGCCCGCGACCCCGGAATGTTCCTGCGCAAGCTCAATTCCGATTTGTGCAACATCCTCAAAAGCACCGGCTCGCCGATGCTCACCACCGCGTTTTATCTCGTCGCCAATTCCCAGACCGGCGTCATGCGGTTCGCCAACGCGGGACATCCCAAGCCGTTGTTGTTGCACCGCTCGGAAAATGAAATTGAAACCCTCGTCAACGCCTGCGGCCACAGCCAGCCCGCGCTCGGACTGTTTGAAGAGCCGCCTTACGAAACCACCGAAGTCCTGCTCACGACCGGCGATTGCGTGATGCTTTTTACCGACGGTCTCTACGAAGTCCAAGGCGCGAACGAGGAATTATATTCGCAGCAACGCCTGATGGTGGACGTGAAAAACCTGATTGAAAAACCCGCCGGGCAGCTTTTCGACGATTTGCTCGAAGCCGTCCGCACCTTTTCCGTTGACCACGAATTCGAGGACGACGTCTGCCTCGTCGGTGTGGAATACATTGGCAAACCGGCGGAAAAAAGTGCGTAGCGCATCTTATTCCGCGATAAATTTTATCACCCGCGACTTCTCGGAGCGCTTGCGCTGGTTCTCATCCAGGATTTTTTTCCTCAAACGCAAATTCTTCGGCGTCGCTTCCACATATTCATCCACATCAATGTATTCGAGCGCGCGTTCCAGGCTCAATTTCAGCGGCGAATTCAATTGGATGCCCTTGCCGTCGCCTTGCGAGCGCATATTCGTGAGCCGCTTTTCCTTCACGGGATTCACGGGAATGTCATTCTCGCGCGCGTTCTCGCCGACAATCATGCCGATGTAAACATTGTCGCCCGGCTCGATCATCAGCCGTCCGCGCTCCTGCACCATGTTCAGCGCGTAGCTGGTCGCCTCGCCGGAATCCATCGAAACGAGCGAGCCGTTTTTGCGCGCCGCGATTTCGCCGCGGTCTTCGCCGTATTCGTGGAACAAATGGCTCATCACTCCCATGCCCTTGGTCGAATTGACCAAGTCCGTTTCAAATCCGATCAGCCCGCGCATCGGCACGATCGCCTCGACGGAAACCTGGTTGCCGACGTGGTTCATGTTCGTGATCTGCGCCTTGCGTCCGGAAAGATTTTCCATGATCGTGCCAAGGTTTTCACTTGGAACTTCGACAAACAGTTTTTCAACCGGCTCCAGCGGATTGCCTGTCTTTGGGTCTTTTTTCCAAAGCACTTCGGGGCGCGACACCAAAACTTCGTAACCTTCGCGGCGCATCTGCTCGACAAGAATCGCAATCTGCATTTCGCCGCGGCCGCTCACAGCGAAAATTTTAGGATCAGAAGTTTGTGCAATCCGCAGGGCGACGTTCGTGCGGATTTCTTTCACGAGCCGGTCCCAAATGTGCCGCGCGGTGACCAGTTTCCCATCTTGTCCCGCGAGCGGACTGTCGTTGACGGCAAATTCCATTTGAATCGTCGGCGGGTCAATCGGGATGTAAGGCAGCGCCGTGCGGGACTCGGAATCGCAAATCGTTTCTCCAATGAAAACGTCCTCGAAGCCAGTCAGTCCGACGATGTCGCCTGCGTGCGCTTCATGGACTTCGATTCGCTTCATTCCCTCGAAATGAAAAATCGCGGTGATTTTGTTTTTGGAAACTTTTCCGTGACCGTGACGGCAGATCGCCGAGTCGCCAAGCTTGACCTTGCCCTCGTAAATTTTCCCGAACGCGATGCGTCCGAGGTAATCGCTGTAATCCAGATTCGCAACGAGCAACTGAAAGCCGTCACCGGCCTTCGCGCGCGGCGGCGGAATGTGCTTTGTGATCGCCTCGAACAGCGGCTCCATCGTGCCGGTGACATGAGCAAGATCCGTTTTCGCATAACCCTGCTTGGCCGAGGCGTAGATGAACGGAAAATCCAGTTGCTCGTCCGTCGCGTTCAACGACATGAACAATTCAAAAACCTGATCCAAAACTTTTTTCGGATTCGCGTTCTCGCGGTCAATTTTGTTGATGACCACAATCGGCTTGGCTCCCGCTTCAAGTGCCTTTCGCAAAACAAACCGCGTCTGCGCCTGCGGGCCTTCGGCGGAATCCACGACGAGCAGCACGCCGTCAATCATGTTCATGATGCGCTCCACCTCGCCGCCGAAATCCGCGTGGCCGGGAGTGTCCACGATGTTGATGTGATAATCCTTGTATTTGAACGCGGCGTTCTTGGCGCGGATGGTGATGCCCTTTTCCTTTTCCAAATCCATCGAATCCATCAGGCGCTCTTCCTGCGACTCATGCTGGTTGGCGCGAAATGTGCCCGATTGTTTGAGCAGGCAGTCCACGAGCGTGGTCTTGCCGTGGTCAACGTGCGCGATGATGGCGATGTTTCTAATGTGCTGCATAAATTATTGAACCGAGCCGGACAGTCTGCCTTGCGGAATGAAAAGGTCAAGAACAGTATGACCGCTCGCAGCCGCGTTTCGCAGACGAGATTCTGCAGCGCCGGCGATGAGCGCAGCCGGCGCGGACGGTAATTGGGAAATTGTCCAACGTGCAAATTCACGAAGCCCGTTCTAATTTCAAATCGCGAAGTGCAAAGCGGAAAGTGCGCTACTAATCTTTCGGCTTAATGCGAATGACGCCCGTTGTGGAATCTTTTACGATGACTAAATCATAATTTTCGCACAGCGCGACGATCGCCTGTTTCGGAGTAACATTATTCCAGTGAATTGAAACTGATGGCGCGTTATGGAATTTATGGTCAGTTGGATCGTTGGAATCAACATAGCTCGACACCTTTGGGTCGAGGATTAAATTTATATGATCGCGTTCGATGAGATCATTATTGATTCCTGCATAATAAAGTGAACGTATTTTGGGGTATGCTGTCTGATCTTGCATGGGATTTCCCAAAGGACAAAAACGCGATTTTAACGCACTGCAACGCCGGCGGC
>Ga0207933_1002925_pt1 | contig 10556 bp, 7 predicted proteins | sample NGESurdeep092012_4_FD_184488 | JGI IMG/M metagenome (GOLD analysis project Ga0207933, IMG submission 184488) | Arctic peat soil microbial communities from Barrow, Alaska - NGEE Surface sample F53-3 deep-092012 (SPAdes) | ecosystem: Environmental > Terrestrial > Soil > Wetlands > Peat ...
CCGATCTATAAATGAGGTAGTATTTTCCCGCCTGACCACCAATCGAACTGTCCTGCCATTTGTCAATCGGCTCAATGCCTTCCGGCGGCGCGTCGTCCAAAACTTTTTTGAGAAACGCGAGCCGCGCGGGGCTTTGGCCTTTGAGCACGCCGCCTTTTGACCACCAAAGAACCTGGTCGTCGCTCTTGTAAGTTTCGCCGTGGCCGCAGTAAGTGCCGGCGACGGTGGCGTTCCAAAAGCGGAAGACCAATTCTTCCGCCGAAAGCTGTCCCCAGCGGCTCTCGATGTTGCCCTCGTATTTCACCTCGTCATAAACGACGGGCTTGCGATAAACGTCGCGATACATTTCCGCGCGCCCAATTTCTTCAACCGCCGAGCCGTTTTGGATGCTCGCGTGCGTGATCCACGGCAGCGTGTTGTTGAAAATTTTCGAGCCGTTGTGGATCGAGAGCAGATGATGATATGGGTCGTCGTGCGAAACAATTTCGCCGAAGCGCACGAAGTCGGATTCTTTTTTCTGCTTCATGAAATCCCACTCGTTCGCGAGCGACCACCAGACGTTGCGATACGCCGCGAGCCGCGCGACGACATAGTGCAGATAACGGTCGTCCACCGCCGCCGGCATCCGGTCAAAACCCCAATGCCCCTCGTCATACGGATGAAACAAAATCACATCCGCCTCGATGCCGAGCTTTTGCAAATCGGCCACGCGTTGCTCAAGGTGCTGAAAGTATTTCACGTTGAATTGCGAGAAATCCCAGTTCGTCGTCGCCGGATTTCCCGCGAACGGATACATGATCGGCTCGTTCGTGTTCCAAGTGTAGCGCTTCGGAAAAACACAGAAGCGAAGCTTGTTGAACGGCGAACTGGCGAGCGTTTTCAGCGTCTGCTCCTGCAACGCCTCGGGCTGCCATTCCCAGACATAACACGTCGTGCCAAGTTCCTCATAAGGCGAACCGTCCGCATAATCAAAATGATAAGTGTTCGCCACGCGCACCGGCCCGTGGTTTTCCGGCGACGGTTTTGTCACAATGAATTCGCCCGATTTGCCATTCAAATCCGTGCTGGAACTTTCCGTGACATAACGCCATTCGCCTTGCGTTTCCGGCATGAAACGCACGCGATAAATCCCTTCGCCGTCGTAAAAACCGCCGGCTTCAATGTCATTCGTCCCTTGCGTGAAGTGCGCGGAAAATTTTACGTCGAGAAACGGATTGCCATTGGTTGGTCCGGTCAGTGCAAGCTCAAAAACGCCCCATTGCTCGACGGATCCGGCGGCGCACGATTGACGCAAGACACAGCAACAGGCGAGCAGCAGGATCATCAATATTTTTGCCGCCACCGGTCTGGTTTGATGCATGTTGGTTTTAGTTTTCATCCGCCGGGAAGATGGCCGGGATGAGGGGAACGTCAATTCACTCTTCATGTTTCAATCGAGATTTCCTATTTGGTTTCTGCCACACCCTAGCGTAGGCCTTTTTGGTGATTCTCTTCCCACTCCATAGATTTACAAGGATTTTTTAAGTCGCCCACCGTTTCAAAGGCGATGCTTCGTTGACATTCGTGCCTTTTCGCACGCTTTTCCACCCTCTCCGTGGTTTTTGTTGTTTTGACCATACGGACGGGCGAAAGCGTTTCCCATACGTTCGATTGCGCGGGTGCGTGCTGCGAGAGGATCAGTCCCAGCGTCAGCACCGCGAGAAGTTTTATGATTCCGACTTCACTCATAATTCAATTTCCTCTCCGGCCGCACGACCAGCCAGCAAACAATCGCAACAAGGCTCAACCCCGCCGCCGTGTAAAAAAACATCACGTTGCCCTGGCTTGATTCCGGCAGATACGCGAACGCCAGCGCGGTGACCGCCGAACCGAGGTTGCCCGCCATGTTCATCGTGCCGCTTACCGCGCCCGCGTGCCGCCCGCCGATGTCTATGCAGAACGACCACGACGGACTCAACGTCATGTCCGCGCCAAAAATCGCGACGGAGAGCCACGTCACCGCACCGATGACGGTTTGCTGCTCGACGCTCATCACCATGCCCAGCGCCGCGAGCGCGAAGCCGATGATCGCGGGCAGCCGCCGCGAGAGATTGGTTTTGCCTGCGCGATAAATCAAATCCACCAGCCAGCCGGAAAAAATATTTCCCGCCGCGCCCGCCAGCAACGGAATCATCGCGTAAAATCCCGCGTCCACGGCGGTGAGTTGATATTTGCTTTTCACATACGGATAAAGCCAGGTGAGGCTGAAAAAAAATGTGAAGTTGCTGCCGAAGTATTGCAGCATCATCAGCCAAAGATTTTTTGAAGCGAACAATGCCGACACGCGCAACGGCTCGACTTTAATCGTGCGATCCGAATCCTGACGATTTTGCAAAATGTAATCCAGTTCCGCCGCCGCTATGCCGCGATGATTCGCCGGTTCATCGCGAAACCACAGCCACCAAATCGTCGCCCAGACGAATCCGCCGGCCATGAGGATAAGAAAACTGTTTTTCCAACCGACGTTCGCAATCAGCCCGGCGATGAGCGGCATCGCCAGCGCCGCGCCGATGCGCGAGCCGGAAAAATTGATGCCTTTGACGAGGCCGCGTTCTTTCACGGGAATCCACGAATAAACCACGCGCGCCATTCCCGGAAACGCGCCCGCCTCGCCCGCGCCAAAAAAAAATCTTACGACCAGCAGCGCGGCAAAATTCCACGCCATCGCCGTCAGGCCGGTGAAAACGGACCACAGCGTCACGACGCCCGCGAGCACGGTGCGTCCGCCAAGTTTGTCCGCGAGCGCGCCGGACGGCGTTTGAAACAGCGCGTAGCCAAACGCAAACGACGCGAGCACCCACGACCATTGTTCCTTGCTCAAGCCGAGTTCGCCCGTGATCGCGTCTTTCGCGGTGGAAATGCAGGCGCGGTCAACATACAGCAGCACGGACAACAGAAACGTGGCTGCGACAACGAAATGGCGGCGGGGGAAAATCGGGGTGGAAGATTTCATCAGACTTTAAGCCGTTTGGGTGCGTAACTTAGAGTCCAGTAGTATCGAAGAAACTCCACCCGCACATCATCGGCGATACTTCCAACAGCGGTGCGCAATTCAGATTCGGTCGGAAAATTCTTCAGGACTTCATGCGTGCTTCCATTGTCCAAGCGCCGTATTTGATAAGTGTTGCCATGTTCATCCGTGCGTGAAATCGGAGTGCTGCTGCCTTCCACATACGCATTGTCAATGAACATCACTCGCGCGCCGTCGGAAAGAACGCTGTGAAAGCCTCGCAGAAACTCCTGAATCCGGGCCTTTGGAATATGTGACCACCAAAATCCTGAAAATCCGGCGGTGAATCTCTGCGGCAAACCCGGCAAAACGTAAGCGTCTTCTTTACGAAATATAACCTTTCGAGAGTCAATGGACTTGGAACGCGCAACCGCCAAAACTTCCTCGTTGATGTCGGTCGCGATAACTGACGCAGCCGAGCGGGCGATGATCTCTGTCCAATAACCAGTCCCGCAGGCCACTTCAAAAACTTCTAAACCATCAAATGTGTGTTCAACGAAATCACGCAGCCGTTTCAAATCCTCTTGCCGTTCGGGCTTCTGATAAATACGCTCGTATTCCTGCGCGCGATCAGCGTAGTAGCCCACCATTGAAGATTCGGTGGTCATGGTACTATGGATGCAAGAGCAAGCTCTCCTTCAATCGCAAACGCGCGGCACGGGCAGCCGTCGCCGCCGGAAATTTTCAGCGGCAGCGCGGCGAAGAAAAGTTTTCCCGGCGCGAGCGCGTCGAGATTGGTCAAACCCTCGACGATGTTGACGCCGCCGCCCAAAAGAATTTTATGGATGTGCGTGACTTCCGGCAAATTCGTCACGTCAGCGATGGAAGGCGGTTCGACGCCGAGAATTTTCACGCGTCGCTCCACGCACCAGCGCGCGAGGCCTTCGCTGATGCGCGGCAATTGATCGCGGTAAATCGCGGGATTGTCAACGTGGCGACTCCAATCCGTGCGCAGCAACAGACTTTCGCCGGGCTGAAATTGTTTTGCAACATCGCCGAGATGCGTAATTTCAATCAAGGCTTTTGGCGCGATGCCGGCGAGGTTCACGAGCCACGCCGGGCCGAGGCAGCGTTCGAGCGGAATTTGGTCGAGCGTTTCCGGCCCGGCCTCGAAATGGATTTGCGAATCCATGTGCGTGCCCGCGTGCGTGTAGAGCGAGAGCGTGCTGGCGTTCCAGCCGTCGCGCGCCACGGTGTATTTCGGCTCGGACGCGAAGCCGCGCATCCCGGCCTTGAGCGCGAGCGTGAGGTCAATGATTTTGCTCATGTCAGGCTGGCAACCACGAGGTCGCCCATTTCACGCGTGGAAATTTTTCCGCCGAGGTCGCTGGTGCGGTTGGCCGGGTCGGACAAAACTTTTTCCACCGCGCGCCGAATCATTTCCGCGCCGCGCAACGTTTGCGGATGTTCAAACCATTCCAGCATCAGCGCCACGGAAAGAATGGTCGCAATCGGATTGGCAATTCCTTTGCCCGCAATGTCCGGCGCCGATCCGTGCGACGGTTGAAACACGCCGCAGTCGTCACCGAGATCGGCGGACGGCGCGATGCCCATGCCGCCGACGAGTCCGGCGGCAAGATCGGAAAGGATGTCGCCGAACATATTTTCCGTGACGATGACATCGAACATCTGCGGGCGTTGCACGAGATACAACGCGGCGGCGTCCACATAAATATGACTGGCCTGCACGTCGGGAAATTCCTTCGCGATGCCTTCAAACACGTCGCGGAAAAAAACCATCGAGGGCAGCACGTTCGCCTTGTCCACGAGCGTGAGCCGCTTCCGGCGTTTTTGCGCGATGCGAAAGGCCGCGCGGCAGATGCGTTCCGCGCCTTTGCGCGTGATGCGCATCACGTCGCAGACTTCGCCGGCATCTGCCGAAGACTTTGAAAGTCGCGCGGAAAAAAGCCCCTCGGTGCTTTCGCGCACGATGACAAAATCAATTTCGCCCGCGCGATATTTTTTCAACGGCGTGTGGCTTTCGTGATACAGGCGGATGGGGCGCACGCCGTTGTAAAGATCGAGCCGTTCGCGCAGATCAATCTGCGGCGTCATTTCCTTGCCGCTCGGCCAGCGCACGCTCGGCAGACCCATCGCGCCAAGCAGCACGGCGTCGGCTTCGCGGCACGCGCGAAAGGAGGATTCGGGCAGCGGGTCGCCGTTGCGCAGAAATTCCGCCGCGCCCACGACGTGTTCGGTCAGCGTGAAGTCAACACCGGTCAATTTGGCCGCGACCGCGCGCAAGACTTTGACGCCTTCGGCCACGACTTCCGGGCCGATGCCATCGCCGGGCAAAACTGCGATGGACCAGGTTTGTGGCGCGGCGGAATTACTCACAGCCGTCTTGGGATTGAGTGAATAGGATGAGGGAGGCATTAGTTTTTGTCGCGGTTCAACCGCACGATGAAATACGGCGTTTGGTTGTTAAAATCCGGGAACATCACGCCTCGACGCTGGGTATCCATCGCCTGGATGAAATACATGAAATCGAATTGCGGATCAATCTTATCGGCGGGGATGACGGCTTCGTAATTTCCCTTGTCGTCCACGGGCGTCAGCGCGAGCGTTTCGTAATCCTTCGTCTGATTGACGCTGCGGTAAAGGACTTGAACCCATTTGACGCCATCCGGTGATTTTACGTTGACGCGAATCGTCAGCGGCCTTTGCGCGGGCGCGGTGAGGATAGGCTCGTGAGAAATAATTGGCGCGACAAAATCATTTGTAAAGGCAACGCAACGCGGCGACGGCGTGAACAATGCATCCGCCGGAATATTTTTCCGCTGCATTTCCAATTTTGCAAAGCCGCTTTGCAACGAAGCCAGTTCGTCCTTCCAATGGCCGCACAAGTTCCGGCTGCGCGCGCCGAACATCAAATCAGGCGCGTAAGTGTCGCCCGCCGTGTCCACTATTTTTTGCCACGCGGCGATTGCGCTGCGCTCATAAGCAATTGCGTCGTCCAATGCAGCCGGGTCTTTGGTGCGGTCGAACAAGCAATAGCTGACGGCGGCAAGCATCCGTTGCGAATGATAACGTGCGAGGCTCGCGAGCATTTTCAAATCCATCACCGTCGAATCAAATTCCTTGCCGCGATGCGCGCCGATTTTCTTTTCGGCGTCGGCGACTTGCGCTTCAATTTCATCCGCTGTTTGCGCGAACCAGCGGCTGGTTTCCTGCGGACGCACTTTCGCCGTCTCACCTTTTTTAATCAGCAACTGCGCTTCTTCATCGAAGTTCTCAAACAGTTGAACATCCGAAAGCGTCATCGTGGCAAAACCGGGCAGGTCGCCGAGATGCTGTTTCTCCGGCCAGCCGGCGGTCATCGGAAATCCGCCGTAAGGATAACTAGACGCGATGATGCGCGGCAGAATCCAGCTCGCGCGATGCAGCGCATTTTCCAAAACCGGCCCGGCGTCCGTGCCGAAACGCATTTCAAATTCCTTGTCCCAGATTTCCGACGGCGCATTGGTGTCGTAGCCGATGCGTCCCCACACTTGGAAGAAATGCCAGTAGCGCTCGAACTCGAAATCGTAATAGCGCGCGGAAGGTTTGAGCAGGTCAAAAACTTTTGCGTCGTGAAACTGGCCTTCCATTTTCGTCGCGAGCGGTTCGTCCACTTCAAAGCTGTTGCCGTCGTAAAGATGCGTGGTCTCGACCAACCGCCGCGTGTAATCGGGATCGCCCCACAGGAAAATCCGCGACGTGCCGGCATTCCAGAGCTGCCAGGTCATCTGATATTTTTGCGGATAAGTGAGCAGCGCGGCGTAGCTGTGGCGCGCGTTGTCCTGGTCGCGCGGATTGACGTGCGTGGGATGGAACGGCAAGCCCATCTGCTCCTCCCAGTATTTTGTGCTCAAATGAAAATTCACGCCGGAGTCCAGCGCGGCCTGGATTTCCTCGGCGGTCAAACCTTTGGCGCGCAAGTCGAGCGGCATTTTCGGCGCGGCCTCCATGATGGTCGCAAAAATAGATTTCCAAAATTTTCCCTGCTCGCTGATTTCGAGCCCCGACTCGTCGTGCATCCGAAATTGAATCCCGTCGAGCGCGGGAAACGTTTTGAGAAAAGTTTTCAGCGCGGTTTGCGTGTAGGGAATCAGGTTCGTTGCGTTCATGCCCCAGACGAGGCTGGGCGTTGGCCCGCGCAATCCGGCATTGCCCAAGGCCGCGCCGCCGGTCTGCGCCTTGCCGCGATAGATGTGATCCCACAAGCCGATGGTGAAATTGATTCCGCGCGCGTGCGCCATCGTGATGAGCCGGTTGAGCGCGGCAATATTTTTTTGCTGCTGCTCCGGGGTGATGCCGATCATTTTGACTTCGGGAAATTCCGGCACGTCGAAGAAGTAAGGATAACTCGGCGCGAGAAAGCCGCCGTTCTCGTAGCCCAGCACGACGACCATCGAATTGAAACGGTTCTGCGCGAGCGTGTCGAGATAGCGCGCCCAATAAGCTTCGTCGTAGAACCGGCTTTCCCAATAGGCGCGGTTCATGGCGAACAAGGTGATGCCGCGCGTGCCGACGCCGGGCTTCTCAACCGTGTCGCGCACCTCGCCCAACGGCGATTCCGCGTTCGTGCTCCAGCCGATGCGATCTGCCACGTCGAGTTCGGCATACATCAATCCGCGCGCATCCGAACCAGCGATGGCGAAAACTGGTTTGCCTTTGTAATCCAGCTTCTGAATCGCCAGCGATTCGGTATTCTTTGCAACGGACTTTATGAACGTCTTGAATGTTTCGGCAGAAAATAATTGATTGGTGGCGAGTCCCGCGATGATGAGCGTTTTGCCTTTCGCCGTGTCGGGCGAATGAATTTGCTCAAACGAAATATGCTTCTCTTTTAATGCCGCGATTATTTTTTCAACGCCGTGCTTTGCCGGCTGTCCCGACATCGAGTCAGTGACGATGGAGATGTCCGGCGAAGAACCCGCCGAAGCGGCGCTGACACCCAGTGCCAAGATCAAAAATAATGCAAATGATCCGCAGAACATATTATATTTGATTCTAATTGTGCTGGCAAACAACCGGGTGTGCCAGTTCATTTTGTTTGTTTCAACGGTTTCAAATTAATTCGCGTTGGTTCATGTGCCGCTCTGTGCGCCACCAGTCAATTGGCCTTACCTCGATTGTGTGGACAGCGTTGGGTGATTGTGTGAGCTGGACGACACGAGATCATGAACACTGAAAACACGAACTCGCACAAATACAAACTCAACTAAACTATGCCTCATACGTCACCCCCCATCGCTGTCCACACAATCAAGGCAAGACCACTGCGTTTCGAGCCTTCCTTCCGCGCTCAAGACGGAACGAAAACGATGCACGCGCAAACGGCGTGATGCCGCTCAAAGAAAAACTGCCGAACATTTCCAGCGTGACCGGGTTTTTCGAGCCGTTGAAAAATTTGGAAACCACTTCAAAAGCATTGTCAGCATTGCGCGAAATCAAATTGTGTTCCACCAAGCAGCTATTCGCGCGCGCGAATTTCGTCACAATTGCCGTCGCGTTTTTTTTCAAAACTTCCTGGCCGGAGAATTTGAAGGCGTTGAGGCTTTCCGAATTTCGCATTGTATGGCCTTGTGCGAACGCACCGGGATACGCGTCGCCGATCAATTTGAATTGCACGAGTGATTCGACGACGGATGCCGACCACTGATCGTTGCCGGGCATCGCGTCAATGAACGGCAATCCGCGCAACGTGGCGCGGCGCGGAACAGCCTGATTCAGCGCGGCGGCGGGAATGATTTCTAGGCCGACGCGCCCGGAAGTTTTATTCTGCGGAAAGCGGACGACCATGTCGCCGAGCATGTGAGTTGAAAGATAATTCTGCGGCATGGGATCAAAGTTCGCGCACCAGCACCACGCTCCACGGCTCGATGCTGCGCTGCAATTTGAAATTGCCGCCCGCATCAGCGGCGAAATTTTCCCGCTTCGTCGCGGCGGCTTTTTCGCGGAGCAGCTTCGTCTGTTCGCGCGACAAATTATCCGGCCTGCCCATCGTTTCCCAGGCGGCGAGTGCGTTGCCGTTCTGTTTGTCGAGGGTTTCGACGAAAATTTTTGCGCCGGGTTTCAGGCCGGTTAATTCGACGTTCAGTGGCACGGGCTTGCCGAGCGCGAGGGTTTCATGCGCCTTGTTGCGCGAGTCGAATGACGCCAAAACTGTCTGCGGCATCTCCGGCGGATAATAATACGCGATGGCGGAAATTTTTTTAGTTTTGGTACAGCGCGCGATAATGCCGCCCGAAAATTTTCCCAGCAATTCATCGCCGAGCGAATTCATAAAACGATACGCATGGAACGTCGGCTTCATGATGCCTTGCAAATTTATCATGCCGAAACCGCCATGAAAAACTGTGTCGCCGCAGCCGCTTTCCTCGAAGACATCGGTGAACGTCCAATACGAAAGCGAATCCACGCAGCCGATGGAATCCAGATTCACCTTCGTCACAAACGTCGCCGCCTGCAAAAAATCATGCGTGAAATCGCGCGGCGACGAACTGGAACTCCATTCCGTCAAATGAATTTCCGCTTTTGGAAACGGACTTTCGGCGACGATTTTTTTGATGAGCGCCAGATCGCGCGCCGTCGCACCGGCTTCGCGCGTGGATTTTTTGAATTCCCCGGGCGTGTGTTCGTCCAGCGCCCAGTCGGTCGGATACGGATGACACGAGACAAAATCCACCGGCAGTTTTTCTTTTTTGCAAAATTGCAAAAATTGTTTCACCCAAACCGGCTGCCAGTCGAGCGCGTTGATGTCCTTCGCGCCAGTCACGACTTTGTGATGCGACATATCTTCCACTTCGCCATCGAAGCGCGCATCGGGAACAAAGTTGCTCGTCGCCGGGCCGCCGACGCGCAGTTGCGGATCAATTTTCTTCAATGTTTGCGTGGTGATTTTGTAGAGTTCAAAATACTGGCTCTTCGTGCCGCGAAAAAATGGATTCAAGTTTGGCTCGTTCCAGACTTCAAAATACCACGAGCGAACTTCCTCGATTCCATAGCGCGCGATCCAATTTTCCACCGTGCGGCGGATGAGTTCACCCCACTTCGCAAAATCTTTTGGCGGTGAACCGTTGCCTTTCCACCAGAACACCGTGCCGGTTTCAGTTGCTAAATCTTTTGGGCAAAAACCAAATTCAACAAACGGCTTGATGCCCATTTCCAGCAGCTTGTCGAACAGGATGTCAATGTATTGAAAATTGTAAATGGCGCGTCCGTTTTCCTCGCGATAGACAAACATATCGTCGTGATAAAGTCCGTGAAAGCGGATGTATTTGAAGCCGCATTCCTTCACGGCGAGGCGCAATTGTTCCTGCCAGTCCGCGCGCAAGCCTTCGTTCGCGCGGCCCGCGCCGACGCAGAAATTCCAGAAATGTTTCAACGGCTGGCCAGCGGCGCAGGCGTTGGCTTTGATTTCGATAGACATAATTTTTGATTCAATAATTCACAATTTGCTCCGTCCACGTCGGGCCGGTCACGGAAAATTTTCCATCCGAAAAATGCAGCGGCTCGATGC
>Ga0207933_1002926_pt1 | contig 10550 bp, 7 predicted proteins | sample NGESurdeep092012_4_FD_184488 | JGI IMG/M metagenome (GOLD analysis project Ga0207933, IMG submission 184488) | Arctic peat soil microbial communities from Barrow, Alaska - NGEE Surface sample F53-3 deep-092012 (SPAdes) | ecosystem: Environmental > Terrestrial > Soil > Wetlands > Peat ...
GAGATTGTCTCGGCCGGAGCCGCAGTCCAAGCTGCCGTCCTCGCCACCGGATCGGACCCCTCAGACGTCGCTGAGGCCTGGGATCTGCGAGAAGGCGAGAACATCCTCCCGGGGGCCGGCCTGGCCAGGTCGGAGGAAATCCGGCGCAGATTTGCGGAGGCCCGGGGCTAGGTCCGGCCTCGGAGGGGAGGCCTCCCGTCAACCCCAACGCACCTCCGGCAAGTGTCGGAGTAACCTCGGTAGCGTCAAGAGGAGCTCGATTGCGTCGTCGCTGAACCACTATCGAGCCGAAGGAGTCTCTCCGATGCCCGAAACGTTGGAACCAAGCCCCGAAGACCACTTCACCTTCGGGCTCTGGACTGTCGGTAACCCGGGGCGCGATCCGTTCGGCCGCGAAACCCGGTCACCCCTGGATCCCGTCGACACGGTCCACCGTCTCGCCGGCCTCGGTGCCTACGGAGTCAGTCTCCACGACAATGACCTGGTTCCCTGGGGTACGTCCTCTTCCGATCGCGAAGCCATTCTCAAGCGCTTCCGACGGGCGCTCGATGACACCGGGCTCAAGGTGCCGATGGCTACGGTAAATCTGTTCTCCCACCCCCTGTTCAAGGAGGGTGCCTTCACGGCCAACGATCCTGCTGTGCGGCGGATGGCGGTGGCCAAGGCCTTCGATGCCATTGACCTGGGGGCGGAGTTGGGTGCGTCCACCTTCGTCCTGTGGGGTGGACGCGAGGGCGTCGAATCTGATGCTGCCAAGGATATTCGGGGTGCTCTCGATCGCTACGCCGAGGCCGTCGATCTCTGCTGCGCCTATGTGCGTGATCGGCACTATGACCTGCGCTTCGCCCTCGAACCCAAGCCCAATGAACCCCGCGGTGACATCCTGCTGCCCACCGTCGGCCACGCCCTGGCCTTCATCAACGAGCTGGAGTGGCCAGAGATGGTCGGCCTGAATCCGGAGTTCGCCCACGAGACGATGAGCGGGCTCTCGTTCTCACACGCCGTGGCCCAGACCTTGTGGCACGACAAGCTGTTCCACATCGACCTCAATGCCCAGCGCATCGGGAAGTTCGACCAGGACTTCCGCTTCGGTTCCGAGGGCATCCGGGACGCCTTCTATACGGTGATGGTGCTCGAAGACGCCGGGTGGACGGGGATGCGTCATTTCGACGCCCATCCCTACCGAACCGAGGACTACGACGGTATCTGGGACTTCGCCCTCGGCTGCATGCGGACCTACCTCATCCTCCGCGACAGGGTCCGTCGATTCCATGCCGACACGGAAATCACCAGGGCCCTGGCGACCGCTCGTCGCCAGGACATCGACGAGCCGACCTCCAAAGACGGGCTTGGTGTCGATGCCTTGGCGGCGTTGCGCAATCTTGCCGGCACTTACTCCGAGGATGAAATCGCCGCCACAGGCTACGGCCACGAACGACTCGACCAGCTCGTGACTGAGCTGCTGCTCGGATCGCGGTAGGCCGGGAGCCCCATAGACCAAGGATCCTCAGCTCCGGGCCTTGTTTGACCGAGCCCGAGAAAATTCTCCTCGTCGATGTCAAGCGGTCCCAACCGTGTCGCCGGATCACAGGATCTGCGAAACAAGGAAGACGGACCCCGTGCGCCAAGGTGCACAGCTAGTTCGGCGGTCCGAGTGGTGTTCTTGTGGCTGAGCGATGGCGTCGCAGGTTCGCCCGTCCTTTGTTCCGACGCTCGAGCTGTCGGCAGAACCTCGTCCCTCCTCGTCCCTCAGAGGCTAAAAAGGGCTGCAAAATGGTGCAAGTCAGCAACGGGGAAATACCTGTTCAGGACTCATGTAAGCCGGTCACGCTGGTCGTGTGTTCACCTTGCCAAGGTGAGGATCGGTCCGGTGTGCGAGCTCTTGTGGTTCGGCGGCACGGCACCCAGGGTCCTCGTGGTACTTCGCCCACGTTGAATTGAGACCTGGTTCCAGAACCTCAGCCGTCACTACTTCCAACCGTGTCGTTTTGCAAGCGCTGTCTCGTTCCCATATCCGGCAGAATCGGCCCACGTGACCTTGAGCGAGAGCACTTCCACCACTGTTCGTGTGGAGTATGTGACCTCAGGCGACGCAGGAGCACAGCTCTATTGGGCGGCATGGGCCAGAGATGTGGCGGCGTTCCACCCAAGTTCGGGCACCGTCACGTTCACCCCTGGCGAGACAACCGCGACCATTCCGTTCACGGTGGATCCCACGACAGCCAGCCGGTGCTCTGCCCCGTCGATGGAACTCGGGGTACCTTGCTACCCCCCGGTGCTGGTTACCCTCTTCAATCCAAGGCACGCTTTGCTTGGACCTACACCCGCCTCAACCTTGTATGACACCCCGTGACCAGCTTGACCGAATCTGACGCGGGGATGGCGGCCGATTGCGCAAACTTCCGGTTACCGGGTGGTACATTTTGGCACCTGGGACTATTCCCATGGTGCCGCTCGAGGTCGGTTAGCCCCCAGCAAACATATCGCTGTCGATGAGCGCCGCGGAGCCGGTGATCTGGGACACCATTCGGCATGAAATTGGTTGAGGTATAGATATCGTATGGCAGAGGCCGCAGTGCCCAGTCCCAAGTCGCCTAAGGCAGAACCTGGTCAGTCAACAAGAGCGGTCGGGGGCGCTGACCACTCTCATCGGATAGCGAGTGCTGCCCTCTCGCTCACTATCCTGGGCGGCTTCTTCATCCTGGGTGGGTGCTCGGCCACACCTTCCGCTTCCTCCGCTACTTCCTACGCCAGCACCAAGTCATCGATCTGTGCCAGGAATCCGCCGAGGCTTACTCCGGTCACCGGCTCAACGCCGTCGACCTCGACCCTCCCTCCGTCTCACGACAACGACGTGGGGAGGATGCGGCTTCCTGACTTGCATCCCGATGCTGATACTGATGCCAATCAGGTTCCCAAAGCAAGCCGGTGTCATAGATCGTGACGCTGCCGATGGCTTTCAACGTGAGGCCGCCATGCTCAGTAGTGAGGGTGAGTAGTGGGAGCGTCTCCCGAAGTGAAGTGAACTACGGGCGAACTCGGTAAGGCGGGTGTCCAAGTCGTGCCAGGGTATGACGCTCACCCGGCGTTATACGGGTGATCCATAGGTCCTGGGCTAGGTCAATCAACTACAAGAGGAGTACACCTCAACATGGACGGTCTGGCCTGCCCGCACGGTCACCTGGACCGGCGTCGCATAGGATTGATCCGAAGTGACCGTGTATCGGCCTGGAGCCACCGAGAACCGGAACATGTGGTTTCCGAGGTAGGTCTGATGACCAACGAGGTGCTTCCCTTGGAGAAGTCGAGCTTGGACGTTATGAGGTGGCTCGCCAGGAGCGCCGCTGCACATGTCAGCAGTACCCGTAATTCAGCAGTACCCGTAATAAAGCCACGAGGAACCGAGGCGTTTGGGCTTCCATTTGTGTTTCCGCACGCCGCCAGGGCGATCATCAAGCCGAGGAACAATCCTGTGGCCGATCTGGAACCCGGCCGACGCTCCACCTTTTCGAACATCGTGACCCCATTCCGCTGAGCCTGCAGCGTATTCAATCGAGGGCAACCTACATCTACCTAGACGACCGTGGCGACCAGAACGTTGCATGAAACCGACCGTGGCGGAAGTGCCTGGTTGAGACTTTTCGGCAGGCGCTTCGATCAATTCGTAGGGTTTAGAAGTCCAGACGGGGTAGCTCTCTAAGTGCCTGCCGTCGGCTCCGGCCGACTGGCTTTCTAACGAGTAGCTGCCTGTCTGGACTTCGCCGCGGGTGGCTCGAAAGAGGAACGGGCACGAGATTCACACAAGGAGTGCCCTCGGGGTCCTTAACCGACCACGGAGGAGGAACTCATGACCGTCATCATCGGGATCGACCCCCACAAGGCGTCCCCCACCGCAGTGGCCATCGGCGGCAATGAACGGCAGTGGTCCGAGATCAGGGGGCGTGCCACCTGCCAGCAGACGGAGCGGTTGTTGGCCTGGGCGGAACCGCTGGGTGATCGCACCTGGGCCGTCGAGTCCGCAGGAGGGCTGGGCTACCTGCTGTCGCCGCAGCTGGTGGGAGCTGGCGAACGGGTCCTCGATGTGCCGGCGACTCTGGCCTCGAGGGTGCGGGTGCTCGGCACCGGTCGTTCCAACAAACGACCCCAACGATGCGCGGTCGGTGGCCATCGCCGCCCTTCGCTCTCCGGGCCTGCGCTCAATTGAGCCAGCGAACCACCGAGAGGTGCTCCGGCTCCTGGCCAAGCGGAACAATGAGATCGGGAGGCTTCGGAACATCATCGTGCCCCGCCTCCATGCCGCTCTGGCCAACCTCTCACCGGGCGGAGTGTCCGAGGAACATCCACATGGTGGCCATCTGCCAGATCCGCCAGAAGGACTCGGAAGGTCGGATCTACTTCGAGAAGAAGGTGGCTGAGGGAAAGACCAAGCGGGAGGCCATCCGGTCGCTCAAGCGACAGGTCAGCAACGCCGTCTATCGGCAGCTCCTCCTCGACGCACCGAAGTAAGGGCCCGGGAGGACAAGCGGGAACGACTCATAGCCTGCGTGGTCGGCTCTGCACCCTGGCGGCCGGCTCTTCGGCGAAGTCACTCCCGGACCCACCGAATTCTATGCACTCGTGCCCTTCGAGGGCGTCCTGATCAGATGCGCCCGAAACCCCTTGAAATTGCCCTCTTGACTCAATGAGGAATCGGTAGGGGAGAGGAGCGCTCCCAAGTGTCCTCGGCACTCGAATATCGTTGTGGACTCAGGTTTAGCCCCGACCTCAGCCTTGGGAGGGCTGAGGACGAGCAGAAATCCGCGTTGTCCACGATGGCTACAGCTAGCTCACCTCTTCGTCCAACGGTGCAAACGAGGGCCAGTAGGTCTTCGCGGTGCTCCCCTTTGAAGTTGCTTCAATGGATGCCGGCGTGACAGAGCGATGGCGCTCGGCACGGATGGTGTGCAGCACCCGCATTCCATCGGAAAAGGCATTGAGGTTGCTCGTACCGAAGTTACGCACCGCTTCGAAGCTCGGAACCTCTGACACCCTGAGGCCGGCCTTGGCAATTCGCACATTGATCAGTGTTTCTACCTCAAAGCCGTCTCCCCACAACATCGTCGCGTCGTTGAGTTCGTGGGGGTTGCCTGGGTCGAGGGCCATCACCGGCAGGCACTCACGGCGAAAGGCGTTGTAGCCGTAACAGAGGTCTGTGTATCGAGTTCCATAGAGCAGGTTCACAATCTTGTTCAGCCAGAAATTCCCGACTCGCCTGAAGCGGCTGATGTCATGGCTTCCCCCTCCGGCCAGAAACCGCGAGCCTTTGGCGAAGTCCGCGCCGCCTCTGAGAGCGTCCACGAAGCGGGGGATCTCACTCGGGTCGTTTGAGCCATCCGCATCGATCATGACGATGAAGTCACCTGAGGCCGCCGCAAAGCCGCAGGCAAGTGCATTCCCCTTGCCCGTGCGCGTCTGATTGATCACGTTGACGTCCGGCCTCAACCGCAACGCCTCACTCACCGTGTCGTCAGTGGAAGCACCATCGACGAGGATCACTTCGCAGTTCTTGATCGGCAGCATGGCAAATAGCTGTGGAAGATTGCGGGCCTCGTTCTTTGCCGGAATCACAATGCTGATTCTGGGGTCCAACGATCGGGGACCAATCTCGCGCTCCACACATGCTTCTCTGTCCGCCGATGCATTCAGGTTCACCGCCCTCACCCCGTCTCCACCGCCCTCTGAGTGCGTGGTTTCTGTAGTCATGGCATCCGCCTTACCGTTGACGACCCAGTTGTGCTCCTCCCATTTCTCCGTAGGAGCGACGGGACGCCCATCGCAGGAATAGGCGCCGACCTGACCCTACAGACAGCACCGTTCAGGATCCATTGTTGGCCGGATAAAGTTCGGTGACCTCATCGGGAGTGGCTGATCTCCCACGGTGAGTGACGGCCCCATTCCTTCTGACGGCGGACTCCTCAGCATCAGCGGAGTGAGCGATCTTGTCGCCCGGCAGGCGAATTCAGACCTCCGGCCATCAGTGGAGGGCCCCGTCAGCATCCTGGTATCCCATCCCCTGGTGAACGGCGTTATTTGGCCAAATGGTCCGGATGGAGCGACCCGGCTGGTCGCAAGGCACGGTGTTTCTGATACAGGTGAGGCAAGGGCGGGCCGATACTAGATCTCATGGAGTTCGGAACACTCTTGTGGAAGGTACGTCCATGACGAGGCATCCCGACGGTGGACCTACGCGCAAGCAGCGATCTGGCGCATGTCACCGCTGCGGTTGGACCCAACTTGTGTCGAAGGTTGGGCGGGCTGATCGTCACCGCTTGGGCACTTCATTCAGGCGACTCTGCAACGAGTGCCTCGACGACCTCCATCGTGGCCAAGCGGGCAAAGCGGACGGAAAAGCCACCCACCGGGCGAAGCTGCGGGTGCTACGTGATCGCGACGTGGCCTGATTCGCCTTCGTGGCCGTACGTCGATCTGCTCCTGGCGATGGCTCGTGACTCATGGAACTGACTGTTATCAAATTCGGCCGGGTGGTCCGGCCCTGGTGATAGTTGCCCTTTGAGATGGATCGACATATTCTGCCCAAGCCGGCGGGGTTGCTTCGATCAGCCACTTCCGGCGTCCTGAGCGGGCGATCTCGCCTCCTCACGATCACAGGGGGATGCGCATGGGCCGGGGGAGTCGCTTCGCCAGATATTCCGTCGTCGTTGTCGCCGCCAGTGTCGTACTGGCTCTGGCCGGGTCGTCAGTCGTCACGGCCGGTGCCTCGACACGCCCCGCTGCATCGAGCCGGGCCACGGTGCTCTATGTGGGCACCTACAAGGGGATCAGCACACCGCCGGCCCAGACGTTCCCCACCATCCAAGCCGCCGTCGACGCCGCCCGGAAGGGCGACACCATCCTGATCGCCCCGGGCGACTACCACGAGGTCGGTGATACCGGCGTCAACGCTCCGAGTCCTGCCGACCTGGCCGACGGTTGGTACGGCGGCGTGGACATATCGACCTCCAACCTCACCCTCCGGGGGATGGACCGCAACTCGACCATCGTCGACGGGACCCTTTCCACGGCATCGACCCCCTGCAGCTCCTCACCGGCCGACCAGAACTCGCTCGGCGGCGCAGGCCGCAACGGGGTCCTCATCTGGAAGGCCAAGCACGTCAGCGTGGACAACCTCACGGTCTGCAACTTCATCTCCGGTTCTGGCAACGCCGGCAACGAGGTCTGGTGGAACGGTGGCGCCGGCTCGGGAACGATCGGGCTCAGGGGTTACGAGGGGAGCTACCTCACGGCGACCTCCACCTACTTCGCCAACTCCGATCCGTCCCTCCCCACAGCGTGCTCGACCTGTGCCCTGTACGGCATCTTCGCCTCCAACTCCGTTGGCGGGACGCTCAACCAGCTGTATGCCAACAACTTCTCCGACTCCGGCCTCTACATCGGCGCCTGCAAGCGCGCCTGCAACGCCACGGTCAGCAACGCCTGGATGGAGGACAACGCCCTCGGCTACTCGGGAACCAACTCCGGTGGCTCTCTGGTCATCCAGAACTCGACCTTCGACAACAACAAAGACGGCGTGGACACCAACACCCAGCTGGCCGGCGACCCGCCCCCGCCCCAGGACGGCCGGTGCTACGGGAACAAGACGAGCCCGATCACCGGGACCAAGTCCTGCTGGGTCTTCCGGAGCAATCTGCTCGCCGACAACAACAACCCCAACGTCCCCGTCACCGGCTCGGCGGGCCTCGGGCCCACGGGCACGGGCATGACCATCTCGGGCGGTCGCTACGACACGGTGATGAACAACAGGTTCGTGGGCAACGGCGCCTGGGGGATCCTGTTCGCGCCCTACCCGTCGTCCACGGCTTCGTCGGGCGGCAAGACCTGTACCGGCACCGGCGGGGTCCTGTCGGCGCCGCCCATTCCGAGCGCCATCCAGTGCCTCTACGACCCCGAGGGCGACGCGCTGGTCGGCAACAAGTTCTCCGGCAACGGGACCTTTGCCAATCCGACCAACGCCGACTTCGGCAACCTCCTGATCGCCGGCCACGAGCCGACTAACTGCTTCTCCGGCAACACCCGGTGGGATTCGACCTTCACCACCGAGGTCGGACCGGCGGTAAGCGCCAACGCCGACCTGACCCTCAACCCGTCGACCTGTGGCACCAAGACGCCGAAGACCACCCTCCTCGGGAGCAACACCGACGTCAACCTGCTCATCCAGGCCGAGTGCGACGCCGGCGTGCTGTCGGGCTGCGGGACGGGCTACCCGCAGCCGAGCCCCGGTGGCGTGGTGATGCACCCGGTCCCCACCACACTGCCGACGATGCCCAATCCGTGCGCCGGGGTGCCGTCCAACCTGTGGTGCCCCGGCGGCGTTCCCGCCACGGCCAAAAGGTGACCCACCGGAGTTGCATCGTGGTTCGGCCGCCACGCACCGGGCGGGGCGGTCGTGGGAACGGCCCTCCGGCGGAGGTCAGGTCCTGACCGCCTACTGACGCAGGTGCCCTCAGGGGGCACCCTATGCTCGCTGACCGTGATCGCTCCGAGGACGAAGGTGCCCAAGACCCGCTCGTTTCCCTCTGCGGTGGTGGTGTCCGCTCTGGGGCTTCTGCTGGTCGGTTGCACCGCCCGATCGGCGACTTCGGCCCCGACGGCGACGACGGCTCGTTCGGCACCGACCACGACGGAGGCGCCGACCACCACCACGACCACCGAGCAGCCGGGTTGGACGGTGGTGACGATGGACCGTGGGGCGATCGCCGTGGACAGTCAGTCCGTGACCGAACCGGACGGGCACGTGGTGACGATCTTCCGATTCCGCTCGGGACAGACCCGGTTCGGCCTCCACGTGGGGAGTACCGACCCTCCGACCGGGACGGCGACCGTCGGGCCCGACAGCGGGCCGACCGTCGGGCCCGACGAGGCTCCGACCCTGGTGTCCGTCTTCAACGGCGGGTTCGAGGTGGGTGCGGGTGCCGGGGGCTTCGAGCTGAACGGTCAGACGCTGGTCCCGCTGGTGACCGGTGATGCCAGTCTGGTCATCGATGCCGACGGATCGGCCCGCGTGGGCGTATGGGGTCAGGGTCTTCCGGCGTCCGGCGAACAGGTGGTCAGTGTGCGCCAGAATCTCCCCCCGCTGGTGACCGGCGGTGCTCCTTCAGCCGAGGTGGCCACTATCGGTGCCTGGGGGGCGACCCTCGGGGGCGGGTCGGCGGTGGCCCGAAGTGCGCTGGGGGAGGACGCCTCGGGCAATGTGCTCTACGCCGCCGGCATGGTGGCGCTCCCCAGCGATATGGCCGGGGCCCTGGCCGGGGCGGGGGTGGTGACCGCCATGGAGCTCGATATCAACCCGGAGTGGGTGCAGCTCGACTCGGCCCCGGCACCCGGTGCTCCGCTGGTCGCCGGCATCCCCGGACAGAATCGCCCCCCCAACCAGTACCAGGTCGGATGGACACGCGATTTCGTCACCGTGATGGCTGCCCACTGATCGTCGGGACGGGACCGCCTACGGGACGAACCCACTCAGTGCCGGGGGCGCACGTGCTTCCGCCGAACCGTACCCTTATTGCGGGAGTGGGCCTTCTTCCCTGCCGCCTTCTTCGAGGTCGCCGCGGCGGCCTTGGTCTGGACGGCAGGTCTGGCTTGTGTGGTCGTGGTGGCCGGTGTGATCACTTTCGGCGCCGCTGGAAGGGTGGCAGCACTCTGGCCTGGAGGAGCCGTCGTGGGAGGGGCCACGGGGTTGGCCTGGGTCGCCTGGGCGCCTCCGCCCGCATTGACAGGAGCCGATGCTGTCGGGTGACCACTGACCAGAGAAAGTCCGATGACTACCACGGCAAGGACCGCGGCAACGCCGCCCAGCACCGTCCACGACCGCCGATCCGGTGCCGGGGCGCTCCCGACCAGCCATTTCCACCCCTGCTGGACTGCCTGCACCAGCTGCTTGGCCATCGGCCGCTTCCCTCCCCGTGTCAGCGGTGGCCTGTGCCCGGCTCCGCAGGTTCCAACGTACGGGGCCAGCCTGAAGGGATCGTGAAGATCTACCGGCCTCCCTCCGCTCGCGTCGGTGCCGCCCCTAGCTCCCGAAGACGGGAAGTGCGGCACAGACGAACGCCACGGCGATCAACGGGATCATGATTATCCAGGTCATCTCAGTCCAAGCATGTGTGGATTGCTTGCCTCCTCCACCCAGGATAGGGAGGGGACCTGAAGGACGAGTTAAGGCGAGATGCAGAGCAACCTAAGAATCCGTCCTCGGATGAGCAGATCGAACGGGTCAGCCCGCCAGCAGCAGCGCCCAGGGCTGGACGCTGACCCAGCACGTCGCCGCCGGTGGCTGTCCGGGGCCCTGCTTCCACGCCGTCGAGGGTAGCGAGTTGATGTGCAGCTTGACCGCCCTCGGTCGGCCCATACCGCTTGTAGGGGTCCGTAGCTGAGGACGGGGGACCAGTGGTAGGGATCACCGGTAGTTCCCCAGACTCGATCACCGAAATTCCCCAGTTTCCGAGCAGGACGGCGAGCTTGCGATGAGTGTAGGTCAGTCGGTGTCGACCACCTCC
>Ga0207933_1002927_pt1 | contig 10544 bp, 8 predicted proteins | sample NGESurdeep092012_4_FD_184488 | JGI IMG/M metagenome (GOLD analysis project Ga0207933, IMG submission 184488) | Arctic peat soil microbial communities from Barrow, Alaska - NGEE Surface sample F53-3 deep-092012 (SPAdes) | ecosystem: Environmental > Terrestrial > Soil > Wetlands > Peat ...
AACTGGTACTGAAATTCAAAAGTACTAAGAGTAGAAAACATAACTAAACATTTTAGGTTAAAATTACTAATATATTTAGACATTTCAAAGAACTGTTTTTGCTTTGCGGTTAATCTTTATCAACCTAAAGTATTAAATATTTGTTGCTTACTATAATTTAAAACTTTTTTAAAGAATCTTAATCCAAAAAAAAAATTTAAAAAATGGAATCAAACACAGCCCCTGTAAATGCCGAAAATTGGAAAATTGAAAAGATAGGAGTAATAGGGCCCGGAATTGTAGGAATGCCCATGGCTGCAATGTTGGCTTATGCCAAAATAAAAATTGGAACTAATCAGCCAGCAAAAGTAATAATCATTCAAAGAAATTCTGTCAATTCAGGTTGGAAAGTTGATGCTGTTAACAGCGGTAAATCTGTAATCGGGGGGATAGAGCCAGAACTTAATGATATAACTCACGAAGCAGTAAAAGCGGGATTGCTTTCAGCAAGTTCTGATTTCTCAGTTCTTTCGGATGCCGATGTAATATTAGTTTCTATTCAAACTGATAAAAATGAAAGTGGTTTTGAACCAGACTATGGGCCTATGTTTGGCGGCCTCGAAAAATTAGCGGAAGCATTACAAAAAAAACCAGCCAATAAAATTCCCTTAATAATTTTCGAATCGACTCTTGCCCCTACAACCATGGATACTTTATTCAGGGAGCATTTTAGAAAATACGGTTTAGAAGAAGGCAAAGATATCTTATTAGGAAATAGCCCTAACAGGGTAATGCCCGGAAGGCTGGTTGAAAGGATCCGCGATGCAGATAAACTTGCGGGCGGCCTAAATCCTGAAACCCCCAAATTAATTGCAAAACTTTATGGCCATATTGTAACCAATGGGGAAGTGTATCAAACAAACAGCCTCACAGCGGAAATTGTAAAAACTCTTGAGAACGCGTATCGCGATGTAAGGATTGCTTTCTCAACAGAAATAGTGAGATATTGTGATGAAAATAATATTGATTTCTATAAAGTAAGAGACAAAGTAAATACGATGCTTTCTCAATCTGATAAAGCAACCGAAAATCCTAATGCCGTTCCAAGCGGAGGATTATTAATTCCTATGTTGGGCGTTGGCGGGCATTGTTTGCCAAAAGATGGGATTCTTCTTTGGTGGAGAAATAATCAGAAAGGAAATGATTCTTCTTCGAGCCTCATTTTAGAATCAAGATTAATTAATGATGCTTCCCCGGTTTATACTTTTAAGCATGCTGAAAAAGCCTTTGGAAATTTGCATGATAAAAAGATTGCTTTGCTGGGTGTGGCTTACCGTTTCAATTCTGAAGATACACGCAACTCACCTACTCTGGTATTAGCAAATTATTTAAAAGAAAATAATGTGAATTATATTATGCATGACCCTTATGTAAAAGATGATGATCAAAATCTTTTAAAATTTAATCAGCAGGTGAATTTAACACACGATTTAAAAAAAGCGTTGGATTTTGCTGATTATGTTTTTATATGTTCAGCCCACAAAGAATATATTGATCGTTTTGATGAAATAAAATCTAAAGAAAATATCAAAGGGATTTTTGATGCTTCTAATATTTACAATAGAAAACAATTTGCTGAAAATTCTAAAAGTTACGAAGGTATTGGAAAAGGGGTGGAAGAACCCTCTGAAAATTTTATAAAATTTGTTTATGAAAGTTTCGGTGCCATGGAAAAAGGTGTTGGCCATGAGCTTCTGGGGCTGATTAAATTCTACAATGAAAATTATGCGTTTGATGAATACAATAAGGTGAAATTTGAAGATGTACAACGCCTGGCAAAAACATGTTCTACCGGATGCGAAATCGCCAATGCTGAATCAATAGAAGAAGTTCCTTTTTATAATGGTTTTTCAAGTGTACTTTCAAAAAAAGGATTTTCAAATAGTAAATTAAAATCAACTTGAAAATTTTTTCAATAGTAGGTGCAAGGCCGCAATTTATCAAACTGGCTCCTTTATCATCAGCTCTTGCAGGCTTACATGAAGAGATAATTGTCCATACCGGTCAGCATTATGACTATGCTATGTCGGAAAAAATCTTTTTAGACCTTGGGATAAGAGAGCCGGATATTCATTTGGAAATAAATGCCGGAAGTTCCACTTCCCAGATTTCACAGATGATGCAGATGCTTGATTCTTCAATGATAAAATTTAAACCAGAACTTGTCATCGTTTTCGGTGATACCAATTCCACTTTTGCAGGCGCTATGGTAGCCGCCAAATTGAATATTCCCATTCTTCATATTGAAGCAGGTTTGCGTAGCTACAACAGATGTATGCCGGAAGAAATTAACCGGATTGTTACCGACCATGTTTCAAAATATTTATTTGCTCCTACACAAACAGCCATTAATATTTTACAAAAAGAGGGGTTAAGTAAAAATAGTTTTTTTACCGGAGACATTATGGTAGATACAATGAAAAATAACCTCGAAATTGCTCTTAAAAAATCATCTATTCTTTGTCATTTAAAACTAAATGGCAAAGAATATAATTTATTAACCCTTCATCGAAATTATAATGTTGATGATACAAAAAAACTGGAACATATTTTAGATGAGATAGGGCAGTTGGATGAGAAAATAATTTTTCCTGTACATCCTCGAACACAAAAAATGCTGTCAGATAATTATTCTGTTTCATCAAATATCAATATGATTGATCCACAAGGTTACCTGGATTTTATTGCGCTTGAGCATTCTTCAAAAAGAATTATTACCGACTCAGGCGGAATTCAAAAGGAAGCCTATATTTTGAAAAAACCTTGTATCACTTTGCGGACCGAAACTGAATGGGTAGAAACAGTGGAAGAAAAATGGAACCTGCTTATCAGTCCTTCAGATAAAATGATTGCGTCTCAAATACATTCCTTTAAACCTCCTGAAAATCAAAACGAAATTTTCGGAAAAGATGTAACTCAGAAAATGGTAAAAATAATTAATTATATAAATTAGGCATGGCTGAACAAAAAACCTGGGGAATTATTGGCGGTGGAATGTTAGGAATGACTTTGGCACTCAGGCTTTCACAAAAAGGGTGTAAAGTAACTATTTATGAATCCGCAGAAAAAGTCGGAGGATTAACAAGTTCCTGGCAAATGGATGGCGTTGTATGGGATAGGTTTTATCACGTAATCCTCATGTCTGATCTGAATACCAGGGAAATCTTAAAAGAAATTGAATTAGAAAAAGAACTAAAATGGGTAGAAACAAAAACAGGGTTTTATTCTGAAGGGAAATTATATTCTATGTCAAACCTGATTGAGTTTTTCAAATTTCCTCCTATTAATCTTGTTGATAAATTTCGTTTGGGATTAACCATTTTTGCTGCATCAAAAATAAAAAACTGGCAAAGATTAGAAAATATTCCTGTAGGCAAGTGGCTAACGAAGTGGTCAGGGAAAAGAGTATTTGAAAAAATATGGCTTCCTTTATTAAAAGCAAAATTGGGAGAAAATTATAAAAATACTTCTGCAGCTTTTATCTGGTCAACTATACAGCGAATGTATGCAGCACGCAAAAGTGGCCTAAAAAAAGAAATGTTTGGATATGTGGCTGGCGGCTACGAAAAAATAAATAATCAGTTTGCAAAACACCTTTCAAAAATTGGAATTGAAATTAAATACAATTCTAAAGTAAAGTCTGTAAAAAAGAATTCATTTGAAAAAATGGACGTGGTTTCTGAAGATGATTCAGTAAGGTGTTTTGATAAAGTAATTTCTACATTGTCTTCCAAAGAATCAGTACAAATAGCTGAAGAGCTCACTGATACTGAAAAACAAAATCATAATGATATAAAATACCTGGGCGTTATTTGCCCTTCTATTTTATTAAAAAAATCAATTTCGCCCTATTACGTTACCAATATAACTGATTCATGGCCACCTTTTACCGGTATCATTGAAATGACCGCACTGATTGATAAAGATGAAATAAAGGGAAATCATCTCGTTTATTTACCCAAGTATGTAAATCCTGAAGATGATTTATTCAATACAGATGAAAAGGCAATTCGTGAATTATTTTTAGGGCCGCTTTATAAAATGTATCCAAATATTTCGGAAGACGATCTATTATTTTGGGGAGTTTCAAAAGCCCGGATTGTATTTGCATTGCCAACAATTAATTATTCAAAAAAAATTCCGGGAGTTACTACTTCCCTGGGAAACTACTATATCATTAATTCTGCCCAAATCATAAATGGCACGCTCAATGTAAATGAAACCATACAAGTTGCTGAAGATAAACTGAAAGAAATTTTAAAAGAAAATGAGTAAGAATAAGCCCATTGCAAGTATTTCCCTTGATTTAGATAATCAATGGTCGTACATGAAAATTCATGGCGATGAAGGTTGGGACAAATACCCTTCTTATTTTGATATTTTTATTCCACATATTTTAAGCGTACTTGACGAACTTAATTTAAAAATAACCTTCTTTATTGTTGGAAAAGATACCGAAACAGAAGAAAACAGAAAGTATTTGAAAATGATTACCGATCATGGGCATGAAGTAGGAAATCATTCTTACCACCATGAATCATGGCTTCAAACTTATAATTACGAAAAAGTAGAGAAAGAAATAATTGAAGCCGAAGAAGCGATTTTTAATGCCACAGGTCAACGACCACAAGGCTTTCGTGGCCCCGGTTTTAGCTGGAGTAAAGACTTGTTGGAAGTAATCAAAAAAAGGAATTATTTATATGATGCTTCTACTTTTCCAACATGGCTGGGTCCATTAGCAAGAATGTATTATTTCTCAAAATCCAACCTTCCTCCTGAAGAAAAAAAAGCAAGAAAAGAATTATTTGGAAAATTCAGCGAGGGTTTTCGACCTAATAAACCGTATTATCATGATTTAAAAGATAATAAAAAACTTCTTGAGATTCCTGTAACAACTGTTCCGATTTTGAAAATCCCATTCCATTTGAGCTATTTAATTTATATGAGTGGCATCTCAAATTTTATGATGAAGACTTATTTAAACCTTGCCATTTCTTTATGTAAAATAACAGGAACACGGCCAAGTTATTTACTCCATCCCTTAGATTTAATTGGCGGGGATAAAATTAAGGCTTTGGCTTTTTTCCCAGGGATGAATTTAAACAGCGATAAGAAAGTAGAAACCTTTAAATATGTAATTAAAAAAATGAAGAAGAATTTTGAATTGGTCAGTATGTCTGAATTTTCAAAAAACTCTTCATTTCGATAAAACGTATATTTCTAAAAAGGAATAATGCAAAAAAACTGTACTTCCATTTTAAATTGTACCGAAAAGAAAAATATCCTCTTTGCAAAAAATGGATATGAGATTTTTGAGTGTGAAAAATGTAGCCAAAAATTTTCTGAGATTAAAGATTTTAAAAACCATGTATCAAACGTTTATTCAGATGAGTATTTTTTTGAGGGTAAAGCCGGTTATCCCAATTACCTTAATGAAAAAGATATTTTATACAAGTATGGAATTGAATATGCAAAAATAATTTCAAAATTTGCAACTCCGGGGAAAGTATTAAATGTAGGTTGTGCTGCGGGGTTTATTTTAAAGGGATTTGTTGATTCAGGCTGGCAAGCAAAGGGAATAGAGCCTAATGATACTATGGCAAGCTATGGAAGAAATGAATTGAAATTAAATATTATTACCGGGACTCTTGAAAATTTTGAAAGCGATGAAAAATTTGACCTTATTAATTTAATTCAAGTAATCGGCCATTTTCCTGATCTTGATAAAGCTATGTTGAAATTACAGGAACTTATAAAAGAAAGGGGTTTTATATTGGTCGAATCGTGGAATATGAGAAGTGCAATTGCGCAATTAATGGGTAAAAACTGGCATGAGTATAGCCCACCAAGTGTTATTCACTGGTTTTCGGATAAAACATTGAATGATTTATTTCGTTCTTATGGATTTGAATTCATTTCAAAAGGATTTCCACCTAAAAAGATTAATGTCAGGCATGCGCTTTCGTTAATTGAAGAAAAAACATTCAATTTTATATTTAAGAAAAAGTTTTTTAGATATTTAAACCATCTATTTGGAAAATATAATATGAATTATCCACCCCTTGATTTAAAATGGTATCTTTTTAAGCGGATGCAGTAAACAAACAAATAAAAGAGATTCTTATTTTATTAAAAAATATTTATCATGAACTTTTCTAATAAACCCTTCATTTCTGTTTTATTACCCTGTTATAATGAAGAAGTAATTCTTGAAAGAAATTTAAATACGATTATCGACTATCTTGAAAGTAAAACCGATAAGTACAAATGGGAAGTGATTTTAATAGATGATGGCAGTAAGGATAAAACCGGTGAAATTGCTGATAAATATGAAGAAAGTTATGATAATTTAAGAGTTATACATCATCCAATCAATTTGAATTTGGGCAATGCTTTAAAGACCGCCTTTAAAAATGCAAAAGGAGATATATTTATAGTAATGGATATTGATCTCAGCTATTCTGTTGACCACATTGAGAAAATGGCGGATACATTAATTAAAACCAGTTCAGATATTGTGATAGCATCTCCTTATATGACTGGCGGACAAGTAACAGATGTACCTTTTGGAAGGAAAATTATGAGCCGGTGGGTAAATCAATTTATGCGAATTGCCGCCCAGGAAAAATACCATACTTATACGGGAATGGTAAGGGCTTATAAAAGAGAATTTATTCAAAATTTAAATCTCAAAACAAAAGATTATGAAATAAATCCTGAAATTTTATACAAAGCTATGATTTTAAGAGCAAGGATAGTTGAAATCCCGGCTCATCTTGACTGGAGAGAGCAAAATAAATATGCAGGAGAAAGAAAATCGAGCATTAAGGTTTTGAGAGGGTTCTTTTCAGGAATAATGTCAGCTTTTATCTTCCGGCCTTATATATTTTTTCTGGCAATTGGAGCCGTTTTAATGGTTCTTTCTCTGTATGAATTGGTTTGGCTTTTTTATGATACTTTAATCGAAATTTCACCAAAAGCCGCTTCAAATGCATCATTTTCAAGCAGCCTAGCATTTCAATTCAGAAAAAACCCTCAATCCTTTGTTGTAGGTGGCATCACTTTTCTAGCTGCAATTCAATTTTTAAGCCTTGGATTTTTATCTCTTCAAAGCAAAAGGTATTTTGAAGAATTATTTCATTTAGGAACTTCCTTTAAAAAGCAAAAAAATCTGGATTGAATTCAAATTTAATTCAATCTTAACAAGATAGATAAACACTATTGCGAATACAAGAAATAGACTTGCGAATATTTTAGCATAACCATTTAACCAAACAAATAAATTATGAGGAATAAAATTTTAAAAAATCCATTTATTTTATTTTTACCTTTCTTGATTTTATATATTGTAATTGCAATTTTATTTCCTACCAATGGAACCACAGGTGATGAAGGATTATATTTAAAACTGGGCCACCGGCTTTTAAACGGGTTTTTTTCTCCGAATCGTCCCAATATTGATTTAGGAAATGGCCCGGGCTACCCTATTATTCTTATGCCTTTTTTAGCGCTCAATTTGCCGCTGTTATTTATTACAATTCTAAATGCTGTTTTATATTACTTGTCAATTGTTTTTTTATTCAAAACATTAAAGTCATTAGTTTCTTTAAAACTTAGTTTTTTAATAAGCATTTTTTGGGCTTTTTATATTAATATGTATGAATATATTCCGATTATTTATACCGAAGTCCTTACAGTTTTTTTAATCACCATGATAGGATATACACTTGTAAAAGCTTTTGAATCAAAGTCAAATAAAAAATACATTTTTTTTACTGGTTTTTTAATAGGTTACCTGGCTCTTACGAAACCAATATTTGGATATGTTATAATGGTAGGCTTACCTGTTAGTATCGTTATGTACTTAATAAAAAGAAGCAGTCAAAATTATAAAAAAAGCTTTCTGATTTTAATAATAGCGTTTACCATAACTGTTCCCTTTTTAATTTATACCTACAGCTTAACAAATAAGGCGTTCTATTGGGGATCAAGTGGTGGAAATAACCTCTATTGGATGAGTTCCCCTGACCATTTAGAATATGGAAGTTGGGTTGAATATCCAGTAATTGACAAAGAAAGCCGAATGCCAGGAAGTAAAGAGTTATTAATTCAAAATCACAAAAAAGATTTTAAAGTATTTGATTTTACTACACTTCCACGAGATAGCGCAGTTAAGGCAATTGCTATTGAAAATATAAAATCTCATCCCAAAAAGTTTTTATTAAACTGTTTTTGCAACATGGGGAGAATGCTCTTTAATTTTCCTTATTCCTATAAACTTGAAAATCCTCTAACTTTATTAAGATTACCATTTAATGGATTAATTTTGGTGTTTTTTTTATTTTCCATAATTCCGGCTATTTATAATTGGAAGAAAATTAATTTCGGTATCCGGTTTTTAATTCTGTTTTCATTAATATACCTTGGGGGAAGCATTTTAGGAAGTGCAGAAACAAGAATGTTTTCAATGATAGTTCCTATTTTTCTAATATGGATTGCATATATTATTCAAAGGAGTTTAAAAATAAAAATCAAATTTGATTCTGATCAAAAAATTTTTGAAAAAATAAAAAATCCTTAATTATAATTTAATGTCTTCTTTCTCATAGCCATTTAACTCCTATTTTTTGCACTTATGATTTAATAAATTTGCATTAAGTAACTATAAACTTTCCGCTTTAGCCTAGTAAAAAAATTATTATAATGGGGTATTTTTAATAATCTAAGCGCCCTTTTATAAGCTCTATTGCCACCACTTCCGTGTGAAACATTCCCATTCATTTGACAAGAAATAGATGTCCCTGAAACACAAGTAATCTGGGTAAATGGTAAAATATTTAATAAAGACCCATCTTTATAACATTCCTCTGCAACTTGTTGAAGTACTGGCGGCCCTGCTAAAGCTAAAACGTTATCATTAAAATTTAAGAGGGGTGTATCTTCTGATATTAATAATTTATTATTAGTAAATTTAAAACCATAGTGAGCCGCCCTTATAATATTATTATTAATATTTTCTAAGCTTTTTTCAGCAGCTTTTAAAAATATAGGGTTTCCTGGTGTACTTATTATTAACCATTGGCAAATATCTTTATTAATACCAAGTTGGGTTACATATTCTGAAGAAGGTTTAACCCATTCACGTAAAGGATTTATACACTCGCAATCCATGTCTGCATAGACCCCTCCAAATTTATAAATAATTAAATACCGCCACAAATCTGCTTTTGAAGCTCCATATTTTATCTTAGAGTACCCTTCAAGATATTGTGGAAAATTACTTTTTAGGAAATTTTTTATATCCGTATCGTCATAAAACCGGTACTCATACTCAGGGTTTTTATTAATCCAGGTATCTATATAATCTTTCATCAACAAAGGTACCCGATTTGTTTTCATGGTTTGCCAAATAATCTTAGGAATTTTTTGTTCGTAATTTATTTTTAAGCGTGGAGGTAATACATTTGGGATTGTTATGAATTCTGTCATTTAGTATGCTTCTTGGAGGATACGGTTTACGAAATTATAAAAATGATGTTAATACAATTTGTTGTAAATATCGTAAGTCTTACCAATACAGATGAAACTTTTAATAGAAATTTTTATTAAAATTATTTTGATGCATTGATTCAAAATCTCCAAAATTATAAATGAAATAAAATACTATAAAATTTGTCTGCGTTGATTTTATTAAAAATTGTAAATAAAAGGTCCTTCAATGACAACTATATTGCTCATTTTGGGGCATTTTAAATTCTATCTATTTGCTAGGACCAAACTATAAAAACTATAATCTAATTACTTTTACAGAATTCCTTATCATTCCATCAAAATATACTGAAATAATATAAACACCTTTAATCAAATTACTCATATTTATTTGTTGCTTTACACTGCCCGATGCAGATACAAATTGTTCTTTATATACTGTTTTTCCTGACATATCCGTAACTACAATCATTACATTTGTATTATTTCTTCCAGTATTAACTTCAAGATTAGTTATTGTGTGAACAGGATTAGGGTAAACTTTTAAATTTCCTGTAAGATCCTCTGGTGCTAATCTTTCCAAACCAACTGTTACTTGCACCGTATCTTTTGCTTCTGCGCCTTCATTATCTTTTACTTGCAATTCAAATTCATAAGTTCCTTCGATAAGGCCTTGAACTTCAGTATTTGCTGAATCACTTGAAATAATAGTACTTGATGAAGGCCCTGATATTTGCATCCAGGAATAAGTGGAAATACTACCATCTGCATCACTTCCACTTCCTTTTAAATCAACAGAATTATTTGAGGTAACTGTTGTAATATCACTTCCAGCATTCGCTGTAGGCGCAATATTAACTTTTGTTTGTTGGGTAACTACTGGGCTATTCACGATTACCTTAACGGTGTCTTTACCCACGGCTCCTTTACTATCAGTAACTGTCAACTCAAACTGGTAAACTCCCTGTACCAATCCGGAAACAATAGTATTTGCTGAGTTTGGATTTACAATGGTA
>Ga0207933_1002928_pt1 | contig 10544 bp, 7 predicted proteins | sample NGESurdeep092012_4_FD_184488 | JGI IMG/M metagenome (GOLD analysis project Ga0207933, IMG submission 184488) | Arctic peat soil microbial communities from Barrow, Alaska - NGEE Surface sample F53-3 deep-092012 (SPAdes) | ecosystem: Environmental > Terrestrial > Soil > Wetlands > Peat ...
ATCTCTGGCGGCGCAGATGGACGATGGATCGATGGTGCGCGGAGAGACGAATATTACGGCGTCGAAGCGGTCGATTGTGGAGCTGATGCTGGAGCCGGCGGAGGTGGATCCGCTGCCGGAGACGATGGAGGCGATTGCGCAGGCGGACCTGATTACGATCGGGCCGGGGTCGCTGTATACGTCGCTGATAACGAACCTGCTGGTGCGGGGGATTCCGGAGGCGATTGCGGGGTCCAAGGCGACGCGGGTGTATGTGTGCAACCTGATGACGCAGGCGAACGAGTCGCTGGGGCTGACGGCGTCGGAGCATATCGAGAAGATCTTGAACCACTGCGGAGGGGCGAAGGGCGCGCGGCTGTTCGACTATGCGCTGATCAACACCGAGCCGATCCGGGCGGAGACGCTGGAGAAGTATGCGCGGGAGGGGCAGCAGCCGATTGAGGCCGACCTCGAGCGGGTACGGGAGCTGGGGGTGGAACCGGTGGCGGGAAGCTTCGTCCATGAAGGCGACGTACTGCGACATAGGTACGAGGCGGTGGCGGAGACGGTACTAAAGTTGGCTGCCGGGCGGCGCGGCTAGTAACCAACTAGTAACCAGGCGACGGCCCTTGGGGTGCGGGGTGGGATTTCACGGCGGCTCAATAAGTTGCGTGTGGAAAACGGTGTGGTGATGGGGTGCAAAAGAGGGCTTGTCTGCCCCTGCGGTTCCGAACTCGTGTTACTTACGGTGCATTGACTGGCAAAAAAGTGGAACGTAGCCTCAGCGTACTGACAAGGCCGAACTGGCTATCAAAGGGGGCCTTCGAAGTGGGCTTTCTTGCGGGGACTCCGGCCGACAGGAGCGGAAATCTCCCGGGATTTGAGGCAACGATGGACGGGCAGAAGCAGGAGGCTGTGGAGGAACAGCCGCGTGCGGAGACGCCTGAAGATGTTGCGGTTCTTTACTCCTGGGCGAATCTGCAGGGAGCGAGATACCGGGACTTTTCGGGTGCGCGGCGGGAGTCTCGTGCGCAGTTGCGGCACCGCGCGGCGGAGGAGGCCAGGGAGTCCGAACGCCGGGCCCAGGCCGAGGCCGAAGCGGCGGCGGCCGTTTCGGAGCGGGCAGCGCGTGAGGCGGAGGAGATTGCCCGGCTGCATGAGAAGGCGGCGCGGCGAGCTTCGGAGGCCAAACAGCGACGAGATCTGGAACAGGAAGAGAAGGCGCGCGCGTCGGCCATGCGGCAGGCGACGGAGCTGAGCCAGAGGGCCGCGGCGGAGCGTGTGCAGGCGGCGCGGCGGGCGGAGGGGGCGGCCTCAGCGGAGGCTGCGGCGCGACGCGAGACCAGAGAGATTGCCGATGCGAGAGCGTCGGCGGAACGGCAGGCGTTGCGCTATGCCGAGTCGGAGATGAGAAGGCGGGCGCTGGCAGGGCCGCAGCCGGTGACGAAGCTGCCGGGAGAGATCTCGGACCCGTATGTGCCGGAGCCGGAGACGCAGCCGGGAAGGATTCTTCCGCTGCTGGCGCCGGAGGAGGACATGCGGCCAACGCGCTATCCGCAGACTCGGGATGCGCGGCAGGGGCTGCCGCCGGACGGCGAGGGTTCAGGAGAAGCCAGGGCGCAGGAAGAGGTGAAGTCGCGAGGAGCGTTCGAGAAGGGCGCTGGATGGGTCGGGAAGGGTAGCGGGAGGCCTGCCGGAGCGGTTGTGCCGATTCGGGCAGCGCGGAGGGAGCGAGAGAGTTCGACTGGGAATCAAGCTGGGAGGCAAGCTGGGAGTCAAGCCGGGATTCAGGCTGGGATTGCGGCCGCGAGTTCAATGGAAAGTTCGGTTGGGGCTGGCAAGGTAGCGGAGCCAGGGAGAGTCGATTTGGAGCAGAGCGAGAGCGTGATCGAGAGCCGGGGAGCGGTGGCCGAGAGTCCGTTACCGGAGTGGCTGGTGACGGAAGGCAAGAGTTTGCGTACGGAGGAGCCCGGCGAGGCGAAGGAGATTCCGCGCGGGGACGAGACGCTGCAGCAGTCGAGAGAGCGGGTGGCTTCGCGCTGGTTTGCGCTGCGCGGGTTATTCGACCAGGGACCGCATGAGCAGGCGCCGGAGATACCGGTGAGCCGCAGCGGCGAGGTCCCGGTGCTGGCGGTGTTCTCGCTGGCGGGAGGCGTGGGCAAGACGAGCCTGGTGGCGACGCTGGGGCGGGCGCTTTCGTCGACGGGCGAGAAGGTTCTGCTGACGGATACGACGTCGCATGGGCTGCTGCCGTTTTATTTTGGCGCGAGCGAATTGAAGCCGGGAGTGGTGAGGACGTTTTCGCCGCCGATGGGCAGCGCTGATGCGCCGGTGCACCTGCTGAGCTTCGATGTCCGCGAAAAGGGCGGCGACCTGGAGGCGCAGGAGGCGATGGCGGAGGAGTTGAGCCGCGACAGCCAGGGGATGCAGCGGGTGCTGGTGGATCTTTCGCCGGCGGCGCCGTGGGTGGCCAGGCGGCTGGCGCGGATGAATACGCTGATGATTGTGCCGATGGCGCCGGATATGAGCTCGATCATCAGCCTGGGCGCGATCGAGAAGTTCTTCAACGACATTGTGGATGGAAGCGAGAGGCCGATTCATCCGTGCTATTTGCTGAATGGGTTTGACGCGTCGCAGCCGCTGCACCTGGATGTTCGCGAGGTTCTGCGGCAACAGCTGGGCGACCGGCTGCTGCCGTTTGTGATTCGGCGCTCGCCGGCGATCTCGGAGGCGCTGGCCGAGGGGATGACGGTGATGGACTATGCGCCGGAGGCGGGAGTGGCGAGCGACTTCATGAACCTGGCGGCGTGGCTGCGGACGCAGTCGGCGCCGGCGCCCGGGTCTAGAAAGGCGCGGTGGAGCGAGCAATGACACGATCTCCACTGTGGAGGGAGTTCGAGTCGGGCGAGGGTTTGCTGCCGCGGCTGTTGCGGTTTCTTGTGCTGACGTGCGGGACGCTGTTCCTGATTGCGGCGGCGGCGGTGCCGCTGCCGTGGCCGCAGCAGGCGCTGCTGGGCGGGCTGATGGTGCTGGTGGTGCTGTGGCTGAACCGGGCATCGGGCTCGTACCTGACGACGCTGACGCTGGTATTGCTGTCGTGCTTTGTGACGCTGCGCTACGGCATCTGGCGCGTGCATACGGTGGAGCGGTATCTGCGCTTTCGCGGAACAGGCTGGCACGGATTGGACGCGTTCTTTGTGCTGGTGGTGCTGGGGGCCGAGTTGTATGCGTTCACGGCTTTGTTCCTTGGATATCTGCAGACGATGTGGCCGCTGCGGCGCACGCCGGTGCCGCTGCCGGACGATCCGGCGCTGTGGCCCGAGGTGGATCTGCTGATTCCGACCTACAACGAGCCGCTGCGGGTGGTGAAGTATACGGCGCTGGCGGCGATGAATATCGACTGGCCCGAGGGCAAGCTGAATGTGTACCTGCTGGACGATGGCGGCCGGGAGGAGTTTCGGGATTTCGCCGAGCAGGTGGGCATCGGCTACATGACGCGGCCGACGAATGAGGGCTTCAAGGCGGGGAATATCAATCGCGCGCTGGAACGGCTCAATGCGCCGTTCGTGGCGATCTTCGATGCGGACCATGTGCCGACGCGGAGTTTTTTGCAGCTGACGATGGGGTGGTTCGAGCGCGACTCCAGGCTGGCGCTGATGCAGACGCCGCAGCATTTTTATTCGCCCGATCCGTTTGAACGCAATCTCGATCAGTTTCGCAATGTGCCGAGCGAAAACGAGCTGTTCTATGGCGTGGTGCAGGATGGGAACGATCTGTGGAATGCGACGTCGTTCTGCGGATCGTGCGCGGTGCTGCGGAGAGAGGCGCTGGACGAGATCGGCGGGTTGGCGACGGAGACGGTGACCGAGGACGCGCACACGTCGCTGCGACTGCAGAAGGCGGGATGGAGCACGGCGTACATCAACATTCCGCAGGCGGCGGGGCTGGCGACGGAGCGGCTGCGAGGACATATCCGGCAGCGGGTGCGGTGGGCGCGCGGCATGATCCAAATTTTGCGGATCGAGAATCCGCTGTTTGGGCGCGGGCTGAAGCTGACCCAGCGGCTGTGCTACTTCAATGCGACGGCGCATTTTCTGTTTGCGCTGCCGCGGCTGGTGTTTCTGACCGCGCCGCTGATCTACTTGCTGTTCGGGCGCGCGAACCTGCCGGGGTTCTGGGCGGCGATTGTGGCCTATGCGGCGCCACATCTGATCATGTTGCACCTGACGCACTCGCGGATTCAGGGGCGGCACCGGCACTCGTTCTGGAATGAGATCTATGAGACGGTGCTGGCGCCGTACATCCTGCTGCCGACGCTGGGAGCGTTGCTGCTTCCACACAAGGGGCGGTTCAATGTGACGACGAAGGGGCAGGTGGTGGCAGCCAAGTTTTTCGACAGACGCACGGCGCGGCCGTTCCTGTTCATGCTGCTGGCAAATCTTGTCGGGCTGCTGTGCGCGATTCCGCGCGCGCATCTGTTCGCGGCCTCGACGGCGACGGGATGGAAGGGAACGCTGCTCAACCTGCCGCATGGAATGTATGACGGCGGGCATGTGGGCGTGATCGGCATCAATGTGGCGTGGACGCTGTTCAACGTGCTGCTGTTGAGCGTGGCGACCTCGGTGGCGTGGGAGAGCCAGCAGAGGCGCCGCGCGGTGCGGGTGAGCGTGGAGATTCCGGCGGGCGTGGTGCTGCCGGATGGAAGCGCGGTGCAGGGGCTGACGGGCGATCTTTCGAATACAGGCGTGCTGCTGCGCACGGGCGCGAGCCTGGCGGTGCGGCCCGGGGATGCGGTGCGGATTGTGCTTCCGGTGCTGGATGGCGATGCGTCGCTGCCGGCGAGCGTGATTGCGGTGGAGGATGGAGAGCTGCGCGCCCGGTTTGAGGACCTGACGCTGCAGGAAGAAGAGGCGCTGACGATGGTGTTGTACTCGCGCGCGGACAGCTGGCTGGGATGGGGAGAGTCGCGGGAGCGCGATCGTCCGCTGCGCAGCCTGGCGCGAATTCTGGGGCTGGCGTTGCGCGGTCTGGGGCAGACGATCTATCCGCGCAGGCCGAGGCCGCCGCGGGGACGGCTGGCGACCAGCGTTGTTCCAATGCTGCTGGCGGCGGTTTTGCTGCCGGTGCTGGCGGTGAAGCGAGTCGAGGGGCAAGCGGCGGAGACGGCTCCCGCAGCTAAGACAGCTGAGCCGGCTCAGACAGGTCAGGCGGAGAGCGGAGCGGCGGCGAAGGTCGGGACGGCGAAGAACGGGGCGCTATCGTCTGCGCCGTCGGCCGCGCCTTCCCATGCGCCATCAATCGTAAGCTTGGAGGCGGTTAAGCCTGCGCCTGCGCTGAGCGCGAATGTGGGCAAGCCTAATCCGCGCAGTCCATCTTCGCGGTTCGAGGGGGTTTCGCAGCCGGGAGTTCCGCATGGTGCGGGGATGCGGGCGAAGAAGGACGCTGCGCAGACGGTTGAGGTCACGATGGGGCCGAGTACGGCGGTTTCAGAGGCAAAGGTCGAAGCCGCCAGGCCTGAGTTGAGAATTGCCGCGAATGACTGGGGCGCGAGGGTGCATCCTTTGGCGCTGGCTTTGGCGCCGGGCGCTGTGTCGCCGGGTGCGCCGCCTGCGTCGGCGGCTGCGAAGCCGGCGGCTGGAGATGGCGGGCGAGACAGCGCGGCTGCGCAGACGGCTGGAGCTGTGCCGAGCGGAGGGATGGCGAGGACACGGTACGTCCTCAGCGGGTTTTATCATGCGCAGGTGCTGGTGGTCTGGGGACAGGCGAGTGGGATGGCGGCGCTGTATCCGTGGGCGCTGGTGCTGATGGTGGCGCTGCAGGCGTTTCTGATTGCGGTGCTGCTGCGGTCCATGCTGCGCAGGCGGGCGCGGGAACGGCTGCTGGGGAATATCTAAGGCTGCTGGCGAATTGGAATCTCAGTCACAAACTAAAGCGCCGAAGCAGCGAAAGCATACCCCAGGGGCTGAAGCCCCTTTTTATTTGTGCCCATGAGACCCGAGGCTGAAGCCTCGGGGTACCTGGAAGCTGACCGATTACACTTCAGCGGATGAGGCGGCAGACTTTTACTTTGCCGTTGTCGTAGGCGCAGGGCAGCGCGGTGGTTGTGGTGGATGGCAAGACTAACCAATCGACTTTGTAGGGCTGCAGATGCGCGCGGCGCGCGGCGTCGCTTTCATGGTTCAGGTGGAGCTGCGCGGCGACGCCGGCGGCCCACTGGTCGGCGAGCGCGGGAGTGATGGCCGCTTCGCCGCCGTCCTTGGAAAAATCAGGGAGCGCACTGCGCTGGGAGATGGCGCGGAAGGTCTGGGCATCTTCGCCGGGGAAGGTGATGTAGTGGGCATCGAGCGCGAAGAGTGCGTTGACAGGGGTGTTGGCGCGGCACCAGAGGAAGGCCTGGGTCCAGGGGTTGGCAGGCTGCGCGCGCCAGGAAAGATCGATGTGGATGTCGGCGGGGAACTCGACGCGCTGGACGGCGAACATGGTGATGGCGGTGGCGACTATGAGGAGTGCGGGAAGTGTGCGGAGCAGGCGGCGCGGGAGAGCGGAGGATGCGCGCCGGGCTAGATAGGCGGCGATCTCTTCGAGCATGGCGCCGAGCAACAGCACCATGATGGCGTAGATCGGAAGAAAGCAGCGCAGAGGCTGAAGGCGCGCGATCAGATGCGAGCGATAGATTTCATGTGCGAAGAGCAGAGCGATAAGGGAGGCGAGCAGACCGAGGACGAGGGCGGCGCGACAGAGAGTTCGGCCGGGATCGCGCAGGGGCAGCCAGCGGCGAAAGGCGGCGAGGACGAGAAGAGGGCAGACGAGTCCAAGCCGCTCGTACCAGCGCCACTGCGAGAGAAACCAGTAGTAGCGAGTGATGGAGGCGGTGACGAGGTTGGGGTGGTCGAGGGGGGCGAGCGTTTGCAGAACGGCGACGAGAGCGAGGGTGAGGGCGGCGAGGAAAAAGATTGCGGATGAGTTTCGGGCGCGCGTGAGTCGAAGGAAGAGGATGAGACCGAGCGCGTAGCCGGCCATGAGCGGATGGAAGAGGATGGCGAGCGCAAGGCAGGTTGCGCACAAGGCAAAGGAACGCCAGGTGCGGGCGGAGCGTGTTGTTGCGGCGAAGGGCCAGGGGTCGAGCGCGAAGGCGATGGCGAGCAGCGAGAGCGGGGTGCTGAAGCTGCGCGCGGTGACGTAGGGGTCCATGATAAACAGCGCGGTGGCGGCGACGGGAAGCGTCCAGAGCGCGGCGAACAGAGCGAGGCCGGCGAGCTGGGCACGTTCGCTGGCGACGGCGCGGCGGAGGATGGCGCGCGCGGCGATGAGAGTGAGGGCGATGCTGGCGAGGTCGGTTAGAAGCAGAACGGCGCGCAGCGAGAGATGGGTGAGGCGAATGAAGGCGGCGAGGACGGGGGCGAAGAGGGAAAAGCGAAGGTGCTCGGCGACGAACTGCGTGAAGTGCGGGAAGAGGGCGTGATTGAGCGTGAGTTCGACGCCGGCGGCGTAGAGGCCGCCGTCGTCGGCGAAGGGATGAAAGCCGTGCACGAGAAATGTGGCGAGGGTGAGCGCGCAGAGGATCCAGCGCCATCGTTGTCGAGACCAGGTCTGTTTTTTTGTGGAGGCTTCTGGCGCCGCTGCAACTTTTAGAGACAAGGGTTACTCGCAGGAGATGAATTGGAGTTGAATTCAGGATGCCTGCATGGGCTCGGCTCAAACGATCCTGTAAAACTGTGGACGGGGTTTTGTGTGGATGAAGGCATCCCAGTCAGGCCTTCTGCAAACGATACAATGAGCAGGTACATCGATGCTGAACTGTGATGCAGCTACGCGCGTGATTGTCTGGCCGGCCCGAGTGAGGGCGGGCCGATGAACCGTGAACATCGGCTGAACCTGCTGAAGATGACTCCGGGGCTGCTGATCAGCGCCTTCTTTCTGTGGTGGACCTTTCGCGGGTTCAATCTGAAGGACCTGGAGAGCATTCATTTCACGGCACCAGTGTGGATCATCGGGCTGGTGGCGGGGTCGTGCGCGAGCTACTGGCTGCGGTCGTACCGCTGGTGGGTGATGATGCGCAGCGCGGGGTCGCGGCTGCGGACCTGCTTTCGGGTGCTGCTGGTTTCGCTGGCGGCGAACAATATTCTGCCGCTGCGAGTGGGCGATGTGATGCGCATCTTTACGTATGCGCCGGATTTGAATGCGTCGCCGTCGGTGATTCTGAGCACGGAGATCCTGGAGAAGCTGCTCGACGTTTTGACGCTGGCGCTGATCCTGGTGGTGACGATGCACACGGGCAAGGGCGTGTCGCACCATACGCGGGTGTTGATGAAGCTGCTGCTGCTGGTGTCGGGCGGCGGATTGATTGTGATGGTGGCGGGAGCGCGCGCGCTGCCCGGGCCGATTCAGAGATTGTTTGCGCGGCTGCCGGCGAAGCTGGGCAAGGTGGAGCACTGGCTGCTGCTGGCGCTCGATGCGATTCGGCAGATTGGTTTATGGGGGATGATCTGGCTGTTTGTGCTGAGCCTGGTGATCTGGTTCTCGGAGGGCGTGCTGTATCTTTCGGCGATGCGGATGGTCTCGCTGCGGACGGACTGGGGCGCGCCGTGGCAGACGGTGTCGGTGGCGAACCTTTCGTTTTTGATTCCGAGCTCGCCGGGAGGGATTGGGCCGTTTGAGTGGGCGTGCAAGAGTACGCTCGTTCTGCATGGAGCGACGCCTTCGGCGGCAGGGCTGTTTGGGATATTGATTCACCTGTGGCTGCTGGTGACGATCACTGGCGTGGGCGGCGGGATGTTCCTTGTGCATCGTCTGCATCGCGCGCGGCGCAAGCCGCTGTCGGAGGAGTTGGAAACGCTGCCGGCGGAGCTGCCGTAAGAGACAGGGATTAGGGAACAGGGATTAGGGATTAGGAACGTTTCGATATGTATCGGATTTTGCAACAGAGGATTCAGGCGAGGATTCAGGAGTTGCTGGCAGAGCGCTATGGCGTGGAGCTGGCGCAGCTTGCGGTGGAGCTGCCGCCAAAGCTGGAGTTCGGCGAGATGGCGCTGCCGGTGGCGTTTGAGCTGGCCAAGCGGCTGAAGAAGGCTCCGCGCGCGATTGCGCAGGAGCTGCAGCAGGCGCTGGCGGAGATCGATGGGGTCGCGAGCGTGGAGATCGCGGGCGCGGGCTATCTGAATGTGAAGCTGGATCGCGCGGCGATGGTGAAACGGATTGCGGCGGATGAGCATGCTGTTGTGGGTGGGGTGGGGTTTCGACTGGTTGAACATACGAGCATTAATCCGAACAAGGCTGCGCATGTGGGACATTTGCGCAATGCAATTCTGGGCGACAGCTTTGCGCGCATGGTTCGGCCGGATACGTATAAGCCGGGATATGCGACGGGAGTTCAGAACTACATCGACAACACGGGTGTGCAGGTGGCGGATATTGTCGTCGCGGTGACGGCGCTCGAGGGCATGAATCTGGATGCGGTGCGGGGGTGGATCGCAGACTTGCACGAGACAAATACGCGGCTGGATTATGCGTGCTGGGATTTGTATGCGCAGGTTTCGAAGTGGTATGAAGCGGATGCGGAGCAGGCGGCGGCGCGAAAAAAATTGAGACTGGGTACGCTGCATGCGATTGAAGCCGGCGGCAATGAGACGGCCACGATTGCGGAGCTGATTGCGACGGGCGTGCTGCGGCGGCATCTGGAGACGATGGAGCGGCTGGGGATTGAATACGATTTTCTGCCGCGTGAGAGCGAGATTCTGCACCTGCACTTCTGGGAGGCGGCGCGCGCGCTGATGGTGGAGCGCGGCGTCCTGTACAAGGAGACCGCGGGCAAGAATGCAGGCTGCTGGGTTATGAGGAGGGCCATAAATACAGGCGTGGGCGCTGCGGCGTTAGAGGCAGGCGAGGTGGATGAGGATGCGAAGATCCTGGTGCGGTCGAATGGAACGGTGACGTATGTCGGCAAGGACATTGCGTATCACCTGTGGAAGTTCGGGCTACTCGGAAAAGATTTTGGCTACGCAAAATTTCACGAGTATGCAACGCACACCTGCTGGGTTTCGACGGTGCAGGGAGAGGAGCCGCACCCGAGCTTTGGACACGCGGATGCGATTTACAACGTCATCGATTCGCGGCAGGACGATCCGCAGGCGCAGGTGAAGGAGGCTTTGCGAGCGCTGGGATATGAGGCGGAGGCGGACCGTTACACGCATTTGAGCTATGCGTTTGTGGGGCTGACGGCGCGCACGGCGGCGGAGCTTGGATATGTGTTAAGCGATGAGGATAAAGACCGGGCGTTTATCGAGGTGAGTGGGCGCAAGGGCTTTGGCGTGAAGGCGGATGATCTGATCGACCGCATGATTGCGGCGGCGCGCGCGGAGGTGGATGCGCGGCATCCTGAGCTGAGTGAAGAGGAACGCGCGGGGATTGCTGAGGCGATTGGCGTGGGGGCGCTGCGGTACTTCATGCTGCGCTTTACGCGGAATACGGTGATTGCTTTTGACTTTCGCGACGCGCTGAGCTTTGAGGGCGAGACCGGGCCGTATGCGCAGTATGCGGCGGTGCGCGCGGCGAATATCTTTCGCAAG
>Ga0207933_1002929_pt1 | contig 10543 bp, 9 predicted proteins | sample NGESurdeep092012_4_FD_184488 | JGI IMG/M metagenome (GOLD analysis project Ga0207933, IMG submission 184488) | Arctic peat soil microbial communities from Barrow, Alaska - NGEE Surface sample F53-3 deep-092012 (SPAdes) | ecosystem: Environmental > Terrestrial > Soil > Wetlands > Peat ...
AGTCGGTCGATGCGCGGCACTCCTCCCAGTTTTTTGCGAGCTTCAACAGCCCCTTGCACTCCTCGAAGTCGGGGCGTCCGCAGGTCTGTGTCTTTATCCTGACCAGTACAACTATCAGTACAACGAGGACGCCCCAATTCTTTCGGAGACCACTGGCGGACCACTACTTCGTTGCACGACGACAGGTAACGTGCCTCTCCCCGGAAAGGTACCTGAGATCGTATGGCGCGCGGGCATCGATCTCAATCCGCTCGATGTCACGAATCCCGAGGACACTGACTGGCTCGAAATGCTCGTTTGGCCCGATCAACATCACCGTCTCGAGAGACTCCAGGCGGCTGTAAACGTCGTTCGCGCAAATCCTCCGCATTTGGTCCGCGGCGATCTATTGGAGCAGCTTGAAGCAACGGCAGCGACGTCCCCGAGTGGAGCTAACCTTGTCATTTTCCATAGCGCGGTTCTCAACTACCTGCCGGTGAATGCCCGCACCGAGTTTCGAGAACTCGTGAGTCGTCTGCCAGCGCACTGGATTTCTAATGAGGGAGAGGGGGTCTTTGTTTTCCCGGGCCAAAAAGTTCCGCCGCCTCGCGACCCGACGACGGGCTCGTTTGTAGTTGCTCTGGATGATCGTCCACTTGCCTACAGCGGTCCTCACGGTGACCGACTCGACTGGTTCTGATGTCCGATTCAGGACGGCCACGGCAGGAAGCGCCGGTCGGACATTGTGTAGGTCCCTTCGACGCCACATTCACAACGTTGAAATTGACGACCACCTCAAGATCGGAGACACTTGCCATTTTTGATTCTCCGCCCACGCGTCGGCTTGACACATCAATTCGCCCCATCTTGCCTGCTTGGCCTGACCATATCTAGCGAGATCGATTGTTCCCGCGCTTTCGACAATCGAGCGCTTGAATTCAGCCCACCTGATCCTTTGCTCCGCTTCGGACCGCAGGTAGTCCCTAAATAGCAGTGTGTCTCGGGCGCCTTGAGTGCCATCAGTTCGAACATGCACATTGACGCGTCGGCAACCCAGAGGCGGGGCGAAGACCAGTTTGGGAATAACGCCCCGCCTTGTGACTTCGTGGTTGTTCCACTCTTCTGGGCGACACCGAAATCCAACAGCAGTGAATCGGGCAGTTATTGCTTCTGCGTTCAATTCCGAAACACGAACTTGAGCGTCGACCACATCCTTCGCAACGATTCCAAGGATTGACGTAGACCCAACATGCTCGATTGCACCTCGCGCGTCAAGTTCCAGTTGTCGGAGCGTGGCGGCGAGCTCCTCATATTCTTCTGCCCACTCCTCCCGATACTCACTAAGGAGAACGGGGCCATCTTCGTCTGGGAAAGGCACTATCCGAGACTAGACAAACTCACTTGGTATGTCTCATGCAGTGCTTCCACGTCGTTAAGAGCCAGTCGGGGATTGTTGACGTCGGCCCTCCCACACGTACGTTCTCGGACCTTAAACCAAACCCGGTCGGCAACCTGTCGAAAATGTGTCAAGAAAACGTTTGCGCACACTCATTCTCCCGTGGTTCCGTCTACTTCCTCACGTAGTAAATCGGCGTGCCCATTGTGTCGGGCGTACTCCTCGATCATGTGAATGATGATCCACCTCAGGTTGGGCTGATCGCCGGGCAGCCTGTTCCTCGCGAGCTGGTCGAGACCGCCGTTCGACAGCGCTTCCTTGACGTTCGTGCGTGACTGATCGACGAAACGCCGCCACAACTCTCTCAGTTCGTCGGGCTTGTCCTTGACGGCAGAGTGCCAGTCCCAGTCCGGGTCGGCATCCCAGTCGACAGCGTTCCATGGAATTGATCGATCGCGGTCGAGCAACCTCCTTGAGAACCAGTGTTCTTCGACCAGTGCCAGGTGCTTCATCATCCCGCCAAGTGACATTGGCGAGGAGCCGACGGTCAGCCTCATGCCAGCCGAGTCCAAATCACTGCACTTCCATTCGAATGTTGCACGATGGTACTCAAGGAATCCGAGAAGGGTCTCGAGCTCGCCCGCATCCTCGGGCGGACGCGGTCGTCCATGTTCATCAATGAATGCCATGGATCGAATCTAACGGGCAGAGGTCACATGGGATAGCGTGCTCCGCGACGCGTCGGCTGCATGCTCGTAAGTTGATAGTGGGAATCCCGAGAATCTCCTCCAGCGTGGTGTCCCGCAACGCCGAATCGAGGTCGTTATGCCCAAGTTTCGACCCGCCAGTCTGAGATCGTTCGGCCCTGCAACATGGCCGTCTTATATGCAACGGGACCTTCGCTCGCCGTGCTCATCGGACATTGGCACTTGCCCAGATCGTTGAACTGAATTTTCAGGTGCGATACTTCGAAAGTGAGCGAGGATCGATCTCCTACGAGTCTGTCGCCGAAAGCGCGAGCTCAATTCGTATCCCAACTGATCAGTCCTGTCATCTGGACTATCGGGGCGTCAATTTTCACGGCATCGCGATTCTGTTTGGGAGTAGGTTTGTTCGCCAATGGTCGCGGCAATACTCACGGTTTCGAAGTTCTCAGCGCGAACGCGGTGCATGGCCAGGTTGATTCGTTCCCTCGCCTATCTCTATGCGCTCGCAGCCATACTGCTCGGCGTATCGATTGACTTTGCCGTTCGAAGGCATTGGGTAGATTTTGGCGTCTTTTTCTTCGTTGCAATATTTCCAACTGCGGCTGCAATATCGCTGACTCGCCTGTTTCGCGGCGCTCTCAGCAGAAAACTTGATATGAGCGCCTCGAACAACCTGAGATCAATTGAGTAATGCGGATACGGTCAAGTGGTTACCTGCGCATCCCATCCCCGAATCCTCCAGTCGGATTGTGTAGGTTGGCCCGCGTGATCTGTATCCGCCGGGCTTAGCTCCAGCTCGCAGGTCCGGACGTTCGAGAACGCCAAGCGGGGAACTTGCCGAAGTCGTACGATGACAGCCGGTAACCAATGCAACGAGGAGGCGGTACATGGCAGGATTTATTCAGTTCGTCGAGTTCGAGGCGACCGACATTGATGCGCTTGCGACGGAACTGAAGCGATTTCAAGTCGAACATCCAGGAGTACTGACGGCTTCGGCTTCAACGATCACGGAAGACCGCGATCGCCCCGGAACATACATATCGATTGTTGAGTTCCCTTCCTATGAAAAAGCAATGGAGCAACAGAGCAATCCCGCGACCTCGGAATTCTCAGCGAACTTGGCCAAAATAATGAGCGGGCCACCTCGTTTCCGCGACCTCGACGTGCGTTCGGTCCTCACCAACCCCTAACCACGGAAACTCACGGAAACGCCACTAAGTGTCCGTTGCGAACAAACGAATGACTTCGCGCGTGCTCAACAACCAGCACCGTTTGCCCTTCGTATTTAGGAGGAATGCGGCACCATGGACCAACGTTGGTTCGATTGACGGCAACGCTCGCGCTCGCGGGAGAAGCCAACGCGATGATTTGTGACTGGCGATACGGAGGTTTCCATGAAGCCGTTTGGAGTTGAGTTCACGAGTGCTCGCTCTTGGACGGACGTGCAGATGGAGGGCCTGTTTGCTGAGGGCTTTCCAGAATTCATCATTGGGGACAAAGAGGTCCACAAGTACCATCGACGAAATTGGGACCAGACCCGGGTCGAGGGACCGAACTGCTCGGGCAGGAAACGCCACTGGCAGCCGGTGTGCGAAATGTAGAGCATCGCATCGACGACGTGGCGCAAGTCATCGCCGTGCTTCGGCCCTCGTTTGGAGGAAACCACGACTAGAGGTTCGAGGAGGTTCCACTGGGAATCGGTCAGATCACTTGAGTGGGCCACGACTTGATGGTGTCGGTCGTGGCGCCTGGCGCACTCGCCAAATAGAACACACGCTCTAAGTGCTTGTCGAGCCAGTGAAGGGTGTCTGTTACGTGGGGCCCCGACGATCATTCGCTACTGTCTAGTCGTCATGAGGGTCCATTCATCTCCAGATAGTGCGATCATCAATTTCGACCTGAGGGAGGCCGCGGCGCTTGACCCTCAGGCAGTGCTGGCGCGACTGGATAGCCGCCTCGAAGGCTTGACGACCTCGGAGGCCACTCAGCGCCTCACCACATACGGGTTCAACGTGTTGTCGGTGCACCGTGTGCGAGCAAGCGTCGTGCTCTGGCGACAGCTGAGGAATCCAATTCTCATACTCCTGCTCGGGGCCGCACTCGTTTCCGGACTGACGGGTGGCGGCACCAATGCGATCATCATTGCCGTCATCGTCGTTCTGAGCGTCGGGCTCGGATTCGTCAACGAGTTCCGCGCGGCCGTCGCTATGTCGTCTCTGCGCTCCAAGATCAGCCAAAACGCCACGGTTGTCCGTGACGGGGTGTTGAGTCTGGTCCCCGTAACGACGCTGGTCCCGGGTGACGTGATCAAGCTGGATCTCGGTCAATTGGTGCCAGCCGACGTTAGGTTCCTGAGCGCCGATCAGTGTGAGTGCGATGAAGGTGTCCTCACCGGCGAGTCGCTGCCCGTTGCCAAGACCGTGTCCTCGAGTCTCCAGGGCGACGCCCCAAGCTTGTCGGACTGCGCCTACATGGGCACCATTGTCCGCCAGGGCTCGGCTCAAGCTGTCGTCATTTTGACGGGCACGCGCACGGCCTTCGGCCGCATCGCTACTGGCGTGACTGACAGCCAAGGCCAGAGCGCATTCGAGATGGGACTCGCCAAGTTCTCAAGGTTCCTCTTTTTGGTTGCCGCCCTTCTGACCGTCTTCATCTTCACGGCGAACATCATCCTTGCTCGACCGCTCATCGAGGCCCTGCTTTTCTCGTTGGCGATCGCCGTGGGAATCGCGCCCGAGATGATGCCCGCCATCGTGACCGTCAGCCTCTCGTCGGGCTCGCGTGCGCTTGCGGCCAAGAAGGTCCTCATCAAGAGACTGGTCGCCATCGAGGACCTCGGCAATATCGAGTTGCTCTTCACAGACAAGACGGGCACCCTCACCGAGGGCGTGATCACCTACGAGGCCTCAGTGGACTCCAACAATGAGTCGTCCGATCGCCCACTCCTCCTCGGACTTCTCTGCAACGAGTCGACGATGTCCGAGAAAGGTCCTGTCGGCGGCAACGCCTTGGACCAGGCGCTGTGGAGCGCGACGGCCGGCCGCGACTCGCAAGTCCGCGCGGTCGCCGCCTACGAGCGACTTCAAGACCTGCCCTTCGATCACGAGCGTCAGATGGCATCGGTGCTCGTTCGTGACGACAAGGGTGACGTCATCATCGTGACCAAGGGAGCGCCGGAGGTGGTGCTCGAACGCTGCGTCAACGTTGGTGACTCCGTGCGTGCGGTGCTCGACGGTCTGTTCAATGACGGCCAGCGTGTGGTGGCGGTCGCCAGCCGCCAGGTCACCAACGACGCCATGTTGAACGCACGAGAGGAGCGCGACCTCAACTTTGAAGGCTTCCTCACGTTCGCCGATAGGCCGAAGAGTGACGCGGGCGAATCACTGGCCAAGCTTCAGCGGCTCGGCATTGAGGTGAAGATCATTACGGGAGATAACGGTCAGGTGGCGGCCAAGGTCTGCCGCGACATCGGTCTATCGTGCGCTGGCGTCCTCAGTGGCGCGGATCTGGAAAAGCTCTCCGACGACCAACTTGAAGCGGCGATCCCCTCCACGACGATCTTCGCTCGGATCAGCCCGGATCAGAAGTCGCGCATCATCAACGTGGCCCGGCGCACGGGGCGCGACGTAGCGTTCCTCGGCGACGGCGTCAACGACGCCGTCGCCCTCCACCACGCCGACGTCGGGATCTCCGTGGACTCCGGCACCGACGTGGCGAAGGACGCCGCCGACGTTGTCCTACTCGACAAGGACCTCGCGGTTCTCGCTGAGGGCGTCGTCGAGGGCCGACGTATCTTCTCGAACACGATGAAGTACGTCCTAATGGCGACGTCGTCAAACTTCGGCAACATGTTCAGTGCGGCCGGCGCCTCGGCCCTTTTCACGTTCTTGCCGATGCTGCCCTCTCAAATCCTGCTCAACAACTTGCTCTACAACGCGGGGCAATTGGTGATTCCCACCGACCGGGTCGACGAGGAGGCCCTAGCGCGACCCGCGGCGTGGGACCTGAAGTACATCCGGCGCTTCATGGCGCTCTTCGGACCGATCAGCTCGATCTTCGACTTCGCGACCTTCTACGTTATGCTTTCGCTGCTCCATGCCGGGCACGTGGAGTTCCGAACCGGCTGGTTCGTCGAGTCGATCGCCACCCAGACCCTCGTTATTTACGTCATCCGCACACGACGGGTCCCGTTCTTTCGAAGTCGCCCCAGTAAATCAATGCTCATCGTGCCGACGAGTGCAGCGCTGGTTGGTGCGCTGCTGCCCTACACCGGCCTCGCACACCTTTTTGGATTTTCCGTCCTTCCCACGAAGTTCTTCCTGCTGCTCTTCGGCATGGTCGCGGTATACCTCGTCCTCGTCGAGGCCGCCAAAGTGTGGTTCTTCCGCCATCGGTCCCCACACTTGGCCGGGGTCACGAGGACACACGCCCAGCGCGTGGAGCGTCGGATACTCAAGCGCGCATCACGATTCACCAGTCACGAAGGACCGGCCCTGCACTGAATCGGCTTGTCTGTCGCACGATAGTTGCGGACTTGGAGAAATTCCATTGCATCGATGACCCGAGCCAGCGAGGCTCGAGCGATTGTCGTGCGAACACGCTTCAGAGCCTTGATTGGTGGTTTGGTCGGGCTGGGGAGATTCGAACTCCCGATCTCTCGGCCCCCAGCCGAGCGCTCTAGACCAAACTAAGCCACAGCCCGTGAACGAATAATCGTAGTCGCTCGATCTTTGTCAACCGGTGGGCGCGTGCGCGCCGTGTGCCTGGTCGGGATGGGTCAACCACGCTCGTGCCTCGCACAAGTAGGCAATGGTTTCTCCGGTGGCCTTCGCTCGAAGTGCATCAAGAATTCGCTCGTCAAGAGCCTGGACCAATACGTCAACCGCCATCATCGATCACCTCTTCTCAACCGCCCGCAACGGCGGTCACTATCTCTATCGCGCAACCATCTTGAATTCTGGTGTGCGGCCACTCAGAGCGTCGAACAACGTCGCCATCGATCGCCACGGCCACGCCTCGCGGTTCGATGGAAAGTCGCTGCAACATCTCCTCGACCGATTCTGCGACGAACTCCTTGTCAATGCCGTTCACACTTATCATGCGAATACCTTGGCGAATCGAAGCGCCTCGCGCGCGGCGAGGGGCGCCAGGGTGACGCCATGACGAAAGTGACCGGAGGACCACGCCCAGCGTCCGTCACCCAGAACTTCGAAGAACGGTCGTAGGTCATCACTCGCCGGTCGATTCCCTTCACGAGTCTCAAGGACGACCGCGGTTTCCAACCCCGGAACGACGTCGAGGGCATCGCGCAAAAGACGCTGTACTTCACCGACCTGGGCGCCGCGTTCGCGGCGTTCTTCCGATGAAGCGCCTAAAACGTCATAGCCGTCTGGTCGGCTCACCATGTAAAACGATTTGCCCCGCACGAACGAGCGAATCATAGGTTGTGAGCTTCGGTCAAGTCCGCGAACGCGCACGGTGATGCCGTGTATCGGTCGAACCGAGTGACTGCCGGACGTCGTGGCGCCGGTTGGCAGTGCGTTCGCACCGTTAGCAATGATGCCGATGTCGCCAACGAAGGATCCCGACGCGGTCACCGCCTCAACGCGAGTGCCGTCGCCGCTGACGCTGACCACGGTTTCGTTGACCACCGTCACGTCCAGGACCGAGTTCGCTTCGCTCACCACAGCAACGACTTGGTCGGGGTCAAGCCACGCGTCGCCACCAATCAAAAGGCCGTCGCTGATTCGAGGCGTTACCCCTTCAAACATCGCCGGCTCGTCCTCAATCGACACTCGTCGAGGGGCCACGCCGAGATTAACCGCGATCTGCGCGAACTGATCAACCAGGCGACGGTCGCTTCCATCCCAACCGAGCAGTAACGTTCCGTTCTCGACGATCACGAGTTCTGTGTGCGTTACCTCGCGCAATTCACTCGCGAATGATCGCCATGCGTCGACGGCCCCGCGCTGAAGTTCGTAGTTCGCTTCTTCACCCGGGCCAATCTCGGCGATCGGTGCGATCATCCCGGCGGCCGCCCACGTGGCACCGCCGCCCGGTTTGGGATCCAAGAGAGTCACGCGCCATCCGTGACGAGCCAACGCAAATGCGCTCGTTAGACCGATGACGCCGCCGCCGACGATGAGTGCGCGCTGGGCCGACTTCACGTGAACAGCGTAGGCCGATGTTGGCGGGACTTCTTCGTTATGATTGAGTCGGGTCAGCGTTGCCCCGCAAGGAAACGCTATGACAAAGAACCTCTACGACCCCACTTTCGAGCACGACGCCTGCGGTGTGGGTATGGTCGCGGACCTAACCGCGACGCCGACGAACGCGACGATCCTTGACGCGCTGACCATACTGGAGAATCTCGAGCACCGCGGTGCGTCCGGTGCGGACGTCGACTCGGGTGACGGCGCAGGCGTCCTCATTCAGATGCCTGACCGATTCCTTCGCGATGTCTTCGGCGACGTTGTGCCGCCGGCCGGAGAGTACGGGATTGCGCACTGGATGGTGCCCAAGGGCGCGGTCACTGCAGACATTCAACTCGCGATCGCCGCGGTGCTCGAACGCGTGGGTCTCGCGTCTCTCGGGTGGCGCAGTGTGCCGGTCGACTCGACGGTTCTTGGTCCGACGTCACTCGCGTCGGAGCCAGCGTTCGTCCAACAACTCATTTCGAAGAGTGCGACCAATCCCGCGCCGGATCTCGAGCGCGCGCTGTACTGCGCGCGCAAGGTAATCGAGCACACCGTGGACATCTACGCCTCATCGTGCTCACCGCACGTACTCATCTATAAGGGCATGTTGACGGCACCGCAGTTGCGCCAGTATTTCTGCGATCTTCGCGACGACCGACTTACATCGGCGATCGCCGTCGTACACAGTCGATTCTCGACGAACGTACTCCCGCGTTGGGACCTCGCGCAGCCATTTCGCTACATCGCGCATAACGGCGAGATCAATACCGTTCGGGGTAATCGTAATTGGATGACCGCACGCGAGACCTCGCTCCAGAGCGACGTATTGCCGCTGCCCATCTCTGAGTTGACCCCTCTGGTCACGACCGGTCTCAGTGACTCCGCGAGCTTCGATGAGGTGGTCGAACTCTTAGTCCACGCGGGCCGGTCACTCCCGCACGCAGTACTGATGATGATACCCGAGGCGTGGGAGCGCTCAACCTTCATGAGTGAGTCTCGTCGGGACTTCTACCGCTACCACGCCGGCTTGATGGAGCCCTGGGATGGACCGGCGTCCGTGACGTTCTGCGACGGCAAGGTCGTGGGCGCGGTGCTGGACCGCAACGGACTGCGTCCGGCGCGCTACTGGGTCACCAAGGACCAGCGCGTCATTTTCGCCAGCGAAGTCGGTGTTTTACCGGTCGATCCGGCCAACATCGAGCGCAAAGGGCGCCTTCAGCCCGGTCGAGTGTTCTTGGTCGACATTGAGCAGGGCCGCATCATCGACGACGAGGAGTTGAAGAGCACGCTGGCCCAGCGCGCACCCTACGGCGAATGGCTCCACGAACACCAGCGCTCTCTCGACGAGATCGACGCGCCGACGATGCTCACGCCGAACCACGCCTCAATCGTTCGTCAGCAGATGAACTTCGGCTACAGCGAGGAGGACCTTCGCCTGATCGTACGTCACATGGCCCAGGTGAGTGAAGAACCCATCGGCTCGATGGGTTCCGATTCGACCGTGCCGACGCTCTCACGGCTCCCGCGACCGCTCTTTGATTTCTTCACCCAGCTCTTCGCCCAGGTCACGAATCCACCCCTCGACGCCATCCGTGAGGAACTCGTCACCTCAACGCGCGTCACCATCGGCGGCGAGGACAATCTCCTCACCGAGAGCGCGAACCACTGCCACCAGATAGTTCTGCCGTCACCGATACTGAGCATTGAAGAACTCGCGAAAATTCGTTACATCGAAGAGTTCGAACGGATGGAGGGGTTCACCACCGTAGTCATCGACGGTCTTTTCGAGGCCCACGGCCTCGGAACGGGCGCCGAACGCCTCACGAAAGCGATCGACGCACTCTGCGATGAAGTGGTCAACGAGGTTCGCTGCGGCACGAACATCATCATCTTGTCCGATCGAAACACGACGACCGAACTCGCCGCCATTCCTAGCTTGCTCTTGGCGTCGGCGATGCACCACCGACTCGTCGACGAACACTTGCGTACCAACGCGGCGTTGATCATGGAGTCTGGGGACGTCCGCGAAGTGCATCACGTCGCGCTGTTGCTGGGTTTTGGTGCGTCCGCGGTCTGTCCGTACCTGGCGTACGAGTCAATTGACGCGTTGATCGAACAGGGCGAACTAACGGGACTGAGCACGTTCGAGGCACGTTACCAATACGGCAAGGCGCTCAACAAGGGCGTCGTGAAGACGATGTCAAAAATGGGAGTCAGCACCGTGGCCAGCTACGTCGGCTCACAGCTGTTCGAAGCCGTGGGCA
>Ga0207933_1002932_pt1 | contig 10537 bp, 14 predicted proteins | sample NGESurdeep092012_4_FD_184488 | JGI IMG/M metagenome (GOLD analysis project Ga0207933, IMG submission 184488) | Arctic peat soil microbial communities from Barrow, Alaska - NGEE Surface sample F53-3 deep-092012 (SPAdes) | ecosystem: Environmental > Terrestrial > Soil > Wetlands > Peat ...
AAAAGCCAAATAATCCGATATCAGTCAACTTCTTGTTTTTCCAAATCCAATGAAAACCGGCTCAAAAAATTAAGCCAATATCCATTACCTGAAAAACCAAACCCCAGGTTGAATTTACTAATGACTTCTGCTTCAAACGGCAGAAGTTTTTTTATTTATCTATTTCTGGTAGTGGACAAACTTGGCTATCCGATAGGCAGGCAAATAACAGACATTCTTACTCTTATCCTGCCCAGTGACAAAAAAGTATATTTACCATTGTTTAGCCCTGTGTAATTACGATTTACTCCGTAATTACAATATCACGAAAATCAGGCAGTATTCCCCTTGCATGCCTTTTGCCACTTTATATCTTTGTCTCAGAAGTTGATTGATGTTCAACAGACATTAATCCCGAATCCAAATCCATTGAAAAGATACCGTTCCTTTAATCCAGGAAAAGCCAAATAATCCGATATCAGTCAACTTCTTGTTTTTCCAAATCCAATGAAAACCGGCTCAAAAAATTAAGCCAATATCCATTACCTGAAAAACCATACCCCAGGTTGAATTTACTAATGACTTCTGCTTTAATCGGCAGAAGCTTTTTTTTAACCCTCTATTGTAATCTAAATCTACAATTCCGCTGCGCACTCCGTAATAATTGACGATTGCCGATTCATGCTTCACGCTTTTACCACTCTAAATTCCATTTTTAAGATATAACTTCACCACAGATATTTATCCTTCCATCTATTAAATTTTAATTTATGATTGAAGTAATTCCCGGGTTCCCTCCAAACGTTGCCGCGTTTAATGCCACTGGAAAAATAACCGGCCAGGATTATGATGAAATAATTAATCCATTAGTAGAAAAAATTTATAAAGAAAGCGGAAAAATAAATTACCTGCTCGTCATTAACACGCCTTTAGAAAATTACAACTTTGAAGCATGGTTTAAGGACGCGTTGCTTGGCTTTGTTTATTTTACCGAATGGAGAAAGATAGCAATTGTATCGAATAACAGAAGAATCAAGAATTTCACTAACGTCTTTGGAAAATTCATACCGGGGGGTTCGAAAGGTTTTTTAATGGAAGAACTTGATGCAGCAAAAGAATGGATTGTTGATTAGAAATTAAAAGTCATTACCCGTAATCCATAATCAAAGATTTGCCTTCCAGTTTTAGATTCAGTTGCGTAGCCGTACGTTAATAAGTGATTATAGAAGCCTTTAACACAGAATCTTTTTGCGTCGGCGTGAGTGAATAATTGAAATGATAGAGAGAAAATTCCCAATCACCATACTCGGGATTTGGCAACACGATAAACCGGTTTCCAAAATCAGCCGCAAAGCCATCTGCCACCGCTGCCCGCTCGTCCGGGTTTTTCTTTTCAAATAGAAAACTAAAATCGTTCATATTATCTCCCATCAATAATATTAGGTCGTAGTTTTCTTGGATTGATTTTTTTCTTTCTTCTTTGGAAGAGGTTTTTTGTTTCAGGAGTAAATGTTCAATATCGGCATTAGGAAAACTAAATTTTTGCAGGTTCTTCAAAGTGCCTTCGCGTTCATCTTCACCGCGGTTGGTCACATAAAATATTTCGATTCCTTTAGACGAAGCATATTGCAAAAAATGTAAAGCGCCGGACATTGTATCAGCTTTTGCGAGAGAGGTCCACGCCTTCCACGACGCATCATCATAATCTTTTCCCTGGAGCAATTGGTGCGCTTCATAAGGGCTATTATTTAAAATTGTTTCATCAATATCTGTCATGATAGCTTTTGGTTTCGTAGAACTTTCGCCAACTCTTTCATCAATCCTTAGTTTTGCAATATTAAATGCCTGGTAACAAAGCGCTTTATACTCGGCAGACTGCTGTTGCCAGGCTGTAGCAAACAATTTGCCATCTACTATCGGGTTAGATGAAGCGTTATTTGTATTAACAATGGTTACACGTGGCGAGGCACAGGACGCAGAAAAAATCAGGAAAATAATGGAAATTTTTTTCATCAAATTATTTTAAAGAATGAATTTAAATTGAAATCTTAATTTTGAGCGAAACAGATATTTATAATCGTTACTAATTTTAAGAATTATATTACTTTAATATCTACTAATTTTAATAAAATAATTTCAAAGCTAAAACAAGAAAATGGATTTTGTTGACTATTACAAAACGCTGGGTGTGGCAAAGAATGCTTCCGCAGACGATATAAAAAAAGCTTACCGCAAACTGGCACGAAAATTCCATCCGGACGTAAATCCCAATGACAAAGAAGCTAATAAAAAATTCCAGCAAATTAACGAAGCAAATGAGGTATTGAGCGACGCAGAAAAGAGAAAGAAGTATGATCAGTATGGTGAAAACTGGAAACATGCCGATCAATATGAACAGCAGCGCCATCAACAGCAACAGCAAGGCCGGCGTGGGTTTGGCAGTGGTGGATCTAGCGATTTTGGCGGCGGAGAATACACTTACTCATCAGAAGATGAAGGAGGTTTTTCAGACTTCTTCGAATCTCTTTTTGGTGGCGCAAGAGGAGGGCGCAGAAGCCAGGCAAAATACCGTGGGCAGGATTACAATGCAGAATTAAATTTATCATTAACAGATGCATCTACCACCCACAAACAAACCATTACCATTAATGGAAAAAATGTACGCATCACGATACCAGCAGGAGTGGAAAACGGGCAACAAATAAAATTGAAAGGCTATGGTTCGCCAGGCGCTAACGGTGGACCCGCAGGAGATTTGATAATAACTTTTGTAATTAAAAATGATACCAACTTGAAACGCGAAGGCAATAACCTATATAAAAACGAAGACCTGGATCTGTATACCGCAGTTCTTGGCGGCGATAAAACCATTGATACGCTAAGTGGGAAAATAAAATTAAAAGTAGCTCCTGAAACACAGAATGGCACTAAGGTTCGGATGAAGGGAAAAGGTTATCCTGTGTATAAAAAGGAAGGGGAGTTTGGTGATTTGTACGTCACCTGGAATATAAAATTACCGACCAACTTAACTGAAAAACAAAAAGAATTATTTACTGAATTATCAAAATTATCATCTTAAAATTTTTGATATGGAAAATGATGACTTAATACGCGCCGAAGATTTTTGCGTTTATCACAACATAGAATATTCTTTTATTCACTCCTTGGAAGACTCAGGCCTGATAACTGTTACATCGGTTGAACAGGCTACTTATATCCCCGCCGATGAAATCCAAAAGTTAGAAAAATTCATACGGCTTCATTATGATCTTGATATCAATATTGAAGGGATTGAAACCATTAATCACCTGTTGCAAAAAATTGAAGAAATGCAGCATGAATTGTTGCTGTTGAGAAATAGTGTGGAAGCAGAATGAAACTGAGTTTCGAATCGCATGATACGGATTCAACACAGTCAAAATTTAAAGATTGCTATATGGATCGAAAAGTTTTTACAGTAAAGGAAGAAATAGGAGTGTTTCTTATTTAATCAACCAGTAGTTTCACATTCCTCTCATCGAAACGGCCATTCCTTTTGCACACTTGCCTTTATAAAATAAACAATCGTTCCCATTAAAATTACCATCAATCCCCAAAACATTAATTTACTTCCGGTAGAGACAAGAATAAACAACCACATCGCAATCGCGAGGTATACAGGCAAAGGAAATAATGGCATCTTATAAGGAAATTCATCACTGTTTCTTTTGCTCCGCAAAATGAGCAAACCAACTGCCTGTCCAACAAACTGAATCATTATTCTCATAGCAAGAATGGCGCTGATGACTTCACTCAATTTTAAGAACATGCTAAAAATAAAAGCTACGCTTCCTAAAAATAATAATGATACGTAGGGGAAATTCTTAGTGGGATGCAACTTTGCAAATACTTTAAAAAATTCTCCATCTTCAGCAGCGGCATACGGAATGCGGCTGTAGCCAAGGGTTGCAGAGAATACCGATGCAAATGCCACCCACAAAATCAGGCAGGTAACAATGATGGCTGCGTTATGCCCCAACAGCACTTCCATAAATTCGCTTATTACGAATTCGCTATCTTTTGCCTGTTGCCACGGAATCACACTAACGACACTCACATTCATAAAAAAATATAAAAACGCAATTCCAACAATTGAAATAAACATGCTGCGCGGAATGTTTTTTGAGGGACTTTTTATTTCACTTCCCAGGTGGCAAACATTATAATAACCGAGGTAACTGTAAACCGATTTTACACTCGCAAAACCAATAGCTGCCACAAAAGCATAATCAACACTAATCCCTGAATTTATATTCCTGATTGGCGCCAAAAAATTTCCATGTGCAATTCCACCTCCGATAATCCAAAACATTGTAATGATAACACCACTCCACAAGAAAATACTGATTTTACCTATCGCATCAATCTTACGATACAATAAAATTACTATCAAAATAACCACGCCTCCACTCACTAATTTTTCTGTAAAAAAATTAAGGGAAACAATAAAAGAAAAATATTTTGCAAAGCCGATTGCCGCAGAAGCTATTACCAGCGGCGCTTGTATCATTGTTTGCCAAACAAACAAAAAGCTCATCATTTTACCGGCGCCATTTTTACCATAAGCTCCTTTTAAAAAATTATAACTTCCTCCGGCTCTAGGAAATGCTGCTCCCAGCTCGCTCCACACCATTCCATCTACAATTGACAGAAATGCTCCGGCAATCCAGGCGTATAAAAAATACGGACCGTTCATCATCCCAATTACCATGGGCAAAGTAATGAACGGGCCAATGCCTACCATGTCCGTCATATTGATAGCGGATGCCTGCCATAGGCTAAGCCTTCTTTCCAATGATGCCATTAACTAAGTAAATTGAACGATATGAACAGTATCAAAAATAATCTAGGAATAAAAATACTTAATTAAAATTTCCTTTTTTAATTCTTCTATGGCTTGATTGGCTGCATCAGCGGTTAACGCCATAAAAGTTATAGACGGATTTTGTACATTTCTGAAATTGGGCATCATCACTGCGCAGGGGCGACGGCTGTAATAACACGAATTCCAATACCATCTATATTCGACCCGAGAGCGTCGAAAGTGTCAAATTTTATTATGACATTTTTTTCTTATTGCCCCATTAACGTAATTGGCAAAGAAACCGGAATAGTATATTTTTGAAAGAATTATTTAATGGATAAAGAAATAAGTAACTAAAGATAATTCTGTAAACTGTACTTAAACCCAACTGTGTAAACAATTCCCCAAAAGAAATCCCAATTTAAAATCACAAAAAACTAATTCATTTTATGTCTGATTGCAACTTCACATTACCGTTTAATGGTTCTCCTTTAAAAGCCATCGAAAAAGCGAGAGCCGCAATAGAAGGCCAGAATGGAAATTTTACAGGTGACGAGACCGCTGGAAACTTTGATGTAAGTATTTATGGTAATACCATTAAAGGATATTATAATGTAACGGGCCAGATATTAAATCTTGTTATTACTGAAAAACCTTTTTTTGTACCATGCAGTACCATTGAAAGCCTTCTTTCAAAACAAATTTTATAAAATATTTATTCTCTATTTTATGCAGACGCCGATCTTCTAGTTAAAATGTGTTGTATTTTTCTGATGATTTCAGATGTTTCAAAAGGTTTGGCGATAAAATCATCAGCTCCGTATTCGTTGATAGCTGTTTCGGCAATATCAGGATAAGATGAAAACATGATTATAGGAATATTTCGCGTTAAAGACGATGCCCGTAATTTCTTGCATACATCTACTCCATCTGTTCCATTCATAAAAACATCCAGAAGAATTAATTGTGGTTTGCAGGTTTTTATGGCGCTCCATGCTTTGCTCCAATCGGAGTAAGCAAAGACATCGAACCCTTTTCTGTGAAGCAAAGATTTCACTACCGTAAGCAGGTCTTTATCGTCATCTAAAATTAGAATTTTGGGCATGTGAATTAAGTAGCAAAAAGCGTGCAATAGTTTAATTGGCAATTAGTTCCTAAGACATAGATTAATAATTGATTTTTTTGTACCTGTCAAACTCGCAACAAATAAATGAATGGATAAGCCTTTCCAACTTTCTTTTTTAAAAACTTTGGTTCAATCTGTTTTTCACTTATTTTTGCACTCCTTAAAAAAAAGGCAGCTACAAAATGATTCGGTAGCTCAGTTGGTAGAGCATAACACTTTTAATGTTAGGGTCCTGGGTTCGAGTCCCAGCCGGATCACTTTAACCTCTGGAACTCCAGAGGTTCTTTTTATTAGTCCGTTTTTTTTCACGCTAGATCGTTTGCTTTTTTCAGTTATCGCATTTCATTATATAGATTCGAATTGCAACGATCTTCTTCGGCTAAATCTTTGGTTATTTCTTTCCACCATAATGCCATTCGTGTTTTCCTATAATTCAAATAATAATTTTTCTACTCCTACTTCTCTCCTATTTTTGTTCAAAATAGAAATGAATGTTTGAAAATAAGGTGATAGCAATCACAGGCGGTACAGATGGTATAGGAAAAGCATTGGTGGAAGCCTTTTTAGAAAAAGGTGCTAAGGTGGCCACTTGTTCGCGGACAGCGGAAAAACTATCTCAATTAAAAATAGAATTCTCTAATAAACCTTTGTTTACTGTAGCGGCAGACGTAAGTAAGGAAGAAGATTGCAAAAATTTTATCGAAAAAACAATTGAAGAATTTAAAGGCATCGATATATTGATAAACAATGCCGGAATCTCCATGAGGGCGCTTTTTAAAGACACTGAGCTTTCTACATTAAAAAAAGTAATGGATATTAATTTTTGGGGAACCGTATATTGCACCAAATATGCGTTGAATGCAGTTATCGAGAGGAAAGGAACTATTGTAGGAATAGCCTCTATCTCGGGTCATCGTGGGTTGCCGGGCAGAAGTGGTTATAGCGCTAGTAAGGCGGCAGTCATTAGGTGGATGGAAACAATTAGGACCGAATTAATGGACACAGGCGTGAATGTAATGTGGGTTTCACCCGGATTTACAGCTTCCAACACAAGGTTTGCGGCGCTTGGAGAAGATGCAGAACCAGTAAAAGAATCCAAATTAGACGAGGGTAAAATAATGACCGCCGAAGAATGCGCCCGACATATTGTAAAAGCTATCGAAAAAAGAAAGCGCACACTTGCATTAACCTTTGCCGGAAAAGAAGCGATATTTATGAATAAATTTTTTCCGGGCCTCGTAGATAAGTTGATAAGGAAGATGTATTTTAAAAATGGCAGCATGGTTAAATAAAAGTCCGAAATAAAATATGGCTTGTTCGCCTTACAAAAACCAAGCACTAACTTTGACCGATGATTTATAAAATTCAATTCTATTGTGCATCCTAAGAATATATACCAACTAGAAATTTTTGAATGGCGTTAATAACACTTACATCAGATATAGGCAGGCAGGACTTCTTAACCGGAGCGGTAAAAGGACAGTTATTGCAGGTTAATAAACAGTTTAACATTGTTGATATTTCCCATGAGCTTTCGCCTTTCAATTATCCACAGGCAGCCTATGTGTGTCGAAATGCTATTAAGAATTTTCCGAAACGCACTTTTCACATTGTCCTTGTAAATCTTTTTGACAAAAAGCCTGAACACTTGCTACTGATAGAACACAACGATCAATATATTGGGTGCGCCGACAACGGTTTAATAACAATGATACTTGAAGAAACGCCACAAAAAATAGTAGCGCTCCCATTGAGTAAGTCTGAACAAAAAAATACGTTGTATTGCGCGACGGCTTTTGCAAAAGCATACCAGGAGGTGCTTGACGGAAAAACTTTTGAAGATATTGGCGATATCAATGTTTCTATAGAAGTGAAAAATCCGCTTAGGCCTTTGCTGGGCGAGAGATTTATAGAAGGGCAGATTATTTTTATTGATAATTTTGAAAATGTCATTATCAATATCACCAAAGATGAATTTGAGGAACAACGTCGGGGTAGAAGTTTTGAAATTATATTTAAAAGAGATGAGATCATAGACAAGATTAGCGAAACCTATGCCGATGTGTCCGAGAGCGAAAAAGTTGCATTATTTAATTCGGCCGGTTATCTTGAAATAGCTATCAATAAAGGAAATGCTGCAGGTCTCTTTGGGCTTGAAGGTTATACAGAAAAAACAAATATGCAAACACAATACATGCAAAACAGGCTGCTTTATCAAACTGTAAAAATTTATTTTTCTTGATCCTATAGCTTGCTTTTTACAGCAACCAACATTTAATAAATATTTCATTTTAGTCTAATAACATGTAGACTTTATTAGAGATAAAAATATCTTCCTTGGATTGCACCGTATGTTTATAAAATATTTCTATAATTCTAATCTTTTGATAAATTTCTTTATTAAGATGCTTCAAAAACGGTGAAATAAAAATATAGCAGGAAATTTGCAGCGTTCTAGAAAAATTTCACATAAGTAATCCTACAGACGAATGAATTCAAAAAAAATCATGACCTCATTTTTGGCGGTATTAATATGCTCAACAGTTTTCGCTCAATTACAAAGAACAGTCAAATGCCCCGACTTCGATATTGATATTTTGGACGGAAAAGTAAATGCAAACATAATCCCCCAATCGACTAATGGCCAGATCATGGAGGAATTTCCTTGTTTTTCAAACGAAGAAAAAAAAGGTACCACAGCCAAAAGCGGAGCGGGCGTTTTTTACAAGGATCGTGATGTATATTTTTATACTGACAGACATTACGTTGAAATAGGACCGGCGTTTAAAGGTAAAATGAGTATTAAATTGTTGGGCGTAGAAAGGAATAGTTTATTTAAGGTATTAGGCGCGCCCGAGGTAAAAGATGTAAACTGGGATGCTTTTCAAACCTCGTACGGAATTTTGATCCTTTATTATGACAAATCAAGCAAGGTTGATAAAATACAATTCAGTTCTGAAAATGCAAATACCATTCATTTATATCAATAATAAACGGCGACTTCTTCTTCATATCTTTTAATATTTTAAGATCTAAAAATAAAACATAACGCCTGTGAAAAACTGTATAAAAAAGGCCGCATAGAAATGCGGCGTTTTGTTAAGAACCAATCAGGTTCTGTAACCCCCAAAGAAAACGAGTTAATAACTATTATATACGATTTTAATTTTATTTCAATGTAATCATCTTTATTCCGCTAATTTCAACAGTTCCGTTGGTATCTATGTGTTTTAGGCGATAATAGAAAGCCTTAGTCTTGGTATTTATTTTGTCAACGCAGCCATAACAATCGCAATCTGTTTTGGAAGGATCCGGCCCCATAACAACTGCCACCGTTTTAAATTCCCGTCCATCATTACTCTTTTCTACCTCAAAATAATTTGTCGCTTCTGATCTATCAGTCGCCCAGTTAATCTCTACCTTATTCCCGTCATTAGACACGTTAAAATCTGTAATATGAATTTTATGAAGTTGGACACTCTGTGATTTACAAACATTACCAACAAACGCCACAAAAATTATAGGTATTAGCCTGAATAAAATATTTTTCTTCATTGTATATAAATTAAACTAAACATGTGTACAATGAATATTAGAATTCGGGCTTCGATAAAATTTGGATTTCAGAGTCTATAGTATTAGTCACTATAATAGACATTTCAGATTATTCCCTTAAAATGATCCTTCGAAACATTGTTTAATGGTAAAAACCAACCATGACAAGTTTTGGAACTAAAGCCTTTTCAGCGGGGACTAATGATCGAACGCGGTTAAGAAGAATAGTGTAATACTGATTCTTAAGTGTAAAAAAATAATCCATTTCTTGTGTATAAGGTTAAAAATCTGATTTACTAATCTGGTCGATTTTTCAAGAGAGGTGGAATTATTTGTAACAAAATGAATGAAGAACAAAACCACATTCATCATTTACGGTGCAAACATAGAGTGCAATTTCTGGATTTGCAAGACAGTAGAATTACTATTTTTTGATAATTAGATATTTTTCATTAAAATAATACAATTAAAGAATAATATTCAGTTTTAGCTATCATTTTAAAACATTTTTAGTAAAAAATTTCATCATAATTAGATATAATTTAATTATTTAAAAAAAACGACTTCTCACCACCTTCTAACAACTTCACCGCCTTCTAACTGCCATTATAGCATTATCTGTAATTTTCAGTAGCCTACTGGGAAAGTTTATCCAGCTATTATTTTAAAAAACCTTTTCCAAATAAAAAAATTTACATATTTTAGAATAAATATAAAATTTAATTTTAGTTAAAGTCATAAAATAAATTATAATCAAACAATTATTAATTTATAAATGATAATTTTGCAGAAAGTCAATTCAACTGCTTTATATTTAAGTAAAATCGAATTATTTCGAATAATATTATAATATTAAAGTTAAATTATTTTTTATAAATAATTCATAAACAATATATTATAGCTATAATTTTATGTTTAATAAATTAGTATAATTAATTTATCCTCTAATTTTTAGTTTGCTAATCCAATTAGCAGTAACAATGTTACCTTTGCATAGTCTCATTTTAAAGTGAAGAAAAAATGATAAAAAGAAC
>Ga0207933_1002933_pt1 | contig 10536 bp, 11 predicted proteins | sample NGESurdeep092012_4_FD_184488 | JGI IMG/M metagenome (GOLD analysis project Ga0207933, IMG submission 184488) | Arctic peat soil microbial communities from Barrow, Alaska - NGEE Surface sample F53-3 deep-092012 (SPAdes) | ecosystem: Environmental > Terrestrial > Soil > Wetlands > Peat ...
ACTGATGGGCTCGGCCGCACTGGTGGGCCCAGCCATCCACGCCGCTGTCGCCACCACGGCGCACGCCGCCTCGTTCACCACCACAGCCACCATTGCCAAAGCCACCACAGCCACCACCGGTGGCGGCCTCACCTGGGACCTCCACCGTGACGTCCAGCAGCTGCTGGCCCTCCACTTCATGATCAACGCCTACCGGGCCGGGACCATCGTGGCCGTCATCGCCGGGGCCATCGGGTGGTTCATGGTGCTCCGACGGCAGAGCTTCGCCGGACATACCCTGGCCGTGGTGTCGTTCCCCGGGGCCGCGGCGGCCATCTGGCTGGGAATCAGCGCCACCGCCGGATACTTCGCCGGGAGCATCGTGGCCGCGTTGGTCATCGCCATGGTTCCCCGCTCCACTTCGGGTCGGGCCCGCAGCGAGGAGTCGGCTGTGATCGGTACGGTGCAGGCCTTCGCCCTGGCCTGCGGGGTCCTGTTCGTCAGCCTCTACGGCGGCTTCCTCGACAGCCTCACGGGTCTGCTCTTCGGTACGTTCCTGGGCATCTCGGACGGGCAGGTGGTCACGCTGGCGCTGGTGGCGGCGGCCGTGCTGGTCGGGTTGGCCCTCATCGCCCGGCCGCTGTTCTTCGCCACGGTCGACGCCGACGTGGCCGCGGCCCGCGGGGTGCCGGTGCGCGGCCTGTCGGTGGTGTTCCTCCTCCTGTTGGGGTGTGCCGCCGCCGAGGTCAGCCAGATCACCGGGGCCCTGCTGGTCTTCGCCCTGCTGGTCATGCCCGCGGCCGCGGCGCAGCAGATCACGGCCCGGCCCGCTCTGAGCCTGGCCATCACCGTGGTGCTCTCGGTGGCCATCACCTGGGTGTCCCTCGGAGTGGCCTTCTACTCCGTCTATCCGGTGGGCTTCTACGTCTCGTCCATCGGCTTCGCCGTCTATGTGCTGGCGGCGGGGGGGCGGACCCTGGTCGAGTGGTTCGGCTCCCGGCCCCCGGGGCCGGTCGCGTCGGCCCGTGGCCCCGAGCTCGACCCGTCTTCTGCCGTGGCGGTGGGTGGATGACCGGCACCCTCCACCTCGCCGGCCTACACCTCACTGCCACCCTGAATCCGTTCGTGGGCCTGGCCCACATGTTCAGCCACCCGTTCCTCCGCTCGGCCTTCGTAGCCGGTACGGCAATCGCCCTGGCCTCCGGTCTGGTCGGCTACGTGGTGGTGCTCCGGGGCCAGGTGTTCTCGGCCGACGCGCTCTCCCACGTGGCCTTCACCGGGGCCCTGGCCGCCCTGGCCTTCGGCGTCGATCTGCGGGCCGGGCTGTATGGCGCGTGTGTGGTCTTCGCCGCCCTCCTGGCTGTGTTGGGCCGACGGGCCTCGGCGGACGACACCGTTATCGGCAGCGTCTTCGCCTGGGTGCTGGGGCTGGGAGCCCTGTTCCTGTCCGTGTTCACCACGTCGCAGAGCGGCACCGGCGCCGTGGGATCGGACGCCGGGGTCAACGTCCTGTTCGGCTCCATCCTCGGACTGTCCTCCACCCAGGCCCTGACGGACTCGCTGGTGGCCCTGGGGGTGGTGGTGGTGTTCGTGGCCATCGGGCGGCCCCTGGTCTTCGCCAGCCTCGACGAGCACGTGGCCGCCGCCCGGGGCGTGCCCGTGCGGGCCCTGGGTTACGCCTTCTTCATCCTGCTGGGCGTGACCGCCGGCGTGGCCACCCAGGCCGTGGGGGCTCTGCTGCTGCTGGGACTGGTGGCCGCACCGGCCGGCGCCGGTCAACGGCTCACCTCGCGTCCGTTCGTGGCCGTGTGGCTGTCGGCCGCCATCGCCGTCGGTTCGGTGTGGATCGGACTGACCCTGTCCTATCTGGCCCCCAAGGTGCCCCCCAGCTTCGGGATCCTGGCGGTGGCCACCGCCGCCTACCTGGGGGCCATCGCCGTCACGTCCGGCCCGTGGGCGAGGAGGTTCGACCGGGCGGACCGGGTGCGGCGCCTTGACGTCGTACTATCGGGCCGATGATTGCCGCCCACTCGGTCCACGAGCAGGTCGCCCTGCGCCTGGCCGGCCATGAGCAGCGCTACACCCCGGTACGGCAGGCTCTGGTGGCCACACTGGCCGACGCCGGCCGCCCGCTCTCCATCCCGGAGATCCTGGCCACCAACCTCGAACTTCCCCAGTCCAGCGCCTACCGCAACATCACCTCGCTGATCGAGGCCGGCGTGGTGCGGCGGGTCACCGGGGTGGATGACCACGGTCGTTTCGAGTTGGCCGAGGAGTTGGCCGGCCACCACCACCACCTGGCTTGCGGGCAGTGCGGGAAGGTGGAGGACGTCGCACCGTCGGCCCGGCTGGAGCGGGCCATGGCCGAGGCCGCCCGGGTGGTGGCCGAGGAACAGGGTTATGAGGTCACCGGCCACCAGTTCGACCTGGTGGGTGTGTGCCCCAGCTGTCTCGCCACCGACCGGTAGGGCTGCCCGCCCCGCCCACCCCGACGGCAGATTCGGCCGACTCGGACATCCGGCCAGCCCCGCGCCCCTACTACCCCGGGACCCACGCGCACGGTAGGGTCACCGCGCACCGCCGGGGGAGCCTGATCGACCGAGACCAACCGGAAGGACGCCGCCATGACCAGTGAGAACAGCGAGACCAGCCCCGGGACCACCTCCGGAACCCGAACCGAGACCGACAGCATGGGGGCCATCGAGGTGCCGGCCGACCGGTACTGGGGGGCCCAGACAGCCCGGTCCCTGCACCACTTCCCCATCGGGGACGACCGGATGCCCAAGCCGCTCATCCGGGCCATCGGGATCCTGAAGGAGGCCTCGGCCCAGGTCAACGCCGACCTGGGCAAGATGTCTCCGGAGACCTCGGCGCTGATCATCGCCGCCGCCCGCGAGGTCTCCGCGGGCAAGCTGGACGACCAGTTCCCGCTCTCGGTGTGGCAGACCGGGAGCGGCACCCAGTCCAACATGAACGCCAACGAGGTCATCTCCAACCGGGCCATCGAGATGGCCGGCGGGGTACTGGGGTCGAAGGAGCCGGTCCACCCCAACGACGACGTCAACATGAGCCAGTCCAGCAACGACACCTTTCCCACGGCCATGCACATCGCCGCCGTGGAGGAGATCACCCACCGGCTGATCCCGGCCATCAGGACCCTCCGGAACGCCCTGCAGGCCAAGGTCGAGGCCTACGCCGGTATCACCAAGATCGGCCGCACCCACCTGATGGACGCCGTGCCCCTCACCCTCGGCCAGGAGTTCTCCGGCTACGTCGCCCAGCTCGACGCCGATATCCGCCGCATCGAGCTGACCCTCGACGACCTGTACGAGCTGGCCGCCGGCGGAACGGCCGTGGGTACCGGCCTCAACACCCACGTCGAGTTCGGGACCCGCGTGGCCTCGGCCATCGCCGAGCTCACCGGGCTGCCCTTCGTCACCGCCCCCAACAAGTTCGCCGCCCTGGCCGCCCACGACGCGCTGGTCATGGCCAGTGGGACCCTGCGGACCACGGCGGCCTCGCTCATCAAGATCGCCGACGATCTGCGGTGGCTGGGCTCCGGCCCCCGCAGCGGCCTCGGTGAGCTCAACCTCCCCGAGAACGAACCGGGCTCCTCGATCATGCCGGGCAAGGTCAACCCGACCCAGAGCGAGGCCATGATCATGGTGTGCATCCAGGTCTACGGCAACGATGCCGCCGTGGCCATGGCGGGCGCTCGGGGCAATCTCGAGCTCAACGTGTGCAAGCCGGTGATCATCCACAACGTGCTCCATTCGGTGCGCCTCATCACCGAGGCCTCGCTGGCCTTCACCGAGTTCTGCGTGGACGGCCTCGAGCCCAACGAGGACCGCATCCGTCAGCACCTCGAGAACTCGCTGATGCTGGTCACCGCACTCAACCCCCTCATCGGGTACGACAAGGCCGCTGAGGTGGCCAAGAAGGCCCACAAGGAGGGCAGCACACTGAGGGAGTCGGCCCTGGCCCTGGGCTATCTGACCGGGGAGCAGTTCGACGAGGCGGTGCGCCCGGAGTCCATGACCCACCCCTGATCAGGACCGGGGAGGCGTTCCGGGGTGGCGGCGCACCGGCGGTGGGGGAGCCGGCTCCTCGGGGACCGGGGCGCGGCAGGATGTCCAGCGACTACAGAGCCATGCACGACACCGAACCGAGCCCATCCGACCGGAACGACCGGGACCACGTTGATCTGGATCTCGATGATCTGGATCTGACCGATCTGGACCGGTTCGTCGACGGCTTCCCCGACGGCGCCTTCACCCGGCTGCGGGCCGAGGCGCCGGTGTGGTGGCACCGTCCCACCGCCCACACGCCGGACGGGGTCGGCTTCTGGGTGGTGAGCCGACACGCCGACATCCTGGCCGTGGCCGCCGACGCCGAGACGTACTCGTCCGAGCGCGGTCCCGGTGCCGACGGCGGGGGCACCATCCTGGAGGACCTGCCCTACGGGTTCGCCCCTGGGGTCCTGCTCAACATGACCGACGACCCCCTCCACCACCGGATCCGTCGCTTGGTCACCCCGGCGATGGCGCCCCGGGTGCTGGCCCTCATGGAGGAGGAGCTGTCCGACCGGGCCCGACGCATCGTGGACGTCGTGGCCGACCGGGGAACATGTGACTTCCTGGCCGAGGTGGCCGTGGAGCTTCCCCTCCAGGCGGTGGCGGCCCTGATGGGGGTACCCGAGGAGGATCGCCATGATCTGATGGCCTGGTCCAACACCACCCTCGACTACGAGGGTCGCGAGCTCGGGGAGAGCAGCGACCGGGCGGCCCGGGCGGCCGCGTCCATGACGGCCTACGGGGGTGCATTGATCGCCGCCAAACGGGAGGCTCCTGACGACGGCATGATCTCGAGGGTCGTCCACGCCCGGATCGACGAGGATTCGGGTGGGTCCCGTCCCCTTTCCGACCTCGAGCTGCTGATGTTCTTCAATCTGCTGGTGGTGGCGGGCAGTGAGACCACCCGCAACTCCATCGCCCTCGGCATGGTGGCGCTCATCGAGCACCCCGACCAGCTGGCCGCCCTCCGGGACGACCGCTCCCTCATGCCCTCGGCCGTGGAGGAGATCCTCCGCTGGACCAGCGCCACCCTCTACAACCGGCGCACCGCTACGGTGGATGCCGGGCTGGGTGGCCAGGCCGTCGCCGCCGGGGACAAGGTCACCCTGTGGTGGCCGTCGGCCAATCGGGACGAGGCGGTGTTCGACCGGCCCAACCGGTTCGACATCACCCGGCACCCCAATCCCCATCTGACCTTCGGACACCGGGCCCACTTCTGCTTGGGGGCCAATCTGGCCCGGATGGAGATCCGGATCATGCTGGGCGAGGTCCTCGACCGACTCGAGGCGTTCGAGTTGGCCGGCCCGGTGGCGCGGGTTCGCACCAACAAGCACGCCGGCGTGAGCCACGTGCCCCTGGCCTTCCGGCCCCGAGCCACCCACCGTACGGGGCGACCGGGCTGAAGGCTCGGCCGTCGCGCACCGGCCGCCTCCTCCCCGTGACCCGGGAACCCCCGTCCCGGGCACAAGGTCCTGACGGTCCGTCAGATCGGGGGCCTATACTTCGGCCAGAACCGGGTGACACCCGGGGGCGGTTCGGGACGCGTCCGACCGGTCGGATGGAGCGACCGGACCTACGACCACGGGGAGAGAGTGCCATGACCACAGCGCCCGCCGAGTTGAGTATCGGCCTGGCCGACGGCACGTTCTACGGTGGCGACCCCTTCCCGGCCTTCGCCTGGATGCGCCGGCACGCCCCGGCCTACTTCGACGAGGCCTCCGGGGTGTGGGGCATCACCCGCTACGCCGACGTCCGGGAGATCTCGAAGGACCCCGACACCTACTCCAATGCCGGCGGGATCCGGCCCGACGGCTTCCCCCTCCCCATGATGATCGAGACGGACGCCCCCGAACACGTGCGGCGTCGACGACTGGTCAGTGAGGGGTTCACGCCCCGGCGGATCAAGGAGAGCGAGGAGGGTATCCGTACCATCTGCGACGCCATCATCGACCGGGTGTGCGAGGCCGGCTCGGCCGACTTCGTGAACGACATCGCCGCGCCCCTCCCCATGATCGTGATCGGGGACATGCTGGGTGTGGCTCCTGAGGACCGTGACGACCTGTTGCGTTGGTCCGACGACATGCTCAAGTCCCTGGGCTCCCCGGATCCGGGTGCCATGGATGTCGCCGCCGTGGCGGCCATGGAGTACGCCGAGTACATCACGGCGGTGGCCGCGCAGCGGCGGCGGGACAGTCAGTCCGACGATCTCATCGGCACCCTGGTCCACGCGGAGATCGAGGGGAACCGTCTCGACGAGAGCTCCATCATCTACGAGTCCCTCCTCATCCTGATCGGGGGCGACGAGACCACCCGTCACGTCATCAGCGGTGGGATGTACGAACTGCTCCGGCATCCCGACCAGTTGAAGAGCCTGGCCGCCGACCGGTCCCTCATGCCCGGGGCGGTGGAGGAGATGCTGCGTTGGGTCTCGCCCATCAAGAACATGGCCCGCACCATGACGAGAGATGTCGACCTGCACGGGGAGACCCTCCATCAGGGCCAGAAGCTGCTCCTGCTCTATCCGTCGGCCAACCGCGACGAATCGGTCTTCGACGCCCCCGAGGAGTTCGACATCACCCGCACGCCCAACGACCACATGGCGTTCGGGTTCGGTTCGCACTTCTGCCTGGGCAACCGGCTGGCCCGCATGGAGCTCAGCGTCATGTTCAACCGCCTGCTCGACCGTCTCCCCGACCTGGCCCTGGCCGATGACCAGCCCCCTCCCAAACGGGCGGCCAACTTCGTCTCCGGATACGAGTCCATGCCGGTGGTCTTCTCGCCGTCCGCTCCGGTGGGGGAGTCGGCCTAGATGGCGGAGCCGGTCCTGAGCGAGGCCGAGGTCATCGCCGCGCTCGCCGCCGACGGGGGCCCGGAGTGGCACCTGATCGCCGGCAAACTGGTCAAGAGCGTGGCCCTGGCCGACTTCCTGGGGGCCCTGGCCTACGTGGGCAAGGTGGGCGAGGTGGCCGAGGCGGCCAATCACCACCCCGATATCGACATCCGCTACAACCGGGTGTCCCTGGCCCTCGTGACCCACGACTCCGGTGGTATCACCCGGCTCGACCTGGCCCTGGCCAGGACGATCGACGGAATCGGATCCAGCCCGGACCGATGATGACGGTCCGGCCCTCCCGCGGCCCAATGGCCGGGTGGCCGTACCTCACCGGATCACCGGATCACCGAGTGGCCGGCGGCGGTCAGGGCCCGGTCAGCCGTATCGAGGTCGTCGATCCTCACCAGCAGGTGATCGGTGTCGAAGGTCGAGAGCACGAAGACGCTGACGCCGGCCCGGGCCACCGCGGCCGTCAGATCGGCCATCACGCCGACCAGGGCGAAGTCGAGGGGACCGACCACGGTGAGGACCCGCCAGCCCGCTTCGATCCGGGCTCCGGCCGGGGCCAGGTCGGCCCGACACACCAGGGAGCGTTCGTCCCCGGTCGAGGTGACGGAGAAGAGCGAACCGTCGTCAGGAGGGGCGGGCCACGGCTGGTCCGCCGTCAACCGGCACACCGACAGGGTCTCCGACCCGAGGAGGAGCTCCACCGGTTCAGGGACCGAACGCCGTGAACACGGGTCGTGCCGTACCGGCGGTGGCGGCGCCGAGGTGTCCGGCCGTCACCCGACGGGCAGGTCCCAGAGGGGGAACCAGCGATCGAGGTCGGCCTCCACGGTCAGATCGTCGGTCACCAGGCTCTTCAGCTTGAGTTCCTGCTCGGTGTCCCGACGCTCGTGGCCCTCGGGGACGAACGGATAGAAGGTGCCCCGCTTGAACAGGTAGACGAGGAACGCGGTAGAGGGGAGGAGCGACCCGGGTCCCGCCGTGGTCTCCACCAGGGCCGCTGACTCCGAGTCGGCACCGGCGGCGGCACCGGTGGGCAGGTCGGCCAGGCCGAAGACCGAACACAAGAGCTGGGGGCCCCAACCCGAGTCGGACAGCGACGAGTTGACCAGGTGGATCCGGGTGACCAGCTGTTCGATATCGGTGTCCTCGACCACCAGCCACTGGTAGCCGAAGGAGTCCTTCTCCTGATGGAGCCCGCCGGTCCCGTCCATGGAGAGCAGCGACACCACCTCGGCCTGCATCTGTTCGAATCCCTGGCCGGTCGGGGGCTTGAAGCACACCCCGGCGTGCCCCGAGCAGGCCATGCCGGCCGCACTCTGCAGGGTGATGGAGGCCGAGGGGAGGGCGAACAGGGCGTCGAGGTTGGCCTGGACGGGCTTGGTCTTTCCCATGATGGAACTGAACAGGCCCATCAGCGCGCGACCGACCGCTGACGCCGTCTACCCCGACCCCGGTCGGCCGGGGTCACGAAGGGCGGCCCAGCTCGGCCTCGATCTTGGACAGCTGAGCCAGCCGCTGGTCGAGGGACGGGTGCGTCGAGAACAGGGTGGACAGGCTGACGCCGTTCTTGGCGATGGCCGGGGTGAAGTAGAAGGCGTTGAAGCTCTCGGCCGAACGCAGGTCCCGGGTCGGGATGCGGGACATCTCGCCGGTCACCTTCACCAGGGCGGAGGCGAGGGCCGAGGGCCGGCCGGTGAGTAGGGCTCCCGAGCGGTCGGCGGCCAGCTCGCGGTAGCGGGACAGGGCCATGGTCAACAGGAAGCTGATGGCATAGACCACCACCGAGACCACCAGCACCAGCATCTCCACCAGGGCGGCGTTGTCTCCCCCCTGGTTGTTGTTGTTGTTATTGGAACCACCGCCGAAGCCACCCATCAGCCCGGTCCACAGCATGATGCGGGTGATCATGCCGGCCACCATGCCCAGAAAGCTGGCGATGGTCATCACGGCCACGTCGCGGTGGGCCACGTGGCTGAGCTCGTGAGCCAGTACGGCCTCGAGCTCGGACTCGTCGAGGCGACGCAGGAGGCCGGAGGTCGCGCAGACGACGGCCGAGTTGGGGCTGCGACCGGTGGCGAAGGCGTTGGGCACGTCGGTGTCGGCCATGGCCACCCGCGGCTTCTTCATGTCGGCCAGGGCACACAACCGGTCGATGACCCCGTGGAGCTCGGGGGCCTGCTCCGGAGTGACGATGTGGCCGCCCATCCCGAAGAGGGCGATCTTGTCGGAGAACCAGTACTGGACGAAGAGGATGACGGCGGCGAACACCAGCACCAACCCGATCGAGAGGCCGAAGTAGATCAGGAGCCCGATGACGGCCCCGTAGAGGATCACCAGCATCAGGCCGGTCGTGAACATCCGGATGCTGAGTCCGTGGTCGTTGGGGATGTTGCGTGCGGTGCTCATCGGGTTGACCTCAGCGGTCGTCTCCTCCATTGCTGTCGCCATGATCCGCCAGCAGCGCCTTGGTCTCCTCCAGGGAGGCGTCGGCGAACGGAACCACCAGGTCCGAAGGGGCGAAGTCGTCGTCGGCCAGGGCCTGGCCGGCCGAGCGGACCTCGGTGGTCAGGGCGGCCAGGGCGGCGGCGAACCCGGTCTCGTCGCCGGAGTGGACGGCACTGTCGAGGTTGTCGTCCAACGTATCCAGCGTGGCCCGTTGGTCGTCGGGCACGAGGTACTGGCCTTCGCCGAGGATCCGGACGATCACGACGGTGAATCCTCGTGGGCCGCGGCGGGCTCCGCCGCCGACGCCCCCAGTTCGGGTGCGGGGGGAGCCCCCGTGCCCACTTCGGCCTTGAGAGCCGCCAGCTCGGCATCGACCGTGGAGGTGGTGGAGGCCTTGTTCAGCTGGGCCTGGATGTCGTCCACCGGATTGGTGAGATCGGTCAGGGCCCCGGAGGCCAACAGCTCGTCCATGGCCCCGGCCCGGGCCTGCATGCCATCGATCTTGTCCTGGGCCCGCTGCATGGACATGCCGGCGTCGCTCATCGACTCCGAGATGCCCGAGACGGCCTCGCCGATCTTGGTCTGGGCCTCGGCGGCGGTGTAGGTGGCCTTCATGGTCTCCTTCTTGGTGCGGAAGGAGTCCACCTGGGCCTGGAGCTTCTGGGCCGTGTCGATCAGCTTCTGCTCCTGGGCCGAGACCTGGTCGTGCTGGGTCTTGAGGTCGGTGAGCTGCTCGGCCAGGGCCGCCCGTCGGGCCAGGGCCTCACGGGCCAGGTCCTCGTTGCCCTGGGTCAGTGCCGCCTTGGCCTGGCCCTGCAGCTTGTCGGCCTGGCTCTGGAGCTGGGACGCCTGCAGCTCGATCCGCTTCTTGGCCGTGGTGACGTCGGCCACACTGCGCCGGACCTTCTGGAGGCTCTCCAGCTGCTTCTGGTACGAGAGGTCCAGCGACTCCCTCGGATCCTCCGCCTTGTCGAGCAGTTTGTTGGTCTTGGCCTGGACAATCCCAGTAAAACGCTTCATCACGCCCATACCGTTGGATCCTTCCTCGATCTTCGCGAGTGAAGCTTAGGGCTTCCCTGCCCGGTAGCGTGATCGGCGTGCCCGAACCGCTGTGCCTGCTCACCGTCCACGCCCACCCTGACGACGAGTCCTCCAAAGGGGCCGGTTCGGTGGCCCTCTATCACGCCGAGGGGATCC
>Ga0207933_1002934_pt1 | contig 10534 bp, 11 predicted proteins | sample NGESurdeep092012_4_FD_184488 | JGI IMG/M metagenome (GOLD analysis project Ga0207933, IMG submission 184488) | Arctic peat soil microbial communities from Barrow, Alaska - NGEE Surface sample F53-3 deep-092012 (SPAdes) | ecosystem: Environmental > Terrestrial > Soil > Wetlands > Peat ...
CGCCAGCAGAGCGGCGAAAAGCCCGCACCGGCTAGCGGAAAAGATTGCGCTCGAAGGGCAGCCGCCGCAAACGGTCAGCGATTACGGCGCGGCGCAGATCGCGGTCTCCTCACCGGCGGCGAAGGACGCGGTAATCGCCGCGGTTCGCACACGGTTCCCGGTAGTCCGGGTGAAGGATACCTTCGCTCATGGCGATCCCGAGTATGGCTACCGCAGCTATTCGATGCAGTTACAGATGCCGAATGGCGCATCGCAGGAGCTGCAGATCGTTCCCCGTGAAGTTATGGAAGCAAACCGCGTGGAGCATAAGAAGTACAAAGCCGCGCGCGATGCCAAACTGGCGGGCAGGAATGCGCCGACGGCGCAAGCGGACGCCAAGCGAGAGAATGACGCGGCGATGGCGCGATTCAATATGAGGAATCGCGCAGGAGCCCGCGGCGCGGAGGCCCCTCCTGCCGGAGCGATGAATGGAGCGATAAACGGAGCGACGACTGGAGCGATGAACGGAGCGGCGAATGCCCTCCGCAAGGGCTCCGCGGTGTCGCTGCCGGATGGCGCGCGCGCCACCGTCCTATACCTCGACCCTAATCTGAAGATCGCCCGCGTGCGCACAGCGGCGGGAAAGAGCCTGACGCTGCGGCGGCAGGATCTGCGGCTTTGGGGAGACAGCACCGGCTCTCAGCCGGCCGCGCGCGCGGAGGATTCGGCAAGTTCAGGCGCTGCGGCGAAGGATCGTACTCCGCGGGACCATGCGTAGAACAGAGACGGGTGAGCAAGCGGCGAGCTCCGGCTCTTCCAATCTCGTAGCGCGTCCACCGGGCATTGGCCGTGCAGAGATATTGCGCAAGTACTGGGAGCTGGCCAACCTTGATCCCGAGGTTACTAAGGGGACAATCACCGGCCAGCTCAAAGCGTTGGACTCGCTCTGCGAGGAACTGGCGCTGGAGGAGAGCGGCGACGATCCTTCGACCTCCCGGCCCCAGCAGCAAATTTATCGCTCGGCGTGGCTGAGAGAAAGTGCGACCGAGGTTTCAGAGAAAGAGACGCGGGCTGTTGCCGCGCCGCGGGACAAATCGGCGGCCATTTCCAAACGCCCGTCCTCCGCCCGAACATGCGCCAAGGTGGCAGACGATGAATAAGCGGGAAAGATGAGGGACAGCTATCGCTGGCATCCGGCGACGGCCGCGCAGCAGGCGGCTCTCGACTCGGAGGCCGACATCCTCTTCTTCGGCGGCTCCGCCGGCTCGCTCAAGACCGAGACCATGCTGATGGACGCCGTCCAGGAGTATGAGAACCCCAACCTCCGGGCCATCATCTTTCGCGCGACCTTCTCGGAGATGACCGACATTATCGACAAGACGCGCCGGCTCTACACGCCGCTGGGCGGAGTCTTTGTCGGTCCTCCACGGTATAAGTGGACCTTCCCCTCCGGCGCTACAATTCGCTTCGCTTACATGCGCAACGACGACGACGTGTGGAAGTACTTAGGTCCGCGCTACTCCTTCATCGGATTCGACGAATCGACGCTGCACACCGAAAAGCAGATCCGCAACATTCTCGGCCGGCTCAGCTCGACCGATCGCCAGCTGCGACTGCGCATGCGGCTGACGTCGAATCCCGGCGGACCGGGAGCGGCCTGGCATCAGGCTCTCTTTCTGCATGGACACTGCCCGGTTCACAGCCCTCAGCAGGCGGCCCAGCCTGGACAGCTCTACCGCGATCGCGCGTGGCCTTCCGATGGAGCTGCGATTCCCTTCTCCGTGGCCTTCATTCCCGGCAAACTCTCCGACCACACCCTGCTCGATGCCGATTATGCTCAACGCCTGCACATGATGGCGGGCGGAGCCGCGGCAGCAATGGAGCAAGGCTGCTGGTGCGCGCTTGAGGGGGCCTACTTCCCTTTCCTCAACAAAGGCATGGTTCGGCCCCTGGCCGAAGCCGGCGTGGAGTGGTGGCACAATCACTTCCTCTCCATCGACTACGGCTACGGCAAATCCTCTTCGTCCGCCGGTCTCTATGTGCGAGGACCGGCGGAGCGCCATGTGCGGATCGAGGTGCCGGGCATGGACGGCCGGCGCATTCCACAGGCCGCCGGCCCGGAGTTTCCCGAGGGACGCATCCGCAAGATCGGCGAGATAGTCGTTCCGCATGTGCCGGCCTATGAGCTGGCGGAGATGGTGGTGGAGGCCTTCATCAAACCGCCGCTGGATGGACAACGGCGGCGCATCGTCGCCGCCTATCTTGACCCCGCGAACTTCAAAGAGATTGGCGACGGGCACACCATCGCCGATCAGATCAACGAGGTTTTGGAGCCGTGGGACGCCGCCTGCGAGCGCGCGTCCAACGACCGTGCCGGCGGCTGGCAGCTACTCTACCGAATGCTGCGCACCGGAGAGTTCGAGATCACCGACGTCTGCCCAAAGACTTTTGAAGCCATCCGCACGCGCATGCATGACGAATCGCGGCCTGGCGATATTCGCAAAGTGGCGGGCGATCCGCTGGACGATGTGGCGGACGAAACTCGTTATGCGCTCTACAGCTTCATCCAGCAGGCGGAGAAACCGCGCGAGCAGGTACTCAAGGAGGCGGTGGAAGGACTGGACCTCGGCTCAGCTTCGGTGCGCTGGCAGCAGCGGCTGGACGAGTTGGGGGAAGAAGATATGGCGATCCGCATGGGCGGACGGCTAGGGATGGGAAGAAGGCTGGGCCGGGGATGAGGACGCTGCACGCCCCGCTCGCGCCGGCAGAGATCATCCACCATCCCCATTCCACGAGCTAACCGCAAACCCTCCCGGCCCAATCCTCATTCCGATCTCCTGTTTGGGAAAATCCGCAGGGCATCATTGCGACCGCTCTGACCGGACGGCATACTGGAAGTATGGTCAAGCGCACACGTGATCCAAACCGATTGGCGAAGCTAGTGGTTGATATTGCCAGCGGAGAGAGAGCCAACGACGGTTCGAATCAGAAGAAGAAATCTCTGGTCCACGGTCGTCGCGGAGGCCTCAAAGCCGGCCCTTCGGGTGGTTTGCATCTCACTTCAGAGAGGCGCGCAGAAATCGCACGCGGGGCCGCTCAGGTTCGCCGGAATAAAGGCTCCTAAGTGGTTGATATGGAGTGTGATAAATTGGTAGCTCACGTATGCCACCAAAGACCGCGTTTGAGCAGCTCATTAGGCGAGTGTCGGATCACTACCAGTCCGACATCGTTCTCTACGTCGGGCCGATAGACCGCCCGTACGATGACAGGTTCATAGCTCGCGTAGCGGGGTTTAAGAGGCTCGACAATGTGCTTCTCATCCTCACGACGAATGGAGGCGACCCCCACGCCGCATACCGAATGGGCCGATGTTTGCAGGCGAGCTATCAAACCACCGGGTCTACAGTTGGGGGGCCAGGACAGAATGAGGCAAAGAACAAGTTTCGTCTGTTTGTTGATACGCGTTGCAAGAGCGCAGGGACGATCCTGGCTGCGGGAGCAAATATCCTCATGTTCTCGGACTATGGAGAGCTTGGGCCAATCGACGTTCAGATTAGAAAGTCTGACGAAGTTGGGGAGAGGGACTCTGTGCTCACCCCTCGGCACGCTTTGGAGGCTCTACAGGAAGGGACGCTGCGCCATTTCGCCAATGCGTTTACTCAACTGCGATTCGCCAAGGAGCTTGCCTTTACGACAAAGTTAGCCGCCGACGTAGCACGCGATATGTCAGTTGGACTGTTCAACCCAATCTATGCGCAAGTCGATCCAATGCGGATCGGCGAGTACGACAGGGCAATGCGGATCGCAAGTGAATACGCGAAGCGCCTTGGAAGTGCGAATCTGAAGGAGGGCGCGCTGGAGCGCCTTGTTCAGGGCTATCCCGCCCACGGATTTGTTATCGACAAGAAAGAAGCAGCCGAGCTATTCAGGGAAGTAGAGGAGCCGCACGCTGATCTCGTACAACTGGGACAGGTCACGCGCAACTGGCCAACACCTTCCCCCGAAGAGCCGTTGCTGTACTACCTAACCACACCCAATCTCTTCCAAGAGAACGAGGCGGAGGGCCAAACCGATGCAACACCCACAAATGAGGGAGTTCCCAACGCTAGTGAGAACGGCACCCAAGCCACAGGCAGTTGAGCAATGCAGCCAGAAGAGAGACGAGGACTCAGCCTCTATGAGTTCTGAGTATCTTCGCGAATTAGAGAGACAGGCTGACGAAACGCGCAAGAAGTAGAACTGAACCTTATGCTTGACGCTAGCAGCTAAGCCCATTGTTTTTAATGGTATACATCGGCTGCCATTGAACGTCAGCCATCCGGCCCGTGGCGCAGACCGGTGCCCTCCACGAGCATCTGAATGATCTGCGCGTTTTCGATCGATACCGTTACAAAATTACTTGTTGAGGCGGGTATTGGGGCGGCGAAGCACCATGATGCTGCGATCCATGACATGCGCGTCCGCAGGCTCCAATGCGATGAAATATAGTGCTTCGTAGGAGCCAAAGCGAAGAACGTGACCCTGGAACAAAAGCAGGCGGGCAGCTGGCTTATCCGATCGCGTCTGGAGCTTCGAGGAAATCGCCGCTCTGGCAAACTGGGACACTACCCGATCTCCTGTTCCCAATCCTGGCATGACGAAAATGCACTAATATAGGGGGCGGGAGTGAGAGTCATGAAGAGCCTTCGCTGGGGATGGGCCGTTCTAACCGCCGCTCTGCTCGGCTACGGATTCTACCAAGCGATGTATGTCGCGCCCATGGAAGCGACGATGGGCAACATCCAGCGCATCTTCTATTGGCACGTTCCCGCCGGCTGGAATGCCTTCCTTTTTCTCTTCGTCAGTTTTGTTGCCTCCATCGTCTATCTAGCCTCCCGCCGCAATCATCCTCTGCGCGCGATGGGTGCGGACGCTCTGGCTCTGGCCTCCGCGGAGATGGGCGTCATCTTCTCGACCGTTGTCCTCGTCACGGGGCCGCTCTGGGCACGCCCGGTGTGGGGCATCTGGTGGACCTGGGATGCGCGGCTGACCAGCATGTTCGTTCTGTGGCTCATCTATGTCAGTTACCTGCTGCTGCGCCGATTCGCCGCAGGAGAGCAGATGCGGAGCCTGGCCGCGGTGGTAGCGATCTTCGGCTACCTCGATGCGCCGATCGTCTACATGTCCACGCGCTGGTGGCGCACCCAGCATCCCTCGCCGGTCATCGGCGGCGGCCCGGGCTCCGGCTTGGCGCCCAAGATGTGGGTGGCGCTGTGGTGGAACCTCGCCGCATGGCTGGCCTGGGGCATTCTCGTCACCAGCATTCGTTACACGGTTGAGCGGCGGCGGCAGCTGGCGGAGCAACGCGCCGCGCTGCGCGCGCTTGAATCCACGCTTGAGCTGACCAAATAGATTGGGAGAAACCATGGCCATCCGCCACCTCATCCTTGCCTACGTCTTTACGATCGTTCTCCAATTCGGCTACTTAGGATGGATCGGCCTGAAGTATCGCGCGCTGCGGCGGCTGGAGCGTGAGTTCCCTCCGTATACCCCTACCGAGTAATCCATGTACGTTGAAGGCAGCCGCAAAGGTTGCCTAAGCAGGCGGATAATTCTTCTGCTCCTGCGCTCCTACCTCCTCTCCGCAGCTTCAATCTAAAGAAACTTCCGCTTCCCCGAAATGTCTAATGAGTGTGTGCAGTTGTTTGTGGCGCATTGCTCGAATTGGCCAGGTTCCGCTCCTGGTAGTTAAGCCGCCCAGACGGGCAGGCCGTCATGCGGAACGTCGAAAGAACAGAAAGCTAGACAGCATAGCTAACAAGGCCCTCACACGCGTGCACGGCTGTGGCGGGCGGCAATTCAACTGAAGCTTCGGGAGCGATGATCTATGAAACTAAAGCGAAATACTATAGCGCTTGGCGCTATTTTCTTGACCTTGCCGCTGTTTGGCATGGCGCAATCGAACAGTAATAGTGGTATGGGGCCGGTGAACCCGGAGGCGCGAAGTCAAGCGGCTCAGATGGTTTCGGCCAACGCCACCCTGTTGCATAATCTCGACGCCAAAGACCTCCAGCAGAATGCGGAAGTCCGCGCAAAGCTCAATAGTACCGTGACGCTTGAGAATGGAACAAAATTGGCATCAGGAACTGTTCTGGTAGGGCATGTGGTTCAAGACCAGGCGGAGCCGAAGGGCCAAAACACAAGAATTGCCTTTGACTTCAACCAGGCACAGCTGAAGGATGGGAAGACGGTTGCTATCAAAGCTACGATCGTCGGTATGACCCCCGACGCCAACCAAGATGTGGGCTATCTTGTGCAACCGGGAGATAAATGGACCGATGGTCCGCTACAGATCGACCAAGTCGGGGTATTGAGCGGCGTCGACCTGCATAGCCGAATCGCCGGCAACAATTCCGGCGTCTTGGTTTCGACGAAGAGCAATGACCTCAAGCTGCGCCAAGGCTCCGGAATTCAGTTTGCTATTGGGCCAGCCGGCTCCGGCGAAGCAGCCACTTCCTAACTGGCAAGTTGCGTCACCGTTAGCGGGCGTCCAAGCCCCAGTGAGGGCTTTGGACGCTCCGTGATTTTGAGATGCCAGCCCCTACCCGGGCAGCTGAGATTCTTCCCCTGGGCCGGGCGTGTGTGTGAGTTCTTCTTCGGGCTCGATGTGCACGATGACGGCGGAGATCTGGCTCACATCGGCAAGGATACGGTTCTCCACGTCATGGGCAATGCGGTGGCCTTCGCGCACCGACAGATCTCCGCTCACGATAACGTGAAGGTCGACGTAATAGCGAAATCCCACTTTACGCACAAAGCATTTCTCCAAGCCGATCACCTGGGGGTGGACCTGTGCCGCGCGGCGCACGCGCAGCTTCAGATCGGGCGCCGGCGCGGTGTCTAGAAGCTCCGCCATCGGCCGCATGAGCTGCCGCCAGCCGCCGAAGATGATGATGGGCGCGGCGCAAAGGGCGGCCCAATCGTCGGCTAGCGGGTTGTGCGTGATGAGCGCCACCGAGATGCCGATGAAGGCAAAGCTTGATGTGATGGCATCGCTGAAGTGATGCCAAGCGTCCCCGCGCAGCGCCAGACTCTCTATCTTTCTGCTCACCCCAAGCACATAGCGCGAGAGCACTGCCTTGATTGCCACCACCGAAAGTAAAACCCAAAGAGTGTAACTTTTGGGCAGCGGATGAGGGGTGCGGATGAGAACGATGCTCTCACCAGCGATGGCGAGCCCCGCAACAATCAACGCTACGCCCACCATGACTGCGGCGACCGGTTCGGCCTTGCCGTGGCCAAAGGGATGGTCCTCGTCCGGCGGCTTGATCGCCACCCGCAGGCCCCAATAGACGATCGAGGAACTGACCACGTCGGAGAGAGACTCGATGCCGTCGGCCACCAGGGCGAAGGAGTGTCCAATCAGCCCGGTGGCGCACTTCAGGACTGCGAGCGCCCCATTCGCAACAATCCCCACGCGCGTGGACCGAATGCCGCGCTCGATCATCCGCTCCGTCGGTGCAGAGGTTCTCATCCAGGTCTATTCAGTTTATAGGGATGGGGTTGCGCATGGCTCGGGAAGGAGAAGCCGGAGAACCGCAGGTGGGGAACAGATCGTGAGAATTAGAGATGGCTACGAAAAAAACAACGAAGCCTTCAGCCTTTGACGCTGAACGACTCCGTTGTCCGAGGAGGGTTGCTGCGTTTGGGAAGGTTCATGGACCCGCCCAATGAAGCACGAATGCTTTGTAGTAGTAGACCAAAATTCCCCCGGCAAAGTTTCGTCAGCAGGCTTATCTTTCGGCCATATTTATGGCCGCGCAGGAGTTTGCGAACCCAGTGGCCGTTGCACTGAGCGTCGAATTTGCTGGTGGGAGGGGCAGAAAGTACACTTGAATCTCCTGCTATGAAGCAGCGAAGAGCCAAGAGCAGATTGCTTCGCTTCATTCCCGGCCGGGGTAATAAGAGAGTGAGTTTGCGCCTCTGGTGACATTTCCGCCTCATAAGGGATTCCTGGCCTCGCTGCGAGCGTGGCTATTGCTACCGGCGGCGATCATCGTCAGCTTGTGCGGATGCAAGAGCAACGAATTCCCGAATTTTCCCGCGAATTACCGCGAGTACGCCTACATCAGCAACAGCGGCAGCAACACGGTAACGGTGCTGGACATCGTGAACATGAGGCAAGACCGCGTTCTGGCGGTGGGTAAGGACCCAGCCGGAATCGCCGTCAACCCCCGGCACCGCGAAGTCTACGTGGTGAATTCCGGCAGCGCGACTGTAAGCGTGATTGACGCGACCACCAACAGAGTGGTCGCGACCATGCCAGTCGGCGACCACCCCTATTCCATCGACGTGGATGCGAGGGGCGAGCGAGCCTATGTGGCCAACTCCGGCTCCAACAACGTCTCAGTGCTCGACCTGGCCGCGCGCCGGCAGATTGGCACAATCCCTGCCGGCGAGGACCCGGGGCTGGCCCGCATCTCGCCCGATGGCAACAGCGTGGTGATCACGAACCGGGCCGGCGGCACGGCTACCATTGCCGATCCTCACACCTTCAAAGTGCGCGCAACCTTTGGTCCTTGTCCTGGAGCGACCGATGCGGTGATTCTGCCCGACTCCACCAAGGCCTTTATCGCCTGCTCCGGCGGCCACCAGGTGATGTCGATTGGGCTGGCGCACGACAGCCGCGAGGAGGGAGCGCTCCCCGACCGGCTGCTGGCCCTGCTGGATGTGGGCAAGACACCCATCGCCCTGACAATGAAGCCGGACGGAGGCGAGGCCTTCGTTTCCAACTTCGGCAGCGATACGGTGTCGGAGATCGCAACAGCGAACGATGAGGTGGGAGGAGCCTACCTGATTGGCTCGCATCCCGCCCATGGCGTGGTCACCGCGGACAATTCCCTGCTTTACGTGAGCGATTTCGCTTCCGGCCAGGTCAGCGTCTACAGCATCGACGACGGGCAGCGGGTAGGTTCGGTGCGCGTGGGCGAGGAGCCTGACGCTCTGGCCTTCTCCGTGCAGCAGCATCTTTTGTTCGTCGCCGATGCGCAGTCCGGCGATGTTGCCGTGATACGGACGCAAAATTCACCGCCCTCGCTGCTGACCCTGTTCCCCACTGGACGCAAGCCGGACGGGATCGCCGTGTTGGGCTTTTCGCTCAAAAACTAGACGGCGCTCAGCAGCTTGGCGTCGGGCGCCGCGCCAACACCACGGTGATATCGTCGGCTTGTTCCCGCTCGCCGATCCAGGCGCGGAGAGCCTTGAAGACTTCATCGGAGATGTCCTTCAACGGATAGCTTCGGTTGCCCGCGACCACGTCGAGCAGCCGGTCCTCGCCGAACTCTCCCGAAGCATTCTCGGCTTCGCTTATCCCGTCGCTGTAAGCGATCAGCAGATCTCCGCTTTCCATCTGTACCGTGTCTTCCTGGTAACGCATGTCGTCGATAAGCCCGACCACAGTGCCGCCGCAATCCAAGCGCCGGATGCCACCACTGGCGGAGAGCAGGATGGGTGGGATGTGGCCTCCGTTCGAGTAGGTCAGCCGGTTGGCATCCGCTTCGTAGTAGGCCAGGAACAGCGTCGCATACTTCTCCGGTTGACTGCTCTGGTAGAGATGATGGTTGAGCAGCTCAAGCAGCTTGCCCGGTGAACGGAAGAGCCCGGAGCTACTCTCCTCCGGAGAAGAGCCGTCCTCCGCGACCGCGGGAAGCTTGCCATTCTCAAGCTGTTCTCCGGCGAAACGGTATGCACGCACCGCTGAATGAAGCGTGGCCATCAGCAGCGCTGCCGAAATTCCTTTTCCGCTGATGTCACCCAGCGCCAGAAAGATTCGGGTCCGCCCGAGCGAGAGAAAATCGTAGTAATCGCCGCTTACCGAACGCGCAGCATGACAAGCCCCGTAAACTTCTAGCGACGAGAGCGAGATTTCCCTCGATGGAAAGAGATTCGCCTGGACCTCCCGTGCGATCACCAGCTCATTTTCCATACGTTGTTTTTCGTGCTGTTCGACGAGCAGCTGGCCGAGAGAGGCGGCCATCCGATTGAACGAACGGCTCAACGCAGCCAATTGGTCGAGTCTCTTCACCGGGATCCTGTGCTCCAGGTTTCCTCTGTGCATCTCCGTGGTGGCTCGATACAGGCCGTCGACCGAATCCGTGATGGTCTAGCTAAGGCGGAGCGCCATAAAAAAAGCAACCGCCTCCAGCAAACCGAAAACAACAGCGACAGCAATCAAAATCCTCATCACCACCGCACCTGAGCGCGCGAAGGAGGGGGCGAAGAGCTGGCGGTAGAGTAGCGTCGGCCGCGAGGTAACGATGAGCGCTAGCGAATCCCGCTCACCGGTCTGCCAGTCCACAGCATGGATCGGCGCGGGAAACTCCACGGGGATATCGAAGAAGTGCTTGGCCGGGGGCAGCGCGCCACCCGCGGCAAGCTCGAAAACAACGCTGGCCGGCGCGGCCGAGTTGGGGACGGCTCCAGCGCCAGAAGTGATTGTGACACCGTTTTTGAGAACGGAGACCACTTCGCCCGATTGGCTCTCGACGACCCTGTGCCCGGAAAAAATCTGCACCCG
>Ga0207933_1002935_pt1 | contig 10531 bp, 13 predicted proteins | sample NGESurdeep092012_4_FD_184488 | JGI IMG/M metagenome (GOLD analysis project Ga0207933, IMG submission 184488) | Arctic peat soil microbial communities from Barrow, Alaska - NGEE Surface sample F53-3 deep-092012 (SPAdes) | ecosystem: Environmental > Terrestrial > Soil > Wetlands > Peat ...
CAGCGAAGCCTCAACGGACGGCCCCGCAAGACCCTCGGCTATATGATGCCAGAGGAGAAACTCGCCGAGCTCGTTGCGCTGTCTACTTGAAACCGCCCATGGCGTTAATTTGCAAAGTCAAGCTACGAGGTAGTTGCGAAAGCAATCTTCGTGGGTGAAAATGTAGTGTATAGTGAAATTCAAACGTTTGACTTAACGTGAATGGGGGGTCACAAGGTGCTTTCGTTGAATTCCCTGCAAGGCAAAGTATTTCTGATAACGGGCGGAGCAGGTGGATTGGGATTAGGCGTCGCATCGGCGTTGCTTGACGCAGGCGCTCAGGTGGCGCTATGCGACTCAAGCCGCGAGAGGTTAGACGCCGCGTCTTTGAAACTTGGAAAAGACAGTCCCATGTATCTGGTTCAGGCGAATCTCGCGGATGAGGACAAAGCGCTTGGCGTAGCAGAGCGAGTTCTTGAATTGGCCGGTAGATTGGATGGACTGGTATGTTGCGCCGGAATCATTCAATCGAGCCCATTTCGTTCGCTCGCAGCAGCTGACTGGAATCGCGTAATTGACGTCAATCTCTCCGGAACTTTTTTCGTTTTGCAGAGTGTCGCCAATCATCTTCAGAAGAAAGCGAAGGAGGGTGATCCGGCCGGTTCGATTGTGCTCTTCTCTTCAGTTGCCGGTCGGTCGGGACGCGCGGACAATGCCCACTACGCCGCCTCAAAGGCTGCGGTGCTTTCGCTGACGAAGTCAGCCGCGCTCGCATACGCCCCCCAGGTCAGAGTCAATGCAGTCTGTCCTGGCGTTTTTCTCACTCCGATGTGGGACGCCATAATGATTCAACGAGACGCCGAGTTTGGACCTGGCGCGGGCAAGCAACACATGGATAATTCGGTCGCCAGCATTCCGCTCGGCCGCACCGGCAAAGTGGAAGAGCTCGCTGAAGTAGTTGCGTTTTTGCTCAGTGACGGGGCTTCGTATGTAACCGGCCAAAGCATCAACGTCGACGGTGGAATCGAAATGGACTGACTTTTAAGCTTACATAGACGAGTTTTAAAGGGGTTAACCGCCGATGGAATTGAGAGTGTCTCGATTCCAGATACGCCAACGAAGGGAGGTCGCATGGTTTGCATGATTGATGCTGATGGGCATCGAGTTGAGTTGATTCAAATTGCACACAATGTTGGTGACTACCAAGGTGAGTCTTGAAATGGAGTTCATGGTTCACATTAATAACACTTTTCCCACTCATTCGGATGCGGATTTGTACGCCAAATTGGCTTCTCAAGAGAGCGATAGAGCGGAGGAGTTAGCAGCGCAAGGTGTAATTAGGAAGGTATGGCGACGTGCGGGGCAGCGGGCCAATGTTGGAATTTGGGAGACGCAAGATGCGACAATTCTTCATGCGGCACTCGCTAGTTTGCCATTCTTCCCATGGCTAGAGATTGAAGTCTGGCCTCTAGCTAATCATCCAAATGACCCGCAAAGAAACCGAGGGAATCAATGACCGTTATGAGAACTAGGCAAGCAGTGATTGCTGCTTTATCCGATGAATTGGAAAGTGACCCTTCAGTTTTTCTGATGGGCGAGGACATCGGATCTGGCGGACCATTTAAGGCCACTGAAGGCTTGATTGAAAGATATGGCGCCAATCGAGTGATAGATACGCCTATCTCAGAGATGGCGTTCCTAGGTGCAGGAGTCGGCGCCGCTGCCATGGGAATGCGTCCAGTTGTAGAAATGATGTTTATTGAATTCATTGGCGTTGCCTTAGATCAATTGACAACACAAGGTGCCTTCTTCCGTTATTTATCACGTGGCTCTTATCAAGTGCCGTTGACGATTAGAGCGGCAGCGGGTGCGGGGCTGGGTTTTGGATGTCAACATTCACAACTCTTGGATCAGTGGTTCCGAGGAAATGCTGGAATTGCGGTTGTAGTTCCTTCTACTCCACAATCCATGTATGGCCTACTGCGCAGCGCCATTCGCAGTAATGACCCTGTCGTCGTTCTCGAACACAAGGCCTTATACGGCGAGCGCGGTGATGTTGTAACTGGCGAAACAGGAATCATTCCCATTGGGCGAGCGAAGGTTTTGCAAGAAGGTACCGATGTAACGATCGTTTCGATCGGGCGTTCTGTGTTGACCGCATCAGCTGCAGCCAAGGGGCAAGATTCTTGGTCAGCCGAGATTATTGATTTGCAAACTCTAATCCCGTGGGATATGAACGCAGTAGTTGATTCGGTTGCCAAGACTGGTCGGTTAGTTGTTGTAGAAGAAGGTTCCTTCTCGGGCGGTTGGGGATCGGAAATCTGCGCCAAAGTTGTAAGTGAACTCTGGGGCAAGATGAGTGCTCCACCATTGCGAATTACCTCACCAGATGCTCCAATCCCTTATGCACAAAATCTGGAGGACCGCTACTTGCCCAGTGTTGAATACATTGATTCGCAAATTCAAGAACTCATATCTACTGGTAAATGTCCGTCACCTTGGTGGGAAGGAGGCAACAAGTGAGTACTTCGTTAGATCGCCGCAGATTGTTGTCAACGCCGCTCGGTCGATTAGATCGAATGGTTGAAATTCGAATGGTCGAAGAGAGCATTCAAAAGCTCTATAACGATGGTCACATTCGGGGTAGCACTCATCTCGCCAATGGCCAGGAGGCGGTTTCAGTTGGTATTGCGTCAGTATTGAAATCAACTGATGTCGTCACCTGCACTTATCGTGGTCACGCAGTTGCGTTATCCCTTGGTATATCTCCCGAAGGTGTTTTGGGAGAAATATGTGGTCGAAAGATTGGATGTGCGGGAGGCATCGGCGGATCGATGCATCTAATGGATGCTTCCGTTGGTTTGATGCCAACCTTCGCGATTGTTGGCGCGGGTTTGCCGGTGGCACTTGGTGTCGCATTGGCCGCAAAGCTGAAGAATACGGATGACGTCGCAGTAACAGTTTTCGGGGATGGCGCCTGTAATATTGGCGCATTTCATGAGTCGCTAAATATGGCCAGTATTTTCAAATTGCCCTTGATATTTGTAATTGAAAACAATTTGTATGGTGAATACACGAGAATCAATCTCAGTACGCCAATCGAAGATCTTGCGAATCGAGCCGATTCGTATGCGATGCGTAACGATGTTGTGGACGGCCAGGACTTAGAAGCAGTCATCACAGCAATGACGGCGGCCGTGGCGCATGCTCGAGCTGGAAATGGTCCGTCGCTCATTGAAATGAAGACTTATCGCTATAGCGGTCACTCTCGCTCAGATCCAGCGACTTATCGCCCCGAGGGAGAACTCGATCGTTGGGAGAAGCGAGATCCACTCGCAATAGCCGCAGCAAAACTTATCAAGGACGGGATTGTGTCTGAGAATGGTTTTTTGGAGATGAAGTCGGAGATATCAAATCGTGTTGATCGAGCGATTGAGACTGTATTGGCCAGCGCGGCACCGGACCAGGATTCAATTTTCAAGCACGTGTCGGCTTAGTTGCGTTGAATGAAATGAAGAATACTACCAACTCTAAGTTAAGGCGAGTTTGAGATGGTCGACGAAGAGTTGGTTCCAAAAGGTTATGTCGCTCATCTGTTTGATGTTGCTGGGAAGGTTGCTGTTGTTACCGGCGCCGGTAGTGGCTTAGGGGCGGCGATCGCAATTGGTTATGCGCAGGCAGGTGTCAGGGTTGCGCTCCTTGATATTAACGACGACGGTATGCACGATACAGAGGGCATCATTACAGAGCAAGGTGGTGAGTCCGCATCCTTTCACGCAGATGTTACTTCTTCCGATTCTTTGCGAGAGTGCTCTGGTCGCATTGTGAAACAATTTGGTCGAGTGGACATCCTGGTCAACAGCGCGGGTTCAGCATTTCGTTCCCCAGCGGAGGAATTTCCAGAAGATCGACTTGATTTTATCTTAGATTTGAATCTGAAGGGAACATACTTGGCTGGACAATCTTTCGGCAAAATTATGTTGAATCAGGGCAACGGGTCCATTATTAACATTGCATCTATTGGTAGTTTTCGGGCGTATCCCTTAGCAAGCGCATATTTGGCTTCCAAAGGTGGCGTTCTGCAATTGACGAAATCTTTTGCACTGGAGTGGGGCGCACGAGGTGTTCGAGTTAATGCAATCGGTCCGACGTTGATGGAGACATCTCTGACCAAGCAAGGCGATAAGAATATTTCGCTGACTACAGATTTTATAAAATCTCGAATGTTACGAGAACGTCTGGGCTTACCGCGCGAATTGATTGGCTCTGCAATATTTTTGGCTAGCGAAGCCGCCTCATTAGTGAATGGACATGTATTGATGTGCGACGATGGTTATTTGATTGCGTGATGGGAAACTATCTATGAAGATCAAAAGTGTGCGAGTAACTACGATCAACCACAGGCTCCCGGTACCGATTATTTACGGGAATTGGATAATGGATCACAGAGAATTTGCGATGGTCCGCGTCGACTTGTCAGATGGGACCTGTGGGTTTTCCTATGGTCTGACAAGAGACGGTCCAATTGCGGAGATAGTCCATCGATCTATCGCGCCATGCTACAAGGACAAAGAGGTTGGGGATCCAAAAGCAATTTTTTACGAAGCGCTATGGACCAATCACGCGGTGCACGCCGCAGGAATTGGTATGCGTGCCCTTTCACTTGTGGACATTGCGTGCTGGGATGCTCTCGCAAGACTAGAGAAGAAGAGCTTTGCAGAATTACTGGGCGGTACGCAATCGTCCTTGCCGGCTACTGCAATCGTTGGTTATCCACCTACGATGTCCCCGGATGCACTGGCCACGCAAGTGGTTGAGTTGCAGAACTTGGGTTGGCGCCGTTTTAAAGTCCCGATTTCACCGGATTTGGAATTGTCTGAATCCCGGTTACGAGCTGCGCGAAAGGCGGCCCCAAATTGCTGGCTTGGCTTTGATATAAATATGGTTTTGAGGACTAGTGATGCGGTTCTGGAGTTTGAATCTCGAATTCGAGATTTAGATTTAGGTTGGATTGAAGATGTGGTTCCTCCGGGGGACGCAGAAATGGTGGCCAGAGTACGTCGCGGTTCAGAAACTCTCGTAGCAATGGGTGACGAGCAGGGTGGTTCTTACTATCCAGAAGCACTTCTAGCGGCGCAAGCGGTATCGATATTGCGCGTGGATGCGACGACCAACGGTGGAATTTCTGGGTTGTCACGTGTCTTGGAACGAGCGAAGTTGGCAAAAGTTGAAGTGTCACCCCACATGTTTCCACATTTGCATTCGCGACTCTTACCGATATTTGGTTTCAATGACGTACCGATTGAATGGGGGATTCCGGGCACTGGGGTTCATCCCATGGATGACGGACTTGAACAACCCGTAATTGAAAACGGCCGAATGTTGCCGCTCGCGTCATGCATTGGATTGGGAAACATAGTTGATCTGGCTTGGATTAGAAACCAAGAAGTTTTCGATCACCTTGGTGCCCTCGTGAACCTTCCGGAGGAAGCCCTAAAATGAGGCGAATAGTGCGATGAGATTGTTTCAGGTGTGAGGGTGGAGTGGACCTCGGAAATTGGACATCGACTTAAGGTTAAGCACTTGATGAAAAAAGTTGTTGCTCACTTTTTTTCAAACATCTGGGAGTATCAATTCTGCGGGTTCAAAAATTGGTGCCAAAATGAAGAAATTTTGCAAGAGCTGGGTGAGAATTGGTCATTATTAGACGATTTGCTTAGGCGCGTCAACAAGAAATTTCAAAATCACGAATTCGGAAAGTAGTAATTGGTGTCTTGTACATCAGGAAATTCAAACTCAACGAAAGAAAAGAGTTAGCACAAGCTTATGAGAGTTCGAGTAAAAATGCCCAGAGTCGGAGAGAACGTTAGCGAGGTTTTGATTGTTGACTTAGTAGCGGAGCCCGGCCAGATGATAAATATAGGTGATGTATTGGCAAGAGTAGAGACCGACAAAGCGACAGTTGATGTTGTTGCGGAGGTTGCGGGGCGTTTTGTAGAATTTCTCGTTGTTGTGGACCAAGAACTCGTTCCCGGAGATCACTTTGCGGTTATTGAAACTCAATAGCCTGGGTGACCGTGACTTCATTGACGGTCCTATCAAAGTCAAGGGTAAATTTTGAAGAAGATTCAGCTTCAGGGCGTTGTAGACCTCGCGGACAATGAATCGCTTGAGGCATCGTAGGTCATCTGAAGTGGACACTTAGTCCACGGCCTATGTGATTTGCCAGGCACTTGGTCTCGACGGGGACTACTACTCCTTCGGGTACAAGGCGGGCTGGCCAATGGCGAACAGGCCATTGTGGGAATCAAAGGTGCGTGCGAGCGAATCCAGACCCTAACCGTCAGGCCCGCGCCCTAACCGTCAGGCCCGCGTGAGACACCCGCTGGCAAATTTTATTTCATAAGGGCGAGACAAGTGACACCAAAGACCAATGACTGCAACCAACTCCGCCCAGGCGGTTTCGCGTGTGACCAAGATGGTGACGTGCAAGACAACATTGACCCCGCGGCTCGACCGACGAGACGAACATTCAGCACCGAGGAGAAGTTGGCACTTCTCGCGGCCTACGAAGCGTGCGACCCCGGCAAGAAGGGCGAGTTCGCGCGACGTGAGGGTGGCCGGACCCCGAAAACTAAGCCACTAACTCTGCGAGTCGTTGCTGGTTCCTGAACTTCCAGGTCTCGGCGAACTTGACCGGCGTGAGCCGACGAAGTGCGCTGTGGGTTCTCTCGTGATTGTATTCGTGTCGCCAGTCCTCGAGGAGAACCTTCGCCTCGAGGAGGCTGTCGAACTGCTGTCCGTTGAGGAACTCGTCACGAAGCCGAGCGTTGAATGATTCGATCCAGCCGTTCTGCCAGGGTGAACCCGGATCAATGAAGAGCGATCCCGCCTTGTTGAAGCGACACCAGTCGTGAAGAGCGTGCGCGACGAACTCAGGGCCGTTGTCCATTCGCAAGAAGTGCGGCGCACCTCGTTCCTTCATCAGTTCATCGAGTCGGTTCACCACGTCGTCGGCGGTGATCGAACGCGCGACGTCAATCGTGAGGCACTCCCTGGTGAACTCGTCGATGATGTTGAGCATTTTGATGGTGCGCAGGTCGCTCGTCTGATCGAACTGAAAGTCCATGGCCCAGATCACGTTGGGAGCGATGGGACGCATCGCACCCACCTGGACGCCAATGCCCGTCAGGCGCTTCTTCCTCTTGCGATAAGGCACTTTGAGGCCCTCTTCTCGCCAGAGACGCTGGACCCTCTTGTGATTGATGTGCCACCCGGCTTCGCGCAGCGCGTCGTGGCCGCGGCGCCAGCCCCAACGGGGATGGCGCTTGGCGAAGTCGCGCAAGAAGGCGCGAATCTCCTCTTCGGACTCGGTCCAACTCGGTGGGGCGAGTCGCTGGGTGGAGCGACTCTGACCAATGACGACGCAGGCTCTTCTCTCGGACACCCCGAACTCACTCACGAGTGCAACGACCACTCGACGACGTGAGCTCGGGGTTAGAATTTTCCCTCGGCCACGAACTTCAACCTGTCGATGTCCAGGGCCTGGTTCGCCACGATGCGCTTCAAGCTCGCGTTCTCCTTCTCGAGCTCCTTGAGGCGCTTGGCGTCGTTGGCCTTCATGCCGCCGTATTGATTCCTCCAGCGATGCCAGGTCGACTCGGTGATCTCGAGCTGGCGGCAGACCTCAGCCACATCGTGACCTTGATTGAGCAACTTCTCGCCCTCGGCGATCTTTCTGATCACCTGTTCGGGGGTATGACGCCGTTGTTTCATTGCTGTCCTCCTCGCTCCATTTTGGAGCATCAGGACTCGCATTACTAGTGGATCAGTTCACGGGGATCAGGCCATCAAGGTCTCTTGGCTCAGTTCTCGGAGTCCGGCGAGGAGTTCTTTGACGTATACAATTCGATCGATGAACTCATTTCGTAGGGTTGTCGTTGCTGCAGCCGTCTTATTGCTAGGGACGCTTCCGGCAGCTTTCGCTTTCGCAGGGACGCGCGACATTTGGACCAAGGTACCTGATAACGCGAATAGTGGCCAAATTCTCACCGGCCTTATTTGTTATTCCCCTACCAATTGCGTTGCGACGAGTGGAGTTAAGGACGACGTATATCTTTCTAACGATGGAGGTCGAACTTGGTCGGTTTCACACTCGCTAGAGAATCTCGCTAACCAACACGGCCTGACCTGCATTGCGAATGGAACATGCTTTCAACTTGCCTATCTTGAAGACACCGCGACGACTCCCATTAAGTACATTGGGGTGGCCATTACAAAGTCCACCGACGGTGGTTCGCACTGGAGCGAAGTGTACTCCTCGAGGGTCTCACCCGAGACTGGTATAGCCCCGTCATACGTTCTTAGTTCTGTCAGTTGCCCCTCCAACTCCGAATGTGTGGTCGTCGGACACAACGGCAACGCATCATTTAGATTGTCTACGTCTAACGGAGGCCATTCGTGGACTAAGTCGAAAATATTCGGTGCGCCATTTGTGGCAATTGCTTGTCCCACAACTATCGTGTGCTACGGGGTCAAAGGACAGAGAGATGTCCCGGTGTACAAGTCAACAGATAGTGGCTTGACGTGGACCACGATGCCAGCCCCGATCAACTATTTCTTTAACAAGAATGATGGGCCTGTCCTTGGTTTCGCTCTTGGGAGCATCGCGTGCTACTCGGACACTTGGTGCGCTGTAGGGGGCTACCAAAACACCCATTATGGGAATAGCTATGGTTTTAGCCCTGTGATTTGGGGAATGGCGAATGGCTCGACGTGGCTTTATGGCGGAAGTGTCAATATCTCTGCATTCTCTCCAACTAAGTCAATTGTCGGTGGTGGTATTTCGTGCCCTTCGTTTGGCCATTGCGTTGCCGAAACCACCTACGGCACCATTGTTGACGTAACGTATCTGAAACGCTCACTAAAGGTTTCTCGGGATATTGACAGCCCCGCCACCAACTCCGTGTCTTACCTTTTTTCGTGCCGCACACATTCTTGGTGTGTGTCCGTGGCCGTGAACGAAAAGAACATTACAGAGTTTCGATTAATGCAGATTGGGCTATAGACCCAGTCCGGACTACGACCAAGCCGCCCACTCTTTGAAGGCGGGTGGGCCAATTATCGTCGTGCCGATTGACGGGATCGAATGGCAGGGACGGCGATTGGTGCTGCCGCCACGATTGCGGCAATGACAGCCAAAAATGCGCCGTATTGCCAAGAAGTCCCTGCTGGTTTGAAGAGGAATGCGAGGAGAACGAAAACAACGTTGACAGTTGAGGCGACGAGCATCAGAGGGTTGTGCGCCACTGAGTTATTTATCTGCAACTTTCCCGCTCCTGCTCGGGCGCCGAGATACACCAGGATGCCAACCACTATCAACATCACGATATAAAGGTAACCATGGTCGGAGAGTCCATCGATAGTGAACCCGTATGCGCCAAACCACGGCAGGAACAAAGAGATGAACAGCACTACGGAAGCGCCGCCCGTGATTCGATCAGTTTGGCTCAGTCGAGCAGCGTTGAAGTTGTACGTGGACTTCGCCGAAGTGGTCCCGGCGGAAGGTGCGGGGCGGTATTCGGTTGAAGGCTGGGTTGACGACGGTGGCGGAGGGGATGTGAATGTTGGAGGGGTAGTTGGCCCACTAGCGAGCGTCGTGCCGCACTGTGGGCAGAACGCTGCATGATCCGATGTTTCACTACCGCATTGGGGGCAAGTATTGGACACAACTACCTCCATAATGTCGGGTAATCTGATGCGACGCGCCCATGCTAGCCTCTCGCAGTTTCAGATTGCAGTTTATGATTCATTTTGTGTTTCATTGATTCACCTTTGGTGCGAGGGGAACCGAGTGAGCGATTTTCGATTAGTGGCGCCGCCGATGGTGCGACCATGCGGTGCTGAGAAGGCCAATATATCGGCCCGTACCGGGGTCGTATTTACGTTTCAGTTGAGACATAGTTGGGTGCGCTTTCCCAGGAATACAAATGGTATGGGATCCGTTCGAGGCGCTTCTGTCTTCGACTGGTCCCTTTCGAGACTCTGTCCAAGAGCGCCATTCCAGGCCGAGGTTGCCTATTGCCGTGAGTCGAAATTGCTCAAGGAAGCCAGTACGGCATGATGTGTCGGGGCGTGGCGACGAAGTGACGAAGGAGAAATGCCCGAACTGTCTGACCCCGTTTGATCCTAGTGATCGGGTCTGTTTCGTTTGTCATCGAGCTCTACTTTTGCCCGAATCCTCTCGCGAGACGGCGACCGTGGACACGGCGCAAGCCATTCATATATCCCAGTTTGACGCAACACTTGATAACGCAGCGTCCGACCGAACTATCGTGCCTTCACGACTTGAACCAGTAAAATCGCACGACACCGATGATTCGCCACTTTCCTTGGAATTGCTGTGGGGCCGAAGCCGGACCTCGTTTAGTGTTCCAGCGGCAGGGTGCACGATCGGGAGTACGGACGCTTCCGATGCGGTGATTCCCGCTCCCTTTCTGGAGCCAGTGCATGTGAGGATTAGGCGAAAAGGACGATCATGGATTGCCGAGCC
>Ga0207933_1002936_pt1 | contig 10531 bp, 8 predicted proteins | sample NGESurdeep092012_4_FD_184488 | JGI IMG/M metagenome (GOLD analysis project Ga0207933, IMG submission 184488) | Arctic peat soil microbial communities from Barrow, Alaska - NGEE Surface sample F53-3 deep-092012 (SPAdes) | ecosystem: Environmental > Terrestrial > Soil > Wetlands > Peat ...
CGTAGGTGGGCTCGAATCCATAGTCCAGCCAGTAGTTCCTCGCTCGGCGATTCGTGACGCGCCAATTCGTTTCGACGTACTCGAAGTCGGCGTCACGCGCGTCACGTAGCGCCGCGTCGACCATGGCGCTGCCGACGCCGAGGTGCCGATGCGCGGCGTCGACCGTGACCGCGCTTAGGTGCAGCGTGTGCTCGAACGAGCCGCGACGATGCGGGAGCGGAAACGTGATGCATTGGGCAACGGCGCCACCCTCGAACTCAACGATGTAGTGGTGCACCTCGGGATCTTCAAGGGTCTCCATGAGATCGTCGCGCTTCGACGAGTGGTCGAGCCCGATGGAGAAGCTCGGCCCGACGCGCTGGACCGCGTCGAGTTCGTCGTCGAGGGCGACCGCGATCTCGATATCGGCAAAGCTGCCGCGCCGAAGGGCGTAGCCCTCCGGAAGCGGCCGATCGACACGATCATCGAGCCGCAAGACGCCACGCATGTGCATGCGCGCGAAACCCATCTCGTACCAAGGTTGGGTGGACGAGACGTCGTCAATGGTCCAGACGTAGTGTTCGAGCGCACCGCGTTCGATCCACGACGCGCCGGCTGCGCTATACAGTTCACTCAAAACGTCGGTGTTTTCGAACGAGGCGCCGTCCGGTCCGATCCATACGCCGTTGCCGTAGGGCTCGCTTTCGAGCAGGGCCCCGTAGAGATGGCCCACGATTTGGGCGTCACGTTCGGCGACCCACGTCTGATCGGCGCTCAGGCGCAAAGAATCGGAAAGCAGTTGCGTGGAGATCAACGGGTTCACCAGCGGCTGGATCTGAGCGTCGAGTGTCAACCGATCGCAGATACGAGTGACGACCGCGTCGACGTCACTCGGTTCCAGGGGGCGAACGATGGTCACAATTCAACCCTACGTGTCGCGTGTGCCAGAGTTGCCGGGTGAGTATCGCCGCCACGCTGTTCGACATGGACGGCCTCTTGATCGACTCCGAGGTCTTGTGGCACCAGGCCGAAGTCGAGATATTCGGCTCCCTCGGTGTGCCGCTCTTCGGAAGTTCTGGTCGATCGACCAAAGGGGTGTTCGTCGATGAAGTCGTTGACTACTGGTACGCGCGCTATCCGTGGACCGGGCCGAGCAACGACGAGGTCGCTGGCATGCTCCTCGAGCGAGTTGGTTCCCTCGTTGAGTCCGTCGGTCGACTTCTCCCCGGAGCTCTTCGGGCGATCGATCTCGCCAGCGAACGTGGTCCGGTCGCCCTCGCCAGTTCCACGCCGTTGGCGTTGATCGATCGCTGCCTCGATCACTTCGACCTCTCGAGTCGATTCGCCTCGGTCCACTCGGCGGAATTTGAGCCGTACGGAAAACCGCACCCCGGCGTCTTTCTCACGGCCGCCTCCTCACTCGGCATCGAGCCAACGCGCTGCGTGGTCTTCGAGGACTCGACCGCCGGCGTCATCGCCGCGCGAGCGGCGCGCATGAGCGTGGTCGCCGTGCCCGCGGCCGAGGACCGCGACGAGGTCGAGTTCGTTCTGGCCGATCTGGTGTTAGACACGCTCGAAGCACTGTCGCCGCAGTGGCTCGACGGACGATTCGCCTAGAGGTCCTTCTTAAACCAATGGGCCTGCGGGTGGCAGAACGCCCCGGCCGGATACTGGTCGATCTCGGTCCAACCGCGAGATCGGTAGAGCGCCAGGGCCTCGGGCTGGGCCGGCCCGGTCTCGAGATACAGCGTCACGTAGTCGAGATCGGTTGCGCGACGTTCTATCTCGTTCATGAGCGCTGCACCGACGCCTTCGCGGCGTAGGTCCGGTCGCACCCAAAGACGCTTCACTTCGCCGTAGCGCATAATCGGGTCCGTGATCGAGCGAAGTCCGACGCCGCCCACGAGTTGACGGTCGTGTCGCGCCACGAGGAAGAGCCCACTCGGGGGGCGTAACTCGTCAACGCTGAGGTGCTGGTTGTCACCGTCACCGCCGTAACGCTGTTGGAGTTCGTCGCTTGCCGCGTGCACGATGGCGAGCGCGCCATTCGTATCGATAGATTCGGCGACGACGCTGATGGGAATCACGTGGACATCGTAGGGGTCGCTTCAAAGCGGATTGGCGGTTCAGTATCATGTGATGACTCTTGAAGGAGATTTGTGTTTCGCCCCGTCAGCGCCGAACTGGATTTTGTGGCTCTCGAAGAAGCCGAACTGGCTCGCTGGCGGACGAACGACGTCTTCGCGAGGTCCATGAAACACCGAGAGGGCGCCGAGCCCTGGGTCTTCTACGAAGGTCCGCCCACGGCCAACGGCAAGCCCGGTCTTCATCACGTGTGGGCTCGCGTCTACAAGGACCTCTTCTGTCGCTACCAAACAATGCAGGGCCGCTACGTCGCTCGCCGCGCCGGTTGGGACACGCACGGACTTCCCGTCGAAGTGCAAGTGGAGAAGCAACTCGGCATCTCGGGCAAGAAGGCGATCGTCGAGCAGGTCGGCGTCGAAGAGTTCACGCGGCTGTGCCGCGAGTCGGTCCTCACCTTCGTCGGTGAATTCGAGCGGCTGACCGAGCGCATCGGATACTGGACCGACATGGAGCACGCGTACTACACGTTCCATCCGGCCTACGTGGAGTCGGTGTGGTGGCACCTCCAACAGCTCTTCGAACACGGTCTCTTGTACGAGGACTTGAAAGTTATTCCCTACTGCCCACGGTGCGGCACCGCCCTGTCGAGCCACGAGTTAGGTCAGCCCGAGGTCTACACCGACGAAGTCGACGAGAGCGCCTACGTCCGGCTCTTGATCACCGACGCCGACGCGCACGAACTCGCCGACGCGACGCACCTCGCGGTATGGACGACGACACCCTGGACGTTGCTCTCGAACGTGGCGGTCGCGGTGAATCCCGAGATCACGTACGCGGTCGTCGACGGCACCGTCGTGGCCGCCGAGTTGGTCGAATCGGTCTTCGGCGCTGGCGTGACGCCGAGCGCGACGTTGCCGGGCAGCGACTTGGCCGGCGTGCACTACGAACGTCCCTTCACCGACGCCGCGTTGCCCGAGGACATTGACGCCTGTTACGTCGTGCTCGCGGACTACGTGACCATCGAAGAGGGCACCGGGCTCGTCCACCAGGCACCGGCCTTCGGTGAGATCGACCGTCAGGTCGCGCGCGATCATGGTCTGCCGACCATTAATCCCGTCGGACCGGACGGCAAGTTCACGGCCGAGATCCCGTGGCTCGAAGGGCGCGACGTCCGCGAAGCGAACCACGTGATCAATGATGAACTAGAGCGGCGCGGCGCTTTGATTCGCCGCCTTGACTACAACCACTCGTTGCCGCACTGCTGGCGCTGCGGGACGGTCCTGATCTACTGGGGAAAACCCAGTTGGTACGTCGCGACGAGCAAGTTCCGCGAGAAGATGCTCGCCGAGAACGCGACCATTGACTGGCACCCCGAGCACATTCGTGACGGCCGCTTCGGCAACTGGCTGGACAACAACGTCGACTGGGCGCTCTCGCGTGACCGATTCTGGGGAACGCCGCTCCCGATCTGGCGCTGTCCCGATGATCACTTCACGTGCGTTGGCTCACTCGCGGAGCTCTCGGCGCTCGCCGGACGCGACCTCGGCGAACTCGACCCGCACCGTCCGGCGATCGATGAGGTCCTCGTGCCGTGTCGAACGTGCGCCAAAGAGGCCCGTCGGGTGGAGCCGGTGATCGACGCCTGGTTCGACGCCGGGTCCATGCCCGCCGCTCAGGTCGGCTATCCCCACGTCGAGGGCAGCGCCGAGGCGATGCAGTTCCCCGCCCAACTCATCGTCGAAGCGATCGACCAGACGCGTGGCTGGTTCTACACGTTGCTCGCGGTCAATACCCTGGTCTTTGGCGCCACGCCGTACCAGCACGTGTTGTGTCTCGGTCACATCGTTGACGAGACCGGCAAGAAGATGAGTAAGTCGGTCGGCAACGTCATCGACCCGTGGGAGGTCTTGAACACCCGCGGGGCCGATCCGCTGCGCTGGTGGATGTTCTCCCAGGGTTCGCCGTGGACCTCGACCCGTACGAGCCTCGCCGCCATCGACGCCTCGCTACGTGAGACGCTCGCCACGTTGTGGAACACGTTCAGTTTCTTTACGCTCTACGCCTCGATCAACAACTTCGATCCGACCGACGCGGAGATTCCCACCCCGGAGAATCGCGCCGCCATCGACCAGTGGATCCTCTCTCGTCTCGAATGCGTGACGGTCGCGGTGACGACGGCGCTCGACGGTTACGAGCCACTGGGCGGCACCGACGCGCTGACCGAACTCATCGACGACCTTTCGAACTGGTACGTGCGACGAACGCGACGCCGTTTCTGGCGCACCGACCCCAACGCGCCGCGCTCGGATTCGCTCGCCGCGCAGGCAACCCTGCTCGACGTCCTCCAACGAGTGACATTCCTCCTCGCGCCGTTCTGCCCGTTCGTCGCGGAACGTCTCTACGCCGAACTGTTCGACGTCGACGCGACGGACTCGGTCCATCTGGCCGACTGGCCGATGAGTGAGCCCGAGCGGCGAAACGTCGCGCTCGAAGAGTCGATGGCCGTCGCCCGACGCCTCACGTCGCTCGGTCGCGCGGCACGCGCCGACGCCGGCGTGAAAGTTCGCCAGCCGCTCGCGCGAGCGCTGGTCTTCCTTCCGTCACTCTCCGCGGCACCGCCGGCCGGTGTGGTGGAGGACGAATTGAACGTCGATCACTTGGAGTACGCGACGGACTTGGCGAACGTGCTGACATTCGAACTGGTGCCGAATTTTCGGACCGTCGGGCCGCGACTCGGCGAAGCGGTGAAGGAGTTGAAGCCGGCGCTCGCGGCGCTGGACTCCGTGTCCGCGGCCGAGTCACTCGAATCGGGCCGGTCGATCAGCGTGACGCTCTCGTCGGGAGCGTTCGAACTGGGCACTGAGGACATCGAACTGCGGGTGAAAGGTCAAGAGGGCTACGCCGTGTCGCGCGACGGGGGAGAGGTCATCGCCCTCGACTTGACGCTGACCGACGATTTGCGTCGTCGAGGCTTTCTCCGCGACGTCATTCGCCAGGTCCAGGACCTGCGCAAGAACTCCGGACTGGACGTCGCCGATCGCATCGTGCTGCACGTGACGGGCATTGACGATCTCGCCGAGGGTTTCGCGACGTTGGCGAGTGAGGTGTTGGCCGTCGAAGTGATCACCGGGACGGGCTGGGGCGAAGGAACGGTCTTAGAGCTCGACGATGAGCGCGACGCGAGGGCTTGGGTCGCGAAGGGTTAACGAGAGGCGTTGAGTTTCGTCAGCAATGTGGCGAGCGTCGCGCGTTCGATCGCGGTGAGTTGCTTGGCGAGGCTCTCGTCCAAATAGTCGAGGTGCACGTTCAAGGCTTCGTCCAATTTCGCGTTACCGGCGTCGGTGATGGCGACGTGAATGGCCCGGCGGTCGCTCGGACAACTCTGGCGCGCCACGAGGCCGGCCTCTTCGATTCGGTCGACGAGCCGGGTCGTGCCACCGCTCGAATGCACGATCTTGTCCGCGATCTCATTCATCTTCAGTCGGCCATCGGGGGAGCGACGCAACTGCAAGAGCACGTCGAACCAGGCCAGGGGGAGTTCGCATTCGGCCTCCAACTCCAGGCCCAAACTGCGCGAAAGCCGGGCGTTGGTCTCGAGCAACAGACCGAAGAGTTGAACCTTCTCATCCCCGGAAGGACAGGTGCTGGTCTCAGAACTCATGGGAGGATCGTAGCATATAGTTCGTTCAGCAATTACTGCTTTACAAGTAGTTGCATAAGCAAGTATACTGAGGGAAGCACAGTAAGTGTCTAGAAAACAGGAGATTCGAAATGACCAGTTCCCCCACCACCGAGGTTGTCACCAGCAACCTGCCCACCGCTGGCACCTACAACATCGACGCCGTCCACTCGACCGTCGGTTTCGTGGCCCGCCACCTCGTGACCTCCAAGGTCCGCGGTCGATTCACCGACTTCACCGGTGTGATCACCATTGGTGACACGCCGGAGAGTTCGAGTGTCGAGGCGACCGTTCAGGCCGCCAGCATCACGACCGACAACGAGATGCGCGACGCGCACCTCAAGAGCCCGGACTTCCTCGAGTTCGAGACCTACCCGACCCTGACGCTCAAGTCCACCAAAGTGAGGGCCAAGGGTGATGGCTACGAGGTCGTGGCCGACCTCACGGTCAAGGGCATCACCAAGTCGGTCTCGTTCGACCTCGAGTACCTCGGTACCGGTCCAACAATGACCCCCGGCGTCTCCGTGACCGGATTTGAGGCCAGTGCGGAGTTTGACCGCCGTGACTTCGGGATCAACTTCGGTGGCTCACTCGAGAACGGCGCCCTGGTCGTGGGCAACAAGATCGTGATCGAGCTCGCCGTCGAGGCGCACCAAGCGATCTAAGCGCTCACCTGAGTTGAAACGTCGGGGACTACGTCCCCGGCGTTTTGCTCGTTACGATGGGTCATGGCTGAAAACCAGAAGGGTAAGGGTGTCAAGTCCACGATCGGAGTGCTCGGAGCCTTGGCTTCGATCATCTCGGTCTGGTGGTTCGCCCTGCGTCCCCGGCGCAAGCATCGCGACGAGTGACCCGGTGACGCGATTCGTTCGCGACGACACTGACCGTTACCGTTAAGGGATGGCTTCTGCGTCGTTCGCGCCGCTTCGTCACCGAAGTTTCGCCCTTTCTCTCAGCTCATCGTTCGTCTCTTCGACCGGGACCTGGATGCAGACGGTGGCACTCGGCGTCTACTTGACCGAGACCACGCACGACGCGCTGTGGCTCGGACTCTTGACGGTGTGCGCATGGACTCCGGCGTTAATCGGCGCGCCGTTGGGCGGGGTCATCGCCGACCGCGTGGTTCGCCAGCGCTGGATTCAGGCCAACAATCTCGTGATGGCCCTCACCGCGAGTGCCCTCGCGACGGCCGCGTTGACCCATCACCTCTCGCCCCAGTTGGCGTGTTATCTCGCAATCATCGAGGGGCTCTGCGGCTCGGCGTCGTGGGCGGCGTGGCAGTCGTTGTTGCCGGACCTCGTCGACCGCGACGAGGTCTTCGCCGCGGTGTCGCTGTCGTCGGCGCAGTTCAACCTCGGTCGTATCATCGGCCCCCTGTTGGCGGGCGTCACGCTGGCGTTCGCCTCGCCCGGAGTCTGTTTCGCGATCAACGCCGCGTCATTCGTCTTCGTCGTCGTGATGTTCTCCTTCGTACGTTGCGCTCCACGGCCGAAGATCACGACGTCGATCCGAATCTGGTTCGAAACTAAGCACGGCGCGAAACGCGCGTGGTCCGTGAAGGGCTGTCGCTACCCCATCATCGGCATCGGAACCGTCGCGTTGATCGCGAGTCCCTTCATCGCGTTGGTACCGGCCATGGCGATTCAGACGTTGCACTCCGGTCGCACCGGCGTGGCGTGGCTCGTGGCCGCCCAGGGCGTGGGCGCGGTCATCGGTGCGCTGACCTTGCCCGCGGTCGCTCGACGGACGTCGCGAATCGCGGTACTGCGCGGTTCACTCGCAACCATGGCTTTGGCGCTCGCCCTTTACGGGTTCAGCGAGACCCTGGCGTTCGCGGTCGCGTCCCTGGTGCTGCTCGGCGGCGCCTACGTGGGCACGCTGACCGGACTCAACACCGCGGTGCAACTGCACGCGCCGGCGAGCGAGCGCTCGCGGATACTTTCGCTCTACACGCTCTCGCTGTCGATCTTCTATCCGCTCGGCGCCCTCGTGCAGGCGGCGTTCGCGCGTTCCTGGGGAGTGCGCCCGGTCACGGTGAGCGACGCGATTCTTTTGGCGCTGGTACTCGGAATTGTCACGCTCTGGCGGCCCGAGTTCTGGCGTGAGATCGCCGCGACACCGAATGAGCCAGTGGTTTTGCTGGCAGACTAGTGGGATGTCATTCACCGCAATTAATCCCGCCACCGAAGAGTTCGTCGCAGAGTTCGACGCCCACAGCGACGCTGACGTCGAGCACGCCCTCGCGCACGCGGCGAGTGCGTTCGAAGCGTGGCGCGTCACACCGGTTGCCGAGCGTGCGCATCTGATGATCCGCGCCGCCGAGATGCTCGAGAGTGAGATACCGGTCGTCGCGGAACTTTTGACGAGTGAGATGGGCAAGACCTTCACCGCGGCCAAGGGTGAAGTCGCGAAGTGCGCCCTGACGATGCGCTATTACGCCGAGCACGCCGAAGCGATGTTGCGCGACGAGAGTGTCTCGACGAGCGGATCACGCAGCGGAATTCGTTACGACCCGATTGGCGCGGTCCTCGCGGTCATGCCCTGGAACTACCCGCTCTGGCAGTTCATCCGCGTCGCCGCGCCCACCGTCATGGCGGGCAACGTCATGATCCTCAAGCACGCCTCGAACGTGCCGGGGTGCGCGAAGTTCATCGAGGACCTCTTCACGCGCTCGGGATTTCCCAAGGGCGTGGTGACGACGCTCTTCGTGAGCCACGATCAAGTTCCGCGCATCATTGCCGACCATCGTGTCGCCGCGGTGACGCTCACGGGCTCGGACCGCGCCGGCCGTTCGGTCGCCGAGGTCGCCGGACAGCACCTGAAGAAGTCGGTGCTCGAGTTGGGCGGCTCCGATCCTTTCATCGTCGCGAGCTCCGCCGACATGGACGCGACCGTGGCGCTCGCGGTGACGGCGCGCCTCCAGAACAATGGGCAGTCCTGCATCGCGTCCAAGCGTTTCATAGTGGTTCGCGAACGTGCCGATGAGTTCATCGAGAAGTTCGTCGAGGCGATGGCCGCCGTTCCGACCGGTGACCCGATGGACCCCGCGACGGTACTCGGTCCGGTCGTGAGTCGCAGCCAACTCGATGAGTTGACGGCCCAGGTGGCCGACTCGATCGCCAAAGGCGCGGTGGCTCGAACGGGCGGCGCGCCACTCCCGCGGCGCGGCTACTACTTTCCGGCAACGGTGTTAACCGACGTACCCACCGATTCGCGCGCCGGCTGCGAGGAGCTCTTCGGTCCGGTCGCCGTCGTCGAAGTCGTCGAGGACCTCGACGCGGCCATCGCCTTCGCCAACGACACGCCGTGGGGACTGGGCGGGGCGATCCACGCGACGGACCAGCAGGAGATCGACGCCGCCATCGCTGGGCTTGACGTCGGCATGGTGTTCGCCAACTCGGTGGTCGCCTCGATGCCCGAGCTGCCCTTTGGTGGGACCAAGGAATCGGGCTTCGGTCGAGAGTTGGGCGAATTTGGTGTTCGCGAATTCACGAACGTCAAGTCCTTCTACGTGGCGTGAGCCAGTACTACTTCGATCACGCGGCGTCGGCACCTCGCCGCGACGAGGTCGCCGACGCGATGGCGCCGTGGCAACGCGGGGTCGTCGGCAACCCTTCGGGCAGCCATAAAGCCGCGCGTGACGCTCGGCGCGCGGTCGAAGAGGCACGCGACGAGGTCGCGTCCTTCGTGGGAGCCAAGCCGGGCGGTGTCATCTTCACCGGGGGCGGTACCGAATCCTGCGACCTCGCCATCGCCGGGGTCGCGAGTCACCACCGTCGAACGCACGCGACCTCCGAAATACTCATCAGCCGCGTCGAGCACCACGCGGTCACCGACGCCGCCGAGAAGATGGCGCGCGACTACGACGACGTGCGCGTGGGCTACATCGACGTCGACGCGGACGGAGTCGTGGACCTCGATTCGCTCATGTCGCTGCTGAGTGACGACACCGCGATCGTGAGCGTCATGGCGGCCAACAACGAGACCGGCGTTCGTCAACCGCTCGACGGCGTGAGCGCGTTGTCGAAATCGATCATTCCGGGTGGGGTGCTCACGCACACCGACGCCATCGCCGCCGCGTCGTGGGTGCCACTCCCGACGATGACCGCGACGACGGACATGATCTCGATTTGCGCGCACAAGATCGGCGGACCGGTCAACGCGGGCGCGCTGGTACTTCGAAGTGACATCGCGCTCGACGCGGTCATTCCCGGCGGGGGCCAGGAGCGGGGCCGTCGCGGCGGAACCGTCGACGTCGCCGCGGCCGTGGGACTGGCCGTCGCGGCTCGTCTCACGATGAAGGAGTTGTCCGACGTGAACGACCGCGTCCTCGATCTCCAAGAGAAGCTCGTCGCGGCGGTGAGCCTGATCCCCGGTTGCCGGGTCACGGGACTTGGGGCCCTGCGCGTGCCCGGCACCGTGCACGTCACCTTCGTTGACCTCGTGAGCGACGAACTCCTGTTCATGTTGGACCAAGAAGGCGTGTGTGCCTCGGCGGCCGCGAGTTGCTCGAGTGGGGCGGCGAGCCCCAGTCACGTGTTGGCCGCGATGGGAGTGTCCCACGAGCGCGCCCGCGGGTCATTACGCCTCTCGATGGGGCCCGAGACGACAGGTGAAGAGGTCGACGCCGTCATCGCGATTCTTTCGGGCGTCGTCTACCGCTTGCGCGGCGAGGCATAGGAGTCTCGGCGACTGGCAGACTAGGACGGTGAAAGTCCTAGTCGCCATGAGTGGCGGAGTCGATTCGTCGGTCGCCGCCGGTCTCTTGATCGAACAGGGTCACGAGGT
>Ga0207933_1002938_pt1 | contig 10528 bp, 8 predicted proteins | sample NGESurdeep092012_4_FD_184488 | JGI IMG/M metagenome (GOLD analysis project Ga0207933, IMG submission 184488) | Arctic peat soil microbial communities from Barrow, Alaska - NGEE Surface sample F53-3 deep-092012 (SPAdes) | ecosystem: Environmental > Terrestrial > Soil > Wetlands > Peat ...
CAGTGGTGTAGCAAACGCAGTGGTGTAGCACGTTCTGTTGAGCAAACTCAGCTGTGCTGGTGCATGTCTAACGGGCGTGCGCGATTAGGCCTTGCCGAGGATCCGGTTGAGCGTGGTGCCGCATACGTGGCACTTGCCCTTCGCCATCTTGGTGCCCTTGTCGTTGACGACGACGTCGCCTTCGAACTCGCGCTTTGCCTTGCATTTCACGCAGTAGGCCTCGCCACTGTATTTCTCGGCCACGCGGTCCTCCTTGGTCACGGTCGGGGGTAAAACAGGTGGAACGGGTTGGGGCTCTCTAACCTCTGGGCATGCGCCGATCACGTTGATCGCGTTCGCGAGCCAGTCTTCGGTCGAGTCGTCGAGCACGTCGCCGACCGCCTCGAAAGGCGTCGTCCCCCCTCTCGGGGGAACGAAACTGAGCGTCAGCCTACGTCAGACACGCTCACGCGCGCCGCACGCGCGCCGCACGAGCGCGGCGTTGTTGTCGACGTCGTGGCGGCGGCGTCTTGGTTCAGGTTTATCCACAGGGCGATCACAGGGTTACCCACAGCCTCATCCACAGGCCCGATTATCTCAAGCCGGTCACAGCTGCGGGGGCCCGATGTGAAGCCCCCGGCTTGCTGCCATCCGCCTTCCCCTTGCGAATGGCGCCCGACCGGGGGCTTCGACGCCCCGACGTTAGGAGGCCCAGTCGACGCCGTCAACGCTGCGAGGGTGCTCGGCACAATGGCCTGTGGACAGGGCTGTGGGCGGGGTGGGGATGCGCGGGAGTGTTCCTGTGGACAGGGCGGGATAGGGATGTGCACGCCGACCGCCACCGCGATCTCGCGCCGTGCGCCACCTGCGCGGATGGCGATCCGTGCTGTGGACGGGAAAGAAATCGGTGGATTTGGGTTGCTGAAGCGCGCCCGTACCTGCCTGCGCATGGCTGTGCATGGTGTCGTGCAGGTGTCCCACGCCGGCGGTACGGTGCCCGCGTGGCTGCTTCCGAGGGTTCCGTGTCAGAGGGTTCAGTAGAGGTGCGTCGAAGCGCGCGCCGGCGCCGAACGGTCTCGGCGTATCGCGACGGCGACCGCACGATCGTGCTCCTGCCGGCGCGCATGTCGCGCGCCGAAGAGCAGCGGTGGATCACGATCATGCTCGAACGACTGGCCACGCAGGAGCGACGCAGTGCCCGACGGGCGTCGCGCGGTGATGCCGAACTCGGCCGCCGTGCCGCGGAACTGTCTCGGCAATATCTGCGTGGCGTGCCAAAGCCGAAAAGCGTGCGATGGGTGACCAACCAGGGCTCGCGGTGGGGCTCGTGCACGCCGGTCGACGGCACCATACGGCTGTCAGATCGACTGGCGACGATGCCCGGCTGGGTCGTCGACTACGTGCTGGTGCACGAGTTGGCACATCTCATCGAGATCGGCCACGGCCCCCGGTTCCACCGCCTCGTCGATGCCTTCCCGAAGGCCGAACGCGCTCGCGGCTACTTGCTCGGGGTAGTCGCTGGCGCGGGCTGGGCTACCGAGCCCGACGCGCTTGACGAGGAGTCCGCGTACGACGCCGACCAGGCTCACGGGGTCGACGAACGGGACGACGAAGTCGAGACCGTGCCTGACCCTGAGACTGGCGCCCCAACCCAAGCTGGCGGCACAGGCACGACTGACCCAGACGCGCTCTGGTAACTCGTCAGTCGGAGATTTCGCCGGCCGGGCCCTCGCTGGGTGGTGTGTCGTTCAGCGAGCGCAGATCGAAGTCGTTGTCACGGCGGTTCACGAATCCGGTCGGGTCGTCGAGGTCATCGACTGTCGGCAGCAGGTCGGGGTGTTCCCATAGGGCGTCGCGGCCCTCCGCTCCGCGAGCCTCTCGCAGTAGTTGCCACAGCTGCGATGCCTCGCGCATCCGGCGCGGACGCAGTTGCAGACCAACCAGCGTGCCGAAGGTCTGCTCCGCCGGGCCGCCCGTCGCGCGCCGGCGACGTACCGTCTCGCGCAACGCTGAGGCGCCCGCAAGCCGGCCGTCCGCCGCTTGCGCGACGACATCGTCGATCCAGCCCTCGATCAGCGCGAGCAAGGTCTCGAGTCTGGTGAATGCAGCTTGTTGTGCCGGCGTGTTTTCTGGTTCGAACAATCCACCGGTCAGCGCGTCCTGCAGAGCCTCGGGGTTCGTCGGGTCGATCGAACCGAGCGCTTCTTGCATGCGAGACGTGTCGACGGTGATCCCGCGGGAGTAGTCATCGAGCGCTGCGACCAACCGGCCACGCAGCCACGGGACGGCAGCGAACAGCCGATGACACGCCGCTTCACGCAAGGCCAGGAATAGCCGCACCTCGTCGGGCGCGACGCCGAGACCTTCACCGAAGGCGGCGATACCAGCGGGGATCAGGGCGGCATGGCCCACGCCAGCGAGGGGGAGTCCGACATCGGTCGACGACACGACCTCACGCGATAGCGTGCCCAACGCTTGACCAACTTGCCCGCCGAACATCGCGCCGCCCATCTGGCGCATCATCGACAGCAGGGGTCCGGTCATGTCGGGCAGCGGCCCGGACGACTCGCCGTCGCTACCCAGATCAGCACCTGGTGGGAAGCCGGGAAGGCCAAGTCCGGCAAGCCCGCCTGCGCCGGCCAGGCCACCGGTGAGCTCGCCGCTGAATGCCTCGACGACCTTGCTCGCGACCGGCTCGACGAGTTCGGTCCAGGTGGGCAGGGTCGCTTCGATCCACTCGGCGCGACTCCACGCGCTGGCCGACGTGGTCGCGGCCGGGAAGGAAGTGGTCGGGTCGAGCCAGAGTTCGGCGAGCCGGATCGCATCGGTGACTGCGCTGCGTTCGGACGGCCCGATCGACGGGTCGTCGCCGGCCGCGGCCTGTCGCGCAACGTCCTTGGCCAGATCCCAGTTCACCGGGCCGCCCTGCCACGACAGCATGTCGGCGAAGCGGTGCAACGCGCTGCTGATGTCGGCACCACCAAGATCGCCGAAGCCCATCCCGCCTGGGCCGCCGCCTCTGCCGGGGCCGCCAGAGCCGGGATCGTTCGGGTCGCCCGGCTTGCCAAACCCAAAGGGAATCTCGCTCACCGCTGCTCCTCGGGCAAGATGGGCTCCATGACGGGGAAGAGACACCACCGGTCGTCGGTCCGCCTGACCACGTCCGTGCCTTCCAAAGTAGTCGTGCGGGGGAGCCGATGAGTAGCGAAGAGCAGCCGGTTCGCCCACGGCGCAGCACTCGTTCGCGTCGCGTGGGTCCTGTTGTTGCCGTGACAGGCGCGGCCCACGGCGTCGGTGAACTTCTCGTGCGCCAGCTTGCGTCGTCCGCTTCAGTGAAAAAAGTGATCGCGATCGACACGATCCGAGGCGATGTTCCGGCGGCGACGTGGCGGCTCGTCGACGTCCGCGAGCCCGCGCTGGTCGAGCGGCTCGCCGGGGTGGACGTGCTCGTCCATCTCGCGGTCGACAGCAGCGTCGATCATGACGACGCTGAGCCGCACGCTGGGCAAGGGCGGGGGGCCCACGCCCGCGGGACCGCGACTGTGCTGACCGCAGCACCGGCCGCGGGAGTCGGCCACGTGGTGCTCGTGACAAGTGCGATGGTCTACGGCGCGCTGGCGGACAACCCAGTTCCGCTGCCCGAGGACTCCGAACTGCAGGCGACCGCCGATAGTGCCTGGATGGGTGACCTGCTCGAGATCGAGCGGCTCGGGGCGCAGGCGCCGCGGACGCATCCCGGCCTCCTGGTGACGGTGTTACGTCCGGCCGCGCTCGTCGGTGGTGGGGTCGACACCATCTTCACTCGACACTTCGAGGCGCCACGACTGCTTGCCGTCAAAGGTTCGCGTACGTGCTGGCAGTTCTGCCACGTCGACGATCTGCTGTCCGCGCTCGAGCTCGTCGTGAGCGGCGGCTTGCGCACGCCGGTTGATGACGACAGCAGCGACCAGGTATCGAGTGGCCATCTCGTGGTCGCGGTTGGCAGCGCGGGCTGGCTTGAACAGGAGGATGTCGAACGAATCACCGGCAAGCGGCACATCGAGTTGCCGTCGTCGGTTGCGTTCGGCACGGCGGAGCGACTGCACCGTCTCGGCGTCACGCCTGCGGGCTCCAGCGATTTGCAGTTCCTCGTGCATCCTTGGGTGATCGATCCAACGCGACTGGCCAAGGCCGGATGGCGGGCGGCTTACGACAACGAAAGTGCGTTGGCGGTCGCGGTCGCTGAGTCGGCGGGTCGATTGGCGATCGGTGGTCACCGGCTCGGACGCCGCGATGCGGCCGCGGGTGCGGCCGTCGGGGCGACAGTGGCTTTGGTCGGGACGGCGGCGCTGGTGCGGCGCGCGAGACGGCGTCGGCATGGTTGAACCTTCCGTCGAGGGCGACCGCGCGGCCGTGCAGTCGCCAGCCGACGTCGTCCGGCTCGTCGGCATTCGAGACGTCCCGTTGTCGGTCGATGAGGTGCTGGCCGCAGTCGCGGATCGCGCCGCCGGCGGCACGACGGTGTTCATCGGGACTGTTCGTTCTTCAGACGGCGGCCGTGAGGTGAGTTCGCTGCGCTATGAGGCGCACCCGGACGCGATCGTCGCGCTGCAGGAAGTGGCCAAAGAGATCGCGGAGAAGCATGACGTCATTGCCGTTGCCGCTGTTCACCGCACCGGTCTTCTCGCCATCGGGGATCTTGCGGTCGTGGTCGCCGTCGCCGCCGGACACCGAGGCGAGGCGTTCGCGGCTGGCAAGGAGCTGATCGACGAGGTGAAGGCGCGAGTGCCGATCTGGAAACAGCAAGGCTTTACCGATGGCGCAGTCGCCTGGGTGGGCATCGAGACTACGCTGGACGTCGAAAGCTGAGGCCTCGAAGGGCTGTACGCAAGGAAGGGCGTCTGCGAGAGCGCAATGAAAGTCTTGCTGTGGTTGATGATTCCGGTCGCTGCTTTGATCGTGGGAACGATCTGGGCGTCCATCCGTAGCCGACCGCCGCGACCCGCCGCAATGCAGGATTCGATGGCGTCGTTCTCGAGATTTCGTCGCGCTCTGGCGGCCAGCACGGCGAGTCCGGGGGCATGGCAACAACTGGGCCACCCAAACGGCACTCATACCGACGATTCAGCTGATCCGAGCAGGCTCGACGAGCCGGCACCGTCGGTTGCTCGCACCGAATAATTCGCCCGTTTGCCGACGCAGTTGGGGTCTGGTCGGCTCAAGGTTGCCTGCTGCAGATGCCGATCTATGGATCGTCAGCGTCCAATAGCTAGGGCTTCTCGCGCACGCCGCGGGGCCCAGCCGTCTGAGTGAGGCACAGTGGAACACGTCGTATTTTTCCCAGCGCCGGACGGCACCCCCGCCTTCCGTCGTCTTGCCACCGTCGATGACGCAGCCCGGTTCGTCGAGCACCTGCGCAACGTCGAGAACGTCAGCGAGGCGTCCGTTCACACGCTGACCGAGGTTCCACTGTCGTTCAAGACGTGGTACCGAGTCGAGATCCCGAACTCCGAGGACGGCGCGGAGAACAGCGACGGCGCCCAAACCGATGTCGCCGCACCGACGACGATCGCCGAGGCGATCGAGAGTTACACCAGCGACGACGACAGCGTGCGGCTCGACCAGTTGGCGCCGCCCGAGTCGTCGGGAGCGGATGGTTCCTCGACAGGCATCCTCGTCCCCGAGCGCGAGTTCCTCCCGCCCGTTCAGATCGCATTCGCGTCGCCGTCGGAAGAGCCTGCCTTCTTCGGCCAGCCCGTCGCCGAGCCGGACCGCCCCGCGGCCCAGGTTCTGGAGCCGGCGTTCGGCAGCCGCCGCGAGCGCGGTACCGGGTACTTCGTGCGGTGAGCCCCCCGGGTCGCCGCGCCCCTCGCGCCGCGAGCCGCAAGAGCTCCCCGAGCCCCCCAGCTCCGAGAGCAAACAGCTCCCCCCAGAGCTGGAGCCGCAAACACCAAAGCCGTGGTCCCTCCCCCAGGACCGCGGCTTCGGTGTTTGCCGGGGCAGCAGCGTTTCTGACGCGCAACTAGGCTTGGTCGCATGCGACGCCAGGCAACGACTCTGCTTGTGTCGGGCGTATTGGCCGTCATCCTCGCGTTCGCCGGCATGCACCTGCCGGCGCCGTACGTGCAGGATGCGCCGGGCCCGGTTTCTGACACGCTCGGTACGGCGCAGGGCAAGCCGTTGATCACGATCGCGCACCCGACTGCGACGCCCAAGGGCCGCATCTATCTGGTGACGGTGAGCGAGTCCGGCGGACCGCACCAGAACATCTCCGCATTTCAGGTGCTCCTGGGCTGGTGGAAGCGCAGCGATGCCGTGATTCCCCGACGTCTGTTGTACCCAGATGCACGAACGACGCCGCAGCAAGTTGCGACGCAGGACAACAACGACATGATCGAATCGCAGGAGGAAGCCAAGGTTGCCGCGCTGCGCTACTTGAAGTACCCGCTCACGCCAGGAGTCGACATCGCGAGCGTAGTTTTGCCTGCACTCAAAGGAAAGTTGATGAACGACGACATCATCACCGGTGTCGATTACACCACTGTGACGAATAGTGCCGACTTGCTGAAGGTCGACGCGACGCACAAGGCCGGCGACCAGATCGTCTTGCATGTGGTGCGAGGGACTACGCAACTTGATGTCCCGGTCACTCTGCAACCACCGGCGAAGGGCTCCACGACCCCGACGATTGGGATCAGCGTGGTCGACAGCTTCACCAAACCGTTCGCGATCGATATCAACCTGGCCGACGTAGGTGGGCCAAGTGCCGGAACGGCGTTTGCCCTCGGCATTGTCGACAAGCTCACCGACGGCAACCTGACCGGCGGCCGCACGATCGCCGTGACAGGCACGATTGATGCCGACGGAAACGTCGGTGCTATCGGCGGGGTGATTCAGAAGATGGCCGGCGCGCGCAGTGCAGGCGCCACGGTGTTCCTTGTGCCGAAGTCCAATTGCGCGGAGGCGTTGACCGCCGTCCCGCATGGCCTTCGCCTTGTGCCCATAACGACGTTGAGTTCGGCCGTTGACGTGCTGAAGAAAATCGACGCCGGCGCCACGGACGTGCCGACGTGTCCGGCGAAGTAGCCGCGAACGTAGCGGCTTAGTCGACCAATGTCGCTGCGAGCGCGTCGGTCAGGAGCGGCACCAGGTCGGCGCCGCTCACAACGTCGTCAGACTGGTCGGCGATGCCGCGAACCCGCAGGGTCGCCGTCCGCGAACCATCACGCAGGACGCCGACCACCATCCGGACCTCGCGCCGCAACGGATGACTGACGGCCCAGGCCACGGCGTCGGCGCCCGAAGGGAGATCCGCCTCGACCGATGGCGGCAGGGTTAGTACCTCTTGTGACAACGCGCAGCCTGCGACCTCCGAAGGCCAGCCGATCTCGGCGAGCCACTCGTCGAGCGGTGTGCCGGTCGGCATGGAGTCCTGTTCCACGGGCGTCAGTGCGTCGGCTGCTGGTGTCGCAGGAAGGCCGAGAGTCTGCGCGAGCGCCGGTTCTGAGGCGATCAGGTCGGCAGTGTGGACGAGGGCGTAAAGCCGGGTGGGCTGATCCCAACCTCCCTGCGCGAGATGCCGTTCGACTTCGGCGATCGCTTCGAGCAGGGGCTCGCTGCGGCGAGGCTCGTCAGGCTGCGCGTCCGGGGGCTCGATCACGGGGACATCTTGCCGGACGGCGATGTGCTCCCTGGTGGGCCACTTTAGGTAGGTTGATCGCACGGCGGCGTTGCCGCCCGGCGCGGCCCGATTGGGTGCCCTCGCCGCTGGCGCCGATCCCGGTCATTCCCCGGGCAGGACATCGAGGTCTGCGTGACGTTTCCCCGCCCCGAGCGGCGACCGTACGGCGCCGGTAACGGTGGTCCGCGCCAGCCGCTCCCGCGGCCGCAGTTCCCGAGTTGGGGAAAGCCGCTCCTGATCACGCTCGGGATCGTCGTCGTCCTTGTCGTTGCGATCGCACTGTTCGTCGCGATCGACACCGAGCACCTGTGGTACGACTCCGTCGGATTCGGCGAGGTCTTCACCACCAAGCTGGTGACCCGGTTGGCCCTCTTCGGGGGCTTCGGGCTCTTCATGGCGGCGATGACGTTCGGCAACGTGTATCTCGCGTACCGGCTGCGCCCGGCCTTCCGAGCATCGTCGGTCGAGCAGGTCATTCTTGATCGCTACCGCACGGTCATCGAACCGCGTCGCTGGTGGATATTCGGCGCACTCGCGGCGTTCTTCGGACTGATCTTTGGTACGGCAGCGTCCGGCCGCTGGCAGACCTGGCTGTTGTGGAGCAACGCGACCTCATTCGGCCACAAGGACCCGCAGTTCCACCGCGACGTCTCGTACTTTGCATTCATCTTGCCGTTCCAGAGATTCATCCTCGGTTACATCATGGCTCTGGTCGTCGTATGCACGTTGCTTACGCTTGCTTCGCATTACGTATTTGGCGGCGTCGCCTTCCGGACACCGGGCGAGCGAGTGACCAGGGGAGCGCGCACCCACCTCGCGCTGCTCCTGTTCGTGTTTGTCGTCTGCAAGGCGATCGCCTACTACCTCGACAGATTCGGTCTGGCATTCTCGAGCCGCGGTGCGGTGCAAGGGCCGTCGTACACAGACGTGCACGCGGTGCTGCCCGCCAAGGAGATCCTGCTCATCATCTCGTTGCTGTGTGCCGCGTTGTTCATCGCGACGATCTTCCGCACCGGCTGGTTGCTGCCGGCTGTTTCCTTCGGGTTACTGGTTTTCTCGGCGGTCATCATCGGCGGCATTTACCCGTTGATCGTGCAGAACTTCCAAGTGAAGCCGAGCGAGGCCGACAAGGAGGCGCCCTACATTGGGCGCAATATCCAGGAGACGAGCTACGCGTACGGCCTCGACAAGGTCAAAGTCACCCCGTATGCGGCCACGACGACCGTGAGCGCGAGCGCCTTAATCAACAGCACTGCCATCGGCGCCGGTGTCCGATTGCTCGACAACGCGGTGCTACCGCCGACCTACAACCAGCTGCAGCAGTTCCGAAACTTTTACAACATCGACAAACTGGACGTCGACCGGTACATCATCAACGGCCAAGAGCAGGACGCAGTCGTCGCCACCCGCGAACTCAACCTCGCCGGAGTTCCCACCAGCCAGAAGTCGTGGATTAACGAGCACCTCGTCTACACCCACGGGTACGGTTTTGTGGCGGCTCCCGGCGATGGTGTCGACAACGACGGCCGTCCTTCGTTCATCGAGTCCAACATTCCGGTCACCGGCAGCCTCGGGACGTTTCAGCCCCGCGTCTATTTCGGCGAGGGCGAGACCTCATTCTCCGTTGTCGGCCAGCCTGCCGGAGCAACGCCTCGGGAATACGACTATCCGACCAACGGCGGGAACGGGCAGCAGTACACCACGTACAACGGCGGCGGCGGTGTCTCGATTGGTTCAACGTTCCGCCAGCTCGAGTACGCGTTGCGGTTCGGCGACAAGAACCTGATTCTTTCTGACGGCATCAACTCAGACTCGCGAATCCTGTATGACCGTGACCCTCGCCAGCGAGTATCGAAAGTCGCGCCGTACCTCACCCTCGACGGCGATCCCTACTCGGCCATCGTCAACGGCAAGTTGGTGTGGATCGTCGACGGCTACACGACAAGCGATGGGTTCCCCTACTCGCAAAGAGAAAACCTGAACGCGATCACGCAAGACACAAACACCGAAACCGCGACGACGAAGCAACAGTCGAGCGAGACGATCAATTACATTCGTAACTCAGTCAAGGCGACCGTCGATGCCTACACCGGCGCGGTCACCCTCTACGCGTGGGACGCGACCGATCCGGTGCTCAAGACGTGGATGAAAGTCTTCCCCGGCACGGTGCGGCCGGAATCTGCAATGAGTACGCAGTTGCTCGCCCACGTTCGCTATCCCGAAGACATTTTCAAGGTGCAGCGCAACCTGCTCGCCAAGTACCACGTCACCGACCCGCACGCGTTCTACGGCCAGCAGGATTTCTGGCAGGTCCCGGCTGACCCAACTCAAACCGCGCCGCAACCCCCGCAGCCGCCGTATTACCTCACGTTGAAGATGCCCGACCAGCCGAAGCCCACGTTCTCGCTCACGACGACGTTCGTCCCTCAAGGAAGAACCAACCTGTCGGCGTTCATGGCCGTCGACAGTGATCCGGGCCCCGACTACGGGACGATCCGGGTGCTTCAGTTGCCGCGAAGCCTGTTGATCAGCGGACCAGGCCAGGTGCAGAACCAGTTCGAATCCGATCCGAACGTGCAGACGACCCTGAACATCCTGCGCGTGCAGGGCGGTGCGGCTGGCGTCACGTACGGCAACCTGCTTTCGCTGCCAGTCGCGGGTGGCTTGTTGTACGTGGAGCCTGTGTATGTGAAGGCTGCGGGCGGCCAGGGCAGCTATCCGTTGCTGCAGAAGGTGCTCGTTTCGTTCGGCAACAACATTGGCTTCCAGAGCACCTATTCGGCGGCGATCGCCAGCCTCGTTGGCGCGCCGGCGGGTTCATCGAGTTCAGGTTCCACCGGCACTGGCACGACGGGCAGCGCGCCACCGGGCTCGACCAGCCCCTCGCCG
>Ga0207933_1002940_pt1 | contig 10516 bp, 13 predicted proteins | sample NGESurdeep092012_4_FD_184488 | JGI IMG/M metagenome (GOLD analysis project Ga0207933, IMG submission 184488) | Arctic peat soil microbial communities from Barrow, Alaska - NGEE Surface sample F53-3 deep-092012 (SPAdes) | ecosystem: Environmental > Terrestrial > Soil > Wetlands > Peat ...
ATCGCCTGCGCGCCGCCGATCGCCCACACCTCGTCGATGCCGAGGAGCGCGGCGGTGGCGGCGACCGCGGCCGATCCATTGGGCGGCGTGCAGACCACGATGCGCTCGACGCCGGCGACTTGGGCCGGCACACCGGACATGATGAGCGACGATACCAGGCCGGTGGGAACGTAGATACCGATCGAACGGATCGGCGTCCAACGACGTTCGAGGGTGACGCCGGGCGACACCTCAAGGAGGAGGTCCGCCGGTCGTTGCGCGGCGTGCCATGTGCGAACATTCTCAGCCGCAGCGAGTACGGCCGACGTCGGAATGTCGCCGTAGGCGACGGCGCGCTGAGGACTCGAGGCCGTCGTGCCGTCAAACTTCTTCGACCATTCGACGAGCGCGGCGTCACCTCGAGCGCGAACGTCGTCGACGATCTCTTCAATCGTGACGGGTTTATCGGTGACGACGGGCTTGCTCACGGCACCATCCGCTCAACGGGGAGTGTGAGAATCGAACTCGCTCCCGCGGCCTCCAGTTTCGGCAGCAACGACCAGATCTCGGCCGCTGGTACCAAGGCGTGCACCGCCACGATGCCGGGCGTCGCTAGGTCCATGATCGTCGGCGAACCGGACGTCGGCAAAAGCGACGTCACTTCTTCAAGACGGACCTTGGCGACGTTGCACAAGAGATAACGGTTCGCCCGAGCGTTGATGACCGAACCGAGCACCATCGTGAGTGTCCGGCGTGCTTCGTGATCCGTCGAAGCGAATTTGCCAACCAGCACCGCCTCAGATTCGAACAAGGTGCCGATCGAACGCAGACCGTTGGTGCGAAGCGTGCTACCCGTCGACACGAGGTCGATGATCGCGTCGGCGAGTCCGAGCCGCGGCGAAATCTCCACTGACCCCGTGACCTGCACGAGTTCGGCCTCGACCCCGAGGGCCGCCAGGGCGCGCGCCGCGATCCGCGGGTGCGACGTGGCAATCCTGCGACCGCCCAGGTCCTCGATGCGCCGCGCACCATCTTCCATAGAGACGGCGGCCTGCAACGAACACGCCCCATAGCCGAGTCGTAGGAGCACTTCGACGTCACACTCACGCTCTGAGATCAAGTCCAGTCCGGTGATGCCGCAGTCCACGATGCCGTCTTGGACGTACTCGGGCACGTCCTCGGCGCGCACGAAGAGTAGATCGATGTCGGCATTGCGACAGTGCGACTGCAGGACTCGTTCACCGGGCTCTTGTGGCGAGACGCCACTCGCTTCCAACAGTGACCACGACGGTTCGCGAAGTCGACCCTTGGACGGCAATGCTAACGATAGGCGGCGGTTCACCGTCGGCTCCTTTTGAGAACAGCGGCGTAGCCGCCCTCGCCGTAGTGCAGCCACTGGGCGACACGCGTCACCGTTGCCGTCGACGCACCGGTGCGACGTGAAATCTCTTGATACGAGACACCCTCGTCCACCAAACGAGCGACCTGAAGTCGTTGGCCCATGGCGTCAATCTCGGTCGTCGTACAGAGGTCACGCAAGAATGCGGCCGTGACGGCCTTGTCGCGTAGAACCGTAATCGCTTCAACGAGCTCATCGAAACGTGCGGCGGTCTCGGGATTGGCTTCGGCGGAGGTTACTTTGCCACTGGTCATTTCACTATGCTAACATGCTAACACGCTGCTATGCAAGTGATCCCCGCACTCGACCTCCTCGGCGACGACGCCGTCCGCCTCCAGCAGGGGGACTTCGCCCGCGTCATTTTTCGCCAACCGATTGAAGAGTTCATGACGCGAATCGTGGCGACCACACCGCCCCTGATTCATATTGTCGATCTTCAAGGCGCCCGCGACGGGGCATTGCGCAGCGAGGTCGTACTGCGTTGCGCCGCCGTCGCCGACAGTATCCCCCTACAGGTTTCGGGCGGTATCCGTTCGATTGGGGCAGCGCGGGCGGCTCTCGACGCCGGAGCGTCGCGGGTCATCGTTGGCACGGCGGCGTGGGAAAGCGACGACGCGCTCACACTGTTCGCACGTACCTTCGGCGAGCAACTACTCGTGGCGCTGGACGTCGCCGACGGTCGCATCGCCGTTCGGGCTTGGACCGCGTCGAGCGGACTGGACGTCGACGACGCGCTGGCGCGCTGTCGCGACGCCGGTGTCGTGCGTCTGCACGTCACCGCCATTGAACGAGACGGCACCATGCGCGGACCCGACCTCGCGCTCTATCAGAAGGTGTGCGCCAGTGGCCTCGCCGTTGTCGCCGCTGGCGGAATCCGAGATGACGATGACGTCGAGGCGCTCGCCGAGATTGGATGTGAGGCCGCTGTCATGGGACTCGGCTATCTCCGTCGCCTCGGGCTGCAATTCGACTCTTGACGATTTCGCGCGTTACGTCAGCGCGAGGACGACCTTGCCCAGCGGTTCGTCGTGGGCGACGTCACCGCGTAGGGCGCAAATCGCGGGCTCAGTGTGCTCGATCGAGTCGCGATGGGTAATCACGAACGATGATTTGAGATTCCCGACGTTCACCGGTTGTTCGTTCATCTCAGCGATGATCGCTTTGCCCGCAGCGGTCGCGTGGGGCATGAAAGCGGATAGACCCCTCGGCGTCGATTCGTTCGAGGAAGACTGGATAACCGTCTTCATTAATGGCGAAGCGAGCGGTCAAACCGGTCTGACTCGAACGTTCGCACAGTGTGGGCACGCTAGGCCCGGCGATCGAAGTCCGTTGGTCGCCGAATCGAAGGAAGTCTGTTGTCCGACGAGGTCGCCGAGTCGAAGGAGGTTGAGGCCGAGCACGTAGCGCGGACCGGGATGGACCGCTCGCAACAGGCCAGCCGCGCTCAGCGTGCGCGCCAGCGAAAGAGCAGTACTTTTCGCCACTTTCAGATGCCCGGCAATCTCAGTGACGCCCATTCCCCCGTTACCGGCAATGCCGACGAGATCGAGCAACGACGCGGCCCGAGCCACCGATTGCACTTCGTAACGCTTATTGAGATTAGTTATGTTCGGCACAGGGATACACAATACGGTGCAGGAGTACGGCCCGACGAGCGCTGACGCCGGTGCCGTTGGCCACCCGGCTAATGGCCCGCCCATCAGGTACGAACTCGGCACACGATGTATCGTTCTTGCCATTGGGTAGCGAACTCGTTCGCGAAGGGGCATCGATGGGCGCGACAAAGCATTCCCGTGGTGGGCGGACTCGCCGCGCACTGTCGACGATGGCAGTTCTCGGTTCCGCGATGGGACTCGACAACGCGCTGACGTCCCCGGCTGGCGCTTCCGGTCGACAAGTTGTCGGCGCGACCTCGACGTCGAGCAGCAGCGGGGCGGTACTGATCGCGTTCGGTGGCGGGGTCCTCCTGCTCGGCGGCATTGGTTTCGTCCTCGTGACCTGGACTCGTCGCAAGCGCAAACCGGGCCAATGCGATGCTCAGCGAGAGGCGCTCGAGCTGGCCGAGACAGCCGTACGGTACTGGGAGGCGGCGCGGGTACATTTGGAGTCAGTTGAACGGCAGCGCACGGTCGTCGACAACGCCGCACGTGAGGAACCAGCGCACGCGTCGCTCGTGGCCAAAGCCGCTGAAGGACTTCACACCGCTATGAAACAGCGCGACGTGTGCCAGATGGATTTGATCCGTTGCATGGCGTCGGGTGTCGCCGAAGCGGTGGTCCCCCCAGTTCATTCACAGCCCTTCTTTACACCAGGTCCCGATGAAACGTCGCCGTCCAGTGCTCCGAACCCCGACTGAGGACTAGGCCGAGACCAGTCTCATCGAGCGCAACACTCGCAACACTTCATCGGCGCCGTCCTCGGCCGTTACGAACGAGGAGTCAATGCGGACTTCGGGATGCAACGGAGCCTCATACGGTGAGTCGATGCCGGTGAAGTTGAGCAACTGTCCGCTGCGAGCTTTTTTATAGAGACCCTTCACGTCACGCTCCTCAGCGACTTCCAACGGTGTGTCCACGTGGACTTCGACGAACCTTCCGGGTCCCGCGAGTTCGCGCGCGGCGTCACGTCCCTCACGAAATGGCGAAATCGCGGCCACGAGGACAATCATGCCGACGTTGTTGAAGAGACGAGCCAATTCACCGACTCGACGGATATTTTCCGCACGATCGACGTCACCGAATCCAAGATCACGGTTCAGACCATGCCGAAGCGCGTCGCCGTCGAGGTTGTGCACGAGCAGACCTTGGTTGCGGAGTCGTTCCTCGACGACCAGGGCGATCGTTGACTTACCGGCCCCGGAGATCCCCGTGAACCAAATCACGAACGTTGATGCGGACGCGTCACTCATCGTGAGGTCGTTGCTCTTGGCATACGCGTCTGAATCTCGATCAGCGTGAAATCTTCGCCGCGATGCGTCGCAGCGGTCCCGGGACGAGTCGTCGCAGCCGCGCGATGCGTTCACGAAGTTGGGCTGCCTCGCGATTCGCCGCTTCGCTTTGCTGCCAAAGGATCCCATTCTCGGTGAGGAGATTCGCGTTCACGATGAGGAGATTCGCCTTCTGCGCCTCCTTTTCGGCAATGGAGCCGAGCGCCCACTGAAGAAGAACGCGACGCTCTTCGAGCAGCGGTCCTTCCCACCAACCCGGCGCCAGCTCGGTGCCCATGTCGAACACATCATGTCGGCCGCGCTGGTCCAACGTCAGTTTCATCAATTCGTTTATCTCCACGGGTACCGCCTCGGACACCAGGTCCACGTCGACGATCATGTTTCGACGAAGCTCCGGCTTGATTGACGCGAATACCTTCGAGAGGTCCAGGTCCTCGCACACTTCGCCCCACTCCCGAAGGCTCGCAACGATATCGGTGAGAACCTCGACGGGACATTCAATGAGATCGGCGTAGTTGCACACGTGCACGCGCGCACCCTGGAGGTCTCGAAGCATCGCGCGGTTGTACGCAGCCCACAATGCCAGACCCGTGAGCGTCGGCAGATCATTGCGCTTCGTGAGCGACGACGCCACTTCCAGCGGGTCGCGCACGATGACAATGGCGCAGCCTTGGTCGTTCGTTATCCGTCGCCACAGAGGTAGCAGGATCGAGATTCGCGGATCCTTGAGAAGATAACGCTCACTGCCGAAGAGTTCGCCTAACAACCCACGCACCGCGTCGACGAATTCGATCGCCACTGCGTCCTCGACCCAGTCGGGCGCGAGGTCCGGCGGGCTATCCCAGCGTCCACCGAAATGAGCGAGGAGGTCGTCATTGGCACGTACGATGCTGAGCAGTTCGAAGTAGCCCTCGGGGTTCCCGACGTCCGCGGGCATGACGTCGCTCTCCGGACCGACCTCGAAACCCATCACCTCAAGGGCGCCGGCCAACGCGGAGGTACCCGAGCGGTGCATTCCCAAAACCAAGACTCCCATGTAAGAAAACTACCTCTGGTGCCGTACTCGGTTCCAATGGATTCCCGCGTCGAGCGTCGTCGCCTCCGATATTTCGTGCCACGTATGACAATCGGCGATGTCGTGTCGAAAGCGTACGCGGTGCGTGGGACTGCGATTCGACAATGCTTCGTCGTCTTCACCGTTGACGACCCTCGCAGAGAATCAGGTCCGCGTTCGAGGTCGTACTACGGTGTGTTTCGCGCGAACCAAACCACTCCGAACGACGAACGCGTCGAGATAGAGCAACGTGACACTCACGACCTCCCTAGTCATTCCGGCCTACAACGAATCGCTGCGTCTCGCGGCGGGCTTCGAGCGACTGCGGCCGGTCCTCAAGGAGATGAACCCCGAGCAGATCGAAGTGATCGTCGTCGACGATGGTTCGAGCGACGACACGATGCACGTCGCGCACGCCGTGTACGGCGATCTCCCCCACGTGCAGTTCGTCCAACAACCTCGAAATCGGGGAAAGGGGGCGGCCGTGCGCCTCGGCATCTCGGTCGCGAGCGCGCCGTTCGTCATCGCGACCGACGCCGACCTCTCGATCCGGCCGGTCCACCTCCCCGATTTCGTGATCGCGCTGCACGACAGTGCGCTCGTGCCCGGCTCGCGAGATCAGGACGCCAACGATGGCTACGACACGTTCGTGCGCACGCTCGCCGGTCGCGTCTTCAATCACCTCGTGCGCCATTACACGGACACGAAGCTGCGCGACACCCAATGCGGATGCAAGGGATTCCAATTGGGACCGGCGAGGATCCTGGGGCTCCTCGGCTTCTATGACCGCTTCATCTACGACGCGGAAATGTTCTACCTCGCTGACCAGTTGGGTCTCACGATTCACCCAATCCCCGTCACCTGGGACGACATCGCGGGCTCCACCGTCCACGTGGGTCGCGACTCCATCCAGATGGTTCGCGACCTTCGTTCCCTCAAGCAGCGCAAGTACGAGAATCCGGTCGTTGAACTCGACGTCGCCGTCGACGTTGCCGCCGTCGATGATGCGGCACGCAAAGCGCGCGTCCAGGGAATCGTCATCGCTCGAGGTGCGGACAATGCGCTCGCGGTGTTGCCGCGAGACGGTGCGGTCGCCGGAGTGGGCATCGCCACGGCGCTCCATGGTTCGCTGCGCACCGCCGGACTCGCCGAACTGCGAGGTCGTACGTTCGACGCGGTCACGTCGCAGCGGTAGTTGCGTCGAACACCCGAAGGGCTAGGCGCGACCTTCCAGGGTCGTGAGGAAGCGGTTCAACGAGTCGAGGGTCGCCTTCACCGCGGACACGAGATCGTCTTCGGAACGAGCGATACCGAAACGATCGGCGTCGTTCGCCAACGAACGGAGGGTCACGATGACGGGCCAATCGCGACCGTTGGTGACGTTCGTCACGGTCATGAGCGAATAGGGAACGTCGTAGCCGAGGTCGCGTAGGGCCGCGAGCGTCGCTTCGGCGCCGCCGATCAACGGTCCGCTCCCGGCTCGTCCGATCCCGGTCCGTCCGTCGACCGACAGTTGGACCTCACAGAATCCATCGCTGGTGTCATAGTCGGCGCGGATCAGTGCGACGCGAGAGCCCTCGGCGCGCTGGCTATCGATCAGCGCGCGATTGGCGTCTTCGACGACGACCGCGGCCTCCGGAAAGTAGAGGCTGGCGATCTGGTTCGCCGCCGTGCGCGTCGCGAGTGGATCCTTCGAGTTCGCGACGAGCGTGACGATATTGACGTCGCCGTTGGAGTGCTTCGTGATCCCGACGTTGAGGACCCCGGGCAGCGAACGCAATTCGAGTTCGAAGTCTTCTTCAGTTCGAGACATCATGAGATTCGAATGCCCTTCTTCTCATAGAGGCGACCATCGGCCAATCGCAAGAGCTCGCCGGGATCGGTCGAGTCGCGCGGTGAGGTCGCGGTGCCGATAGTGAACTCTACGGGATTGCCGAGCGTCACGAGGTGACCCCGTAAGCGTTCGGTGAAGCCGGAGGACTCGTGCCCCTCGGCGTTGCTCAAGATCACCGCGAACTCGTCGCCACCGACGCGCGCCGCGGTGTCCCCCTGGCGAACCGCTTGGCGTAGAGCGAAACCGAACTGTCGCAGTAGGTGGTTGCCGAACTCGTGACCGGATTTGTCGTTGACGGCCTTGAAGTTATTCAGGTCCACCAGTACGAGCGTGAAGGCCCAGCCGTAGCGAGCGCTGCGCGCCGCGGCCACTTCGAGGGCCTCGTCGAAGCTGCGGCGATTCGCAATGTTGGTGAGCGGATCGTGGGCGGCGCTGAAGCGAGCCAGGTGCAGCGACATCGCCAGTTGGCACGCGGTGCGCACGGCGTCACATTCCGCGGTGGGCACGGTGTCCGGTTCGCAGTAGACGCCCGGCGATGAATTGAGATGGGCCGCCATGTCGGGCGTGACCGATGCGCCACCAAGTCGGAACATCTGCGTGCCGAACGACTCGTTGACGAGTACGACTGCCACATCGGTCAGTCCGTGGCGGGTCGCGAACAACTCGAGTATCGAATAGATGAAACCAACGCCGAGTTCGCGTTCCGACAGTTCGTTCAGCATCGTTTGGAACAGCCAGGGTTCGTAGCCTTCGCCGCCGAAAACCGGGAGCGCGTCGGCCTGGTGAATCGACGTCAGCGTCGCCGTCGCCTCGGAATCGTCGTTGCTCTCGTCGTCCATGGAGTCGGCCATTGATCCGTTCTTCGAGCTCACAGTTGCAAGTCTGCCAGTTCGATCGGGGTCTGATCAACGGACCTCAGAATCGAAGCGGCGACGGCTCCTTCGCGGAGCATCTCGGAGAGCTCCGCGGCGGGGACGGGTCGTGAGATGAGGTACCCCTGACCGCGATAACACCCCAGTTCGAGGAGTTTTTTAATGATCGTGTCGGATTCGATGCCTTCGGCGATGACACCCAGGTTGAGGGCCGCTCCCAGGCGGATGATCGACTCGACGATGGCGCGGTCGTAGTTGTCCGTCGTGATGCCGCGCACGAAGCTCATGTCGAGCTTCAAGAGATTCACCGGAAGGTTCTTCAGGCCGGTCATCGAGGCGAATCCGGTCCCGAAGTCATCCAGGGCGATCTCAACGCCGAGCGCCTGGAACTTCTTCAGGATCTTGGCGATTCGTTCCGGCTCGTCCAAGACGGCGTACTCGGTGATCTCAATACAGAGACGGTTGCCGGGAACGTTGTTCTCGCGCAGACAGCGCTCGACGAACTCGACCAGGTCACCCATCTTGAAGTCGGCGGGCGACATGTTGATGCGCACAATGAACGGCAGGTCCGGGTATTCGTTCTGCCAGATCGCTAACTGGCGACAGGCCTCAGCGAAGACCCAGCGGCCCAACTCGGTGACCAATCCGGTCTCTTCGGCGACCGTGATGAACTCTGAGGCCGCCAAGAGACCGCGCGTGGGGTGTTCCCAACGAACGAGCGCCTCCGCAGCGAGCACTTTGCCGGTGCGAAGGTCGACTTCAGGCTGGAAGTGAAGACGAAGACCACCCATATCAATTGCTTCGCGCAGCATCAACTCGGTACGTGAACGGTCGTTGACCTCTTCACGCAGTTCACGGTCAAACACCACGGCCTGGTTGCGACCACGGGCCTTGGCGGCGTACATCGCGACGTCGGCCCAGCCGAGCAGGTCGAGTTCACTCTGTTCGCCGGGTTCGGCCATGGCGATGCCGATACTCGCAGTGTGGATGACCTCTTGGCCGGCGATGGCAACCGGTTGGGCAATGACGTCAAGGATTCGATAGGCCGTGGCGAGAATTTCCATTTCGCTCTTGGCCTTGTCGACGATGAAGACGAACTCGTCGCCACCCAAACGCGCGGCGAAGTCATTGGTGCGAATACTGGTGCGGATGCGATCGGCGATCGTGACCAGGAGGCGGTCACCGCTACCGTGGCCCAGGTAGTCGTTCATGATCTTGAACCGGTCGAGGTCGATCACCATCACGGCGGTCTGACGCTTCGCATTGAGTCGAGACTTCAGTTCTTGGATGAGCGCGCGGCGGTTGGGCAGGCCGGTCAATTCATCGTGATTGGCGTTGAAACGCGTGCGCTCTTCAGCGTCGATTCGGCCCTGGAGTTGCACGAGCATCGAAGCGACCGCCTGGAGGGCATTGATCTCCGGCGTGCTCCAGTTATGCAGATTGAAGTGAAGGAAGCCCAAGATGCCCCAGGTTGAATCGCCGAGCAACAGCGGCACCGCGGCACCGGCGGCCGGGGCCAGGCCAGTTCCTTCCATTATCCGGTCGCGGTAGTCGTCGGTTACGTCCTCGGTTGCCGTCAGGTACGGAGCACGCAGATCACGCATGGCCATGAAAAGAGGGTCCGCGTCGAAGGAGATCTCACCGAGGGGGTCAGGGTCGGGGACATCGTCACGCGGCGGCCACTCCGCTTCGAGAATGCTGAGCCCTCGAACGAGGTCATTACGTCGAATGAACGCGACGTCCGCATTGAGGAATTCGGCAAGGACTCGACATACCCAGTCGAGGACCTCTTGGCGATTCGTGGCCGACGCCGGCATGAGTTTTTCTGCTACTTGAGCGACTAATTCATCGAGGCGGCCCTGATGCAGCAAGAGGCCCTCGCGAGTCGCGAGCGTCGCCACGTGGCTCAGCAACGAGCCAAAGGCCTTGGTGAGGGATCGCTCGCGGCCCGACCACGTGCGACCGTGGCGCGCGACGACCAGGGCACCGACGACGTCGCCATCTTGGACGACGATCGAATCGACGAGCACACCCCATTCGACGCCAAGGACGACACAGGAGAACGATCCAAAGGGAATCTCGCCCGTCAATTGCAGTCGAACTCGTTCGCTGATGCTGTCGAACGCACGCTCGGCGTCGGTGCCAACGAGTGGTTCGAGTTCGAAGCCCGGAATCGGCTTCGAGAGATTCGTCACCACCGCGACGATTTGTGTACCGGGAACAACCTGGAGGAGAGTTTCGACAACCAGGCGCGTCTCTTCTCCCGCGCGGTCCAGATACGAGTGATTGAGACTTCTCATGGGGAATCTACCTTCGCCGACAGATAAAGGCTTGCATCAGGAGTTGAACCTCGCGGTCCCACCCCCGTACTGATGATTTGTTACCAGTGAATGATTATTACACAGGCCGTCTAAGAAGTAAACCCCAATAT
>Ga0207933_1002943_pt1 | contig 10513 bp, 7 predicted proteins | sample NGESurdeep092012_4_FD_184488 | JGI IMG/M metagenome (GOLD analysis project Ga0207933, IMG submission 184488) | Arctic peat soil microbial communities from Barrow, Alaska - NGEE Surface sample F53-3 deep-092012 (SPAdes) | ecosystem: Environmental > Terrestrial > Soil > Wetlands > Peat ...
TGGGTCTTCGGACGCGGGGGGATACCCCGATCTTCGACCATCCCGATTTGGCGCGGGTCCCAGGCCGGTACGAGTTCAGTTGCCCGAGCGCCGGTCCAGAGGCCGAAGATGGCGAACGATCACTACCCTCAGGACTGGGAGCCAGCTCGTCCGTCTCCCACTACGGGAGTGGCCCGTGATGCTTGAGCGTTCCGATTCGTCGCCACTGAACGACCGTACATAGCGGTCGCCCTTGTGGGTTCCGGGTGGTGGCCTGTACCGTGGGGTAGGCACCTTGAACTGTTCCGGGTGCTGTCCGACGTTAAATGGCAAACCCTCCGCGAGGGGGGGACGCAAAACCACGGGACTCCATGAGTGAGCCGGGCTACCGAATCAGGACACTGACGGGTGCATTCTGAAGGTCGGCCGTGCCTCTCGGAGTTGGAGGGGCAATGCAGCACGACTATCGGACCGTTCGTCGGCGACGCCGGCGTGTGCGGTGCCTGGCTGGTGTCGGGGGCTTTGCCCTCCTGATATGGGCTGGGATTCTTGTCGAGGGGGCGGGTGCCCTGGGACATCCTGGCCGTGATGCGCAGAATCCCAACTCTGCGGTGACGAGCCAGTCAGTCCCCCCATCGGTTCCGACTCCTACGATTACGGCCACGCCGACTCCGTCAACTACCTCACCGCCCAGAACCATCCCCATGCCTGCCACGACTCAATCATCCACACCTCCGTCCACGACTACGACGAGTCGTCCTACCAACTCCCGGTCCGCCACCACGTCGCCGTCGACAACGACTACGACCTCCACAACGACGGTTACCGCCAAACCAGGCCGCTCCCCACGAGCCGAACCGGTGCACAACCGTGGTGCCTTGTCACCAATCCGCCCGACGACTACCACCACCACATCGGCGCAGTCCAGACGTAACCGAGATCGGCCTACCCCGGTTTCGACGAGACTTTCTTCGACGGGCACCGGTGCGGCGACGTTGGGCTCGACAACCACAACCACGTCCATCTCCCCACTGGCCCAGTCGGCCGCATCCGGTGGAGGCGGTTCGGTTCAGGGATCGGTCAAGACGTGGGCCGAACGACATCACAGCATCGCTGTCCCCGCTCCCCAGAACTGTCTACCCGACCCCGCCCCAATCATCGAAGCCCTTCCCGCCGGCGCCGTCTTTCATGGGTCTGGCTGCTACTTCACCTCGGGAATCGTTATCACCAGACCCGTCACCATCGACGGCGGTACCTACTACAACTCCGCCACCACCCGCCCGGATGTGGGTCGACTGCTGCCCATCATCCAGATCAAGGACACTTCGGGCGTGACAATCGAGAACACCACTCTTCAGGGCGCCAACTCAAGCGGAGGATTTCACCGTCACATGGTCGGCGAAGCGGGCCTTGACATCCTCTCTTCCAGCAACGTCACCATCACCAGGGTAGCGACGATCAACACCTTCGGTGATGGGATGACCGTCTTCGCCAACTTCGGAACGAGCAATCAGCCGACGACCAACCTCCAGGTCAATGGACTCGACATCACGCAGGCCGGACGACAGGGAGTCACCATGGCTTATGCCAAGGATTCGACCCTCAATGGCGTTCGGGTCAACTCGGCTTCTGGAAGTGCATGGGACTTCGAAAGCGACCTGCCCGGCATCGGGTCCGGAAACATAATCGTGAACAACGCCAGTGGGACCAAGGGCGTACGGTTCATCGAAGCACTCCAGGGCCCTGTGACATTCAATGACTGCCAATGCGAACGCCATCTGACGCTGACGCATGAGGCCGCGGCCTCAGGCCAATTGGTCACATTCAACCGGGGCACTCTCCTACTGCCACGCACCGATCATGGCATCACACCGGCGGGCGTCGTGGTAGCCGGACCCGGAAAGCTCCGACTGGCCGACGTCACCCTGTGGAATCTGCCGGGCACTCGCAAGGTCTCGGGACCGAACTGGTCCATCACCGGCGATGGCAGTCTCACTCTCGTCCACACGACAGCGCCCCGTTGATCAGAGTCCTACTCCCACCCCTTCCCGGTTGGTTCATTGCTTGGCGGGTAGTGGTAGTACATGACCCCTCCGAATAGTCCGACTCCCCCCGAACCGCGAGCTGACTCAGGTGAGGTGAGCGCGCCGGGATTTGCGCCTGACCTCCAGGACTTGCCCCCTGACCAGCCGGCCTCGACGCTCACTGCTGAAGAAGAGATCGAAAGGGAGGTTCCGATGAGTAGCTCTTGGTCTGAGAACGGTCGGCCCACGGACCCCGAGTGGGCGGAGGGAACCCCAGGCCCCAGTGACGCGCCAGAGGTAGATCCGCAGACGGCGGGCGAGCCTATTGACGAAGGCGAAGCCCAGCGGAACCGTGAGGACGACCCGCCGGCCTAGAGAGGCGAGAGGGAATCTTTGCCGTGATCGTGTTCCTCACTGGCCTCGGACTCCTGCTCGGCACAGGTTGGAAGTCGAAGACCTACGACTGGGCCGGCCGTGAGGCCACTGTTCGGCCATTGTGATCGTTCTTTCAGGCCGGCCGTTGCCCTGGGCTTTTAGCGGCTTCACGGTGCCCGGGGCGGGATTCGAACCCGCACGCCCTTTCGGACAGTGGATTTTGAGTCCACCACGTCTGCCATTCCGTCACCCGGGCCGGTGGGGGCGCAGCCTATCTCCCCACTCCCGACCGACCCGGACCCTCGCCTGGTCCGGACCCGGTCCCCGTTTCGGCCATCCACCCGATGGCACCCCTTTTGACCCGTAGGCTCACGCCATGGTCAGCGACTCCCATCCCGTCACGCTGTACGACCACTGGGCCGGGGTGGGACGCCATGGGTCGGTGGCCCTCGACTCCGTCGAGCTGTGGACCGTGGAGCTGCCCTTCCGGGCGCCGGTTCGAACGGCCCGGGGCGTGCACCGCACCCGTCCGGTGGTTCTGGTCCACCTGATCGGCGCCACATTGGACGCCGCCGGTACGGCCACCGCCGCCATCGACGGCTGGGGGGAGTGCGCCGCGCTGGCCGACCCCACGTTCGACCCGGAGGACGTCGAGCGGTCCCTGGCCGTGCTCCGGCACGTCCTGGTCCCAGCCCTCCTGGCCGGAACCGACCGTCCCGGAGCGGCCCTGCCCGCCGGGCGACTCCTGCCTCCGCCGTCCGGGATCGAGGAGCTCCACCTGGCCTCCCCCCACGCCCCCCTGGCCTTCGCCGCCCTCGAGATGGCGGTCGCCGATGCCCATCTGCGGGCGGAAGGGCGGTCCCTCGCCGGCCTGCTCGGCGTGGAGGGACACCGGGTGGAGATCGGGGCGGTAGTGGGTCAGGCCGACCCGGCCGACCGGCTACTCGGCGCCGTGGGTACCCTGGTCGACGAGGGCTACCGACGGATCAAGCTCAAGATCGGACCCCATCACGACCTCGACCCCGTCTCGCTGATCAGATCGGCCTTCCCCGACCTTCTCCTCCAGGTCGACGCCAACGGTTCCTACGCCCCCGGGGACGAGGCCGAACCAACCGTCCCCGCCGGCCCGGATGTCTCCGCTGATGCTGCAGCACCGACCGACGTGCACGACCCGGCCGACTTCGGCGATCTGGCCGATCGCTCGGACGTTCGCCGATTGATGTCGTTGGACCCCTTCGGTCTCCTGTGCATCGAACAGCCCTTCGAACGATCGGAGCTGGCCGCCCACGCCCAGCTGGCCTCGCGGATGGCCACCCCCATCTGCCTCGACGAGAGTCTCGACTCCCCGGGGGCGGTGGACCGGGCCCTCGAGCTGGGGGCCTGTTCGGTGGTGTGCGTAAAGCCGTCCCGACTGGGCGGCCTCGGAGCGGCGCTCACGGTCATCGACCGGTGCACCGGGGCCGGCGTTCCCCTGTGGATGGGGGGGATGTTCGAATCGGGATACGCCCGGGGGGTCCTCACCGTGCTGGGTGCCCTCGGCGGCATGGCCTGGCCCGGGGACCTGAGTCCGGCCCGCACGTACCTCGAGGACGATCTCGTCCCCCAGGTTCGGCCCACCCGGGACGGACCGGAGGGATCGCTGGTCGTCGTGCTGCCCTCGGGGCCAGGGATGGGTCCGCCGCCTGAACCCGCCGCCCTGGCCCGTCTCGGCACGAGCCACCAGGTCATCGGGGTTGCCCGGGACTGAGAGGACCCGGTCCGGCCTCGCCGTGTCCCGGTCATGCGTAGAATTGCCCTTCCATGCACCGGACCACCCTCGAACGCCGCCTGAGCGACGCCCACGAACGGCTGGTTCGGGCGCGGGCGGAGTTGGCCGTGCTCGACGAGCAGCTACTGGTGGTCAACGAGATCGCCGATGACACCCGGCTGCAGGCCTTGGTGTCCGAGACCCCTCTGGCGACCAAGGAGTACGACGAGGCCCATCGGCACGCCACGGTCATGCTGCAGAACCGGGCCAACCTCGCCGATCAGATCGTCGAGCTCGAACGCCGACAGAACGACCTGCTCGACCGACTGGTGGTCGATCCGGGTTGATGGTCGAGACGGAGTCCCGCTTGGGTCGCGCCCCGTCGTCCTCCTCTAGGGTGCACCTGATGCCGGGTCGCCTGACGGCCATTCCCCCGGCAGCGCACTCGGGTCACCGACCGGTGGCCCCACCCGATCGACCGGTCCTCCGGCCGATCCCCGAGCCGGAAGGACCTGAGACATGACCAGGCGTGTGGTCATCGCCGAGGACGAGGCGATCATCCGGCTGGATCTCAAGGAGATCCTGCTGGACGAAGGGTATGACGTGGTGGGGGAGACAGGTCGCGGCGATGAGGCCGTCGACCTGGTCCGGGACCACCACCCGGATCTGGTCATCCTCGACGTGAAGATGCCCGGCTCCGATGGGCTGGCCGCGGCCCGGGCCATCCGCGACCTCGAGCTCAAGGTGGCGGTGCTGATCCTCACTGCTTTCAGCCAGCGCAACCTGATCGACGAGGCCCGTGAGGCCGGGGTGGCCGCCTACCTGGTCAAGCCGTTCCAGCGCATCGAGCTCATGCCCGCCATCGACCAGGCCGTGGCCCGCTGCGAGCAGGAGTGGGCCATCGACGCCGAAGCCCGCCAGGCCGCGGCGGAGGGCACTACCGGTGCCCACTCCAGTGCCGAGGACAAGCTGGAGACCCGCCGACTGGTCGACGGGGCCAAGGGTGTGCTCATGGAGCGGTCCGGGATGTCGGAGTCCGAGGCGTTCGGCTACATCCAGAAGACGGCCATGGGCACCCGATCCCGGATGATCGACGTGGCCCGACAGGTGCTCGACGGCACCCTTCCCTAGAGCGCGGCCGAGCACCAGTCATGGCCACCCGCACCCCGCCTGACCGGGCGGTCACGCCCGACGGGGCCGCCGCATCCCCTGATTCGGGCACGACTCCTACGACCGCGGCCGTCGAGCCGCCCCGTGACCCATCGTCCCGACCCCTGCTCCTGCTGGACGGGATGTCCTTGGCCTTCCGGGCCTACTTCGCCCTCCCGGCCGACCTGGCCACCAGCGCCGGCGTGGTCACCAACGCCGTCCACGGCTTCGCCTCGATGGTCGTCAACCTGGTACGCGACCATCGTCCGGTCGGTGTGGCCGTCGCTTACGACCTGCCGGGGGGCACGTTCCGGGAAGGCATCGTCAACGACTACAAGGCCGGACGGGCCGAGACCCCACCGGATCTCCCTCCCCAGTTCGACATGATCCGCTCGGTGCTGGCGTCGTTGGCCATACCGGTTGTCACCGCCGAGGGGTACGAAGCCGACGACGTCCTGGCCACCCTGGCCACCGAGGCCCGCGACCGCGGCCACCCGGTCATCGTCGTCACCGGTGACCGGGACTCCTATCAGCTGGTGGAGGACCCCTACATCCGCGTGCTCTACAACCGGCGCGGGGTGAGCGATTACGCCCTCTACGACGAAGCCGGCATCGAAGAGCGGACCGGCGTGCGGCCCGGAAAGTACCCCCTCCTCGCCGCGCTGCGGGGTGACCCCTCGGACAACCTGCCCGGCGTTCCCGGCGTCGGCGAGAAGACGGCGGCCAAGCTGGTCAACGAGTACGGCGACCTCGACACCCTGTACGCCCACCTCGACGCCCTGTCTCCCAAGCTGCGCGAGAACCTGGCGGCCAATCTCGGACGCGTCCAGAAGAACGCCCAGGTCATCCCACTCGTACGGGATGTGCCCCTCGACGTCCACGTGGACCAGCTCGTGCTGGGCGGGTGGGACCCCGAGGAGGCCAGGCGCACCTTCGCCGAACTGGAGTTGCGGTCCCTGTGGACCCGGCTCACCCCCCTGATGGGGGAGGGGGTCTTCGGCGAGCCGGTTCCGGGCTCCTCGGGATTCTTCGGCACCCCCGATTCCGCCGGGACCGGCGGGGCGGGAAGTGCGGCGGGAGGGGTCGACGATCCCCGGGCGGATCAGCCGATGTGGCTCTCGCACCCCGAGGCCGCGGTGCCCGCGGACGCCGCCGGGGCCATCGCCGCCGTGAATGCCGTCGTGGCCACGGCCAGAGCGGCGACCGGAGTCGTGGCCCTGCACGCTCGATGGTCGGGGGATCCCGGCCGTTCCCCGCTCACCTCCCTCACCCTGGTGGCCGAGCCCGACGCCACCCTGGCGGCCCCATCCGCCGGCACCATCCCCTCGGCCGTCCACCTCGGATCCGAGGAGCTGCTCGGCGACCCCGGGCTCCTCGCCGCCTTGGCCACCGGACTCGGACCCGAGGGCGTGGCCGTGGTGGCCCACGACGTCAAGGAACTGATGCGCACCCTGCTTCCGGTGGGGGTGGACATCACCCGGCTGGCCCTGGACACGGCAGTGGCCGCCTACCTGCTCGATCCCTCCACCGACCACTACCGGATCAGCGATCTGGCCGCCCGGTTCCTGGCCGTGGACGTCGACGACGGCTCCGGGGCCAAGGGTCAGGGCGCCTTCGTCCTCGAGGCACCGGGTGACGACGACGCATCCGACGGGTCCGCGGACGGCGAGGGCCCGGACGGCCCCTCCGGCCTCGATCCAACCGCCCTGGAGTCGGTACGCCTGGCCGCGGTGGTGGCCCGACTCCGGACGCCGATGCTCGAGGCCCTGGACGGGGAGGGGGAGATGGGTCTCAACGATGACATCGAGCAGCCCCTGGTGCGGGTGTTGGCCCGCATGGAGGTGGTCGGGATCCCGGTGGACCGCGACGTGCTCCGGGTCATCGCCGCGTCGCTGGCCGAGGAGGTCCGATCCCTCGGGGTCACCATCCAGGAGCTGGCCGGGGAGCCGTTCAAGATCAACTCCGTACCCCAGCTGCGGGCCGTCCTGTACGAGAAGCTGGCGCTGACCCCGCTCCGCAAGACCAAGACCGGCTTCTCCACCGACGCCCGCACGCTCGAGCAACTCCGGGGTCAGCACCCCATCATCGAGGCCCTCCTCCGCTACCGCGAAGTGGAGAAGCTCCGCTCCACCTACGGCGAGAGCCTGGCTGCCGAGGTGGGCGAGGACGGCCGCATCCACGCCACGTTCCGCCAGACGGTCGCCCGTACCGGACGCCTGTCGTCCGACCGGCCCAACCTCCACAACATCCCGGTCCGCACCGAGGAGGGACGACGGTTCCGAGAGGCCTTCGTCCCGTCCCCCGGTCGCCGTCTGCTGGTGGCCGACTACGACCAGGTGGAGCTGCGGGCCATCGCCCACCTGTCCGGTGACCCCGGGCTGACCAGTGCCTTCGCCGCCGGCGAGGACATCCATCGGACGGTGGCGTCCCAGGTGTTCGGGGTCGACCGCTCGGAGGTGACCCACGCCCAGCGCTCGACAGCCAAGATGGTCTCGTACGGCCTGGCCTACGGCATGGAGGCCTACGGGCTCTCCCAGCGCCTGGGGGTTCCCGTGGAGGAGGCTCAAGGCATCCTGCAGGCCTTCTTCGCCGCCTTCCCTTCGGTCCACGCCTACATGGACAAGGCCGTGGCCGACGCCCGCCAGGTCGGGTACACCGTGACCGCCTTCGGCCGGCGCCGCCCGCTGCCCGATCTGGTCTCCACCAACTACCAGGTCCGTCAGGCCGCCGAGCGCCAGGCCATGAATGCGGGGATCCAGGGCCTGGCGGCCGACCTGTTCAAGGTGGCCCTCATCCGGCTCGACTCGCATCTGGAGGGGAAGGGGCTGGCCTCGGACCTGGTGCTCCAGGTCCACGACGAGGTCCTGTTGGACGTGGACCCGGGGGAGGAGGACCAGGTGGCCGCCCTCACCGAAGAGGCCCTGACCGGGGCGGCCGACCTCACCGTCCCCCTCAAGGTGGCCATGGCCTGGGGCTCCTCCTGGGCCGAGGCCAAAGGGGCCTGAGTGGCGCCTCACGGCCGGGGGCGGTCGGGCGTGACCCGGGGCCGGGGCGCCGCTGGCCGGCCGGGGGGGCCGGTGGAGTAGCATTGACTCCCGGTCACGACCGTGTGACCCCTACCTTCACCGTCGGCCCTCCCGTGGGGCGCGGCGATCCGTCCGGAAAGCGAGCTACCTACCTACATGTCTGACACCCACGTCGTGCCCGAAGGCACCACCCTCCTGTCGCCCGAGGCCATGGGCACCTTCGATGAGAACGGGGTCTACATCCCCCGTTCGGTGACCGAGGACGACCTCGGCGGCGCCTCCCTCGAGGACGCCATGGCCGGCACCATCGTCGAGTTCGAGGACGGTGACCTGGTCGAGGGGACCGTGGTGAAGATCGACCGGGACGAAGTCCTCCTCGACATCGGCTTCAAGTCCGAAGGCGTGATCCCCGTGCGGGAGCTGTCCATCCGCAACGACGTGGACCCGTCCGAGATCGTCACCCTGGGCGAGGCCATCGAGGCGCTCGTACTCCAGAAGGAGGACAAGGAGGGGCGCCTGATCCTCTCGAAGAAACGGGCCCAGTACGAGCGGGCCTGGGGCACCATCGAGAAGCTCAAGGAGTCCGACGAGGTGGTCACCGGTCCGGTCATCGAAGTGGTCAAGGGTGGTCTCATCGTGGACATCGGGCTGCGCGGCTTCCTGCCTGCCTCCCTGGTCGAGCTGCGGCGGGTCCGCGAGCTCCAGCCTTACGTGGGTCGGGTCATCGAGGCCAAGATCATCGAGCTGGACCGGAACCGGAACAACGTGGTCCTCTCCCGCCGGGCCTGGCTGGAGGAGACCCAGAAGGAGCAGCGGGGCGAGTTCCTGGTCAACCTCAAGCCGGGAGAACGGCGCAAGGGCGTGGTCTCGTCGGTGGTCAACTTCGGCGCCTTCGTCGACCTGGGCGGCATGGACGGCCTCGTCCACGTGTCCGAGCTGTCGTGGAAGCACGTCGACCACCCGTCGTCGGTCGTCTCGGTGGGCGACGAGATCGACGTCGAGGTCCTCGATGTCGATCTGTCCAAGGAGCGCATCAGCCTGTCCCTCAAGGCCACCCAGACCGATCCGTGGCAGGAGTTCGCCAACTCCCACCAGGTGGGCGAGCTGGTCTACGGTCGGATCACCAAACTGGTGCCCTTCGGATCGTTCGTCCAGGTGGGCGACGGCATCGAGGGACTGGTGCACATCTCGGAGATGGCCGGTCACCACGTGGATCTCCCCGAGCAGGTGGTCACCCCCGGCGAGGAGCTGTGGGTCAAGATCATCGACATCGACCTCCAGCGCCGCCGGATCAGCCTGTCCATCAAGCAGGCCGCCGAGGGTGGCGAGGTGTCCGAAGAGTACCGCGAGGCCTTCGGCGAGCACGCCTACGACGACGAGGGCAACTACGTCGGGCCGGTCTTCGCCGAAGCCGAGTTCACGCCGGAGACCGAGGCCCAGGCGGCCTGGGCCGACTACGTGGCCGAGCACGGCACCGGTGAGGGCGGCCCGGAGATGCCGGCCGGCGAGGCACCGGTTGCGCCCGAGGCGACGACCGACGCACCGGTGGCCGAGGCGGCTGCGGCTGAGCCGGCTGTCGCCGCTCCCGAGGCACCGGCCGCTGAGGTACCGGCCGCTGAGGCACCTGTCGTCGAGGCACCTGTCCCCGAGGCGCCGGCCGCTGAGGCACCTGTCGTCGAGGCGCCTGCGGTGGAGAGCGTCGAAGGCAGCTGAGCGACGCTCGACGGTAGGGAGATCGCCGAACCTTCGGTGATCCGTGGCCCCGGAGGTGGACGGGGTGGGTGTATCAACCACCCCTGACTACTGCTGCCCTACGACTGCTTCTTCTTTTTCTTCTTCTTGGAGCCGTCGGAGTCCGCCCCCGCGTCAGGGGCCGCCGGGGCATCGGCCACCGATGTCGGCGGGGCCGGAGACGGACCTGACGACGGCGGTCGCGACACCGGAGCCACCGGAGCCGGCGGAACCGGTGGGGCCGGGGGAGTGGCGGGACCCGGTGGGCTGACCACCGCCGGCGGGGTCGGACGGTCGTTGGATGGGGCCGCTTCTGGTCCAGTGGCCGCCGGCGCCGTCACGGCCACGGTGCTGGTCGCGGCTTCCGTGTGGGCCGCTCCCTCGATCAGCGGAAAGTGACAGGCCACCTGGTGGCCGGGAGCGATGTCCCGCAGCGGTGGTTCCTGCTCGGCACAGAGATCCTGGGCGTAGGGGCACCGGGT
>Ga0207933_1002944_pt1 | contig 10513 bp, 13 predicted proteins | sample NGESurdeep092012_4_FD_184488 | JGI IMG/M metagenome (GOLD analysis project Ga0207933, IMG submission 184488) | Arctic peat soil microbial communities from Barrow, Alaska - NGEE Surface sample F53-3 deep-092012 (SPAdes) | ecosystem: Environmental > Terrestrial > Soil > Wetlands > Peat ...
AGCTCCTCGCAGAGCGGTCATAATGCCGCCCGGGCGGGGATCCCGGGGCCTCCCGGGAGCGAGGTTACGAACCTCGCCCGCAGGCGCCGCACCGCCGATACCGGTTTCCCGCCATTGGCCCAATCAAGGTGGCTCCATCTTCGGAACGTCTCGCGAAGACGCCCTCGGCCTGAGCCAGGCGAAACGGAAAATAATCCTATCTGAATAAATGTCAAGAGGTCGTACAGATTTTACGCACAACCCGATTGAGACGCGCAAAAAATAGATGCCCCCAACAAAAAACCCCGGTCTTTCGACCGGGGTTAAGTTGGGAAGTTCAAAGCCCGAAGGCTCATTCAGATAAAGAATAGCGAGTCTCGCCCGGCGTCAGCGCCGATGCCGGGACGCCCGATCAATCGCAAACGCGAATGCGGCGGGAGTGGATGCGGCCATACGGATCTTCGAAACGCTCGCGCTCGAAATGGCACGCGCCGTAAACCGGCCGATAGGGCGCCTCATAGTAGCCCGGGCCGCCATAGGGGCCGCCGTAATAACCGGGGCCGTAACCATTATTATATTGCGAGCCGACGATAGCGCCGACCGCGAGGCCGCCGACGATGCCGGCGGCGAGCGCGCCGCCGCGCGCCTGCGCGGGCTGCGGCGCGATAGTGACGGCCAAGGCAAGTCCGGCAATGGCCGCAGCAGTAATGACTTTCATCATGGTGTGACCCTTTTCAAACAGGCTGGTGTTTAGTCGATGATCTGAACGATCTGCCGGGTACGCGGATCGACCAGCACGACGTGGTTGTTCACGTAGGTGTAGCGATAACCGCCGGTCACGTGATAATCGGCGGGCACGTCGTAATAGGTGACGCCGCTTTCCGGCAGCACGACGCCGACGCGGAAATCGCTGTCATAGCGATAGGACGGCAGATTCTCGTGCACGACGTATTCGCGGAAGCGCGGGCGATCCTCAACGCCGAGAATGCCGCCGATGGTGCCGGCTACCGCGCCGACAGTGCCGCCGACAACCGCGCCGACCGGCCCGGCTTCATACCCGCCTTTTGCCGCGCCTTCTTGCGCTCCACGCACGGTGCCTTGCGCCTGCGCCACAACCGGCAGCGCCAGCGTGGCGGCAAACAGCATCGATACCAAAAGCTTGGTTTTCATGATCGCTCCATTTGAGAAAATCCAACCGCTGGGGCTGGACCGATATGGAGGTCAATGCGCGCGGCGGCCTTTGGTTCCATCGCGCGGGCGGCAAATCATTAGATTATCAGCGGAATCGGCGTTTTACGGGCGTAGGGGGGTCGTGCGGGTAATGATGGAACGAAATCGCCCCCGGGGGCTTGGTTGGTACGCACACGGGGACTGAGGATCATCCAATGTTAGCATTTGAAATCATCGGCGGCATTTTCGCATTCATGTTTTTAGCCGCGGCCATGACCGGCATAGAAGGCGACCACGGCGGCTGACCGTCGCAGCGATATGCCAAACAAAAACCCCGCCTTTCGGCGGGGTTTGTATTTGTGAGCGAGCTTGCGGGTAGCGAATTAAGCTGGAATGCGCTCTTCGACTTCGCTCGGCTCGCGTAGCACGTAGCCGCGGCCCCACACCGTCTCGATGTAGTTCTTGCCACTCGATGCATTGGCGAGCTTCTTGCGCAGCTTGCAGATGAAGACGTCGATGATCTTGAGCTCGGGCTCGTCCATGCCGCCGTAGAGATGGTTGAGGAACATCTCCTTGGTGAGCGTCGTGCCTTTGCGCAGCGAGAGCAGCTCGAGCATCTGGTATTCCTTGCCCGTCAGGTGCACGCGCTGGCCGCCGACTTCGACCGTCTTGGTGTCGAGGTTGACGACGAGATCGCCGGTATTGATGACCGACTGGGCATGACCCTTGGAGCGCCGCACGATCGCATGGATGCGGGCGATCAGTTCGTCCTTGTGGAAGGGCTTGGTCATGTAGTCGTCGGCGCCAAAGCCAAGGCCCTTTACCTTGTCCTCGATGCCGGCGAGGCCGGAGAGGATCAAAATCGGGGTCTTGACCTTCGAGACGCGCAAGGAGCGCAGAACCTCGAAACCCGACATGTCGGGCAGGTTCAGGTCCAAAAGGATGATGTCGTAGTCGTAGAGTTTGCCGAGATCGACGCCTTCTTCACCCAAATCGGTGGTGTAAACGTTGAAGGCCTCGGATTTCAGCATCAGCTCAATCGATTGAGCCGTAGCGCTGTCATCTTCAATGAGTAGAACGCGCATGCCAGTCCCCTATCTCGCCGCAGCCGGGCTTAAGGTCAGCGCCGCAAAGGCGGCGAGTGTGAAAAAACGCGGTGGGACAAACCGATTCGACACTATGACGGTATGGTTAACAAAACCTGATTCTCTGTTGCAAGCACGTCGTAGGCAGAAAAGCCCGAATCGGCGTAAGATGTTGCCGTAGAGTGGTTTTTTGGCCACGTACCGTCTCATGTCCTGGTCCAGGATTCGGGTCTAACCGACTCCAACGACTCGCCCCTTCCGTCCTGGCTGGGCGAAATGCAGCCGTAAGTCCCATGGACGATGACCCAATGATTAACGACCCGGGTAAACACTCCGTTAAAGGCGGACATTGGGCGGTAAGCCTAAGGGCAGGTGAATGGGGCTGTCAGGGCGTTAACTTGGCCGGCGCTGGCCTCCGCGCGGCCTTCCTTTCTTTGCCTCGCCACGTGTTCTTCGTATTCCCTCCCCCCTTGGGGGGAGGGTTAGGGAGGGGGGGTAAGCCGCACGCGCTACGGCATTTCGCTTACCCCCCTCCCGCCGCGCTTCGCGCGTCGACCTCCCCCTCAAGGGGGGAGGTGAAAGAAATAACTTGAAAGCCCTCGCCGAACAGATCGCCGATCTCGACAGTGCGGAAATCTATGGCCGCGTGGTGGGTGTGCGCGGGCTGATGGTGGAGGTGGCAGGGCCGATCCATGCCATGTCGGTCGGCTCCAGGCTTTCGATCGAGACCGGCGTGGGGTCGCCGATCCCCTGCGAGGTGGTGGGTTTTTCCGGCGGGCACGCTTTGGCCATGCCGTTTGCAGCACTCGATGGCGTGCGGCGCGGCTGCCGGGCGGTGGTGGCGACCGCGGCCGGCACGGTGCGGCCGTCGGAGCGCTGGCTGGGGCGCGTCATCAACGCCATCGGCGAGCCGATCGACGGGCAGGGACCGCTACCGCCGGGGCCGGCGCCTTATCCGTTCCGCAATTCGCCGCCGCCGGCGCATGCCCGCATGCGGGTGGGCGAGCCGCTCGATCTCGGCGTGCGCGCTCTCAATACGTTCTTGACGGTGTGCCGCGGCCAGCGCATGGGCATTTTCTCAGGCAGCGGCGTAGGCAAATCGGTGTTGCTGTCGATGCTGGCGCGCAATGTGTCGGCCGACATTTCCGTGATCGGCCTCGTCGGCGAACGCGGCCGTGAGGTGCAGGAATTCTTGCAGGACGATTTGGGACCGGCCGGCTTGGCCCGCTCGGTCGTGGTCGTTTCAACGTCCGATGAGCCGGCGCTGATGCGCCGCCAGGCGGCGTACCTTACGCTGGCAATCGCGGAGTATTTCCGCGACCTCAACAAAGACGTGCTGGTGCTAATGGATTCGGTGACGCGCTTTGCCATGGCGCAACGTGAGATCGGGCTCTCGGCCGGCGAGCCGCCGACCGCCAAGGGCTATACGCCGACGGTTTTCACGGAGCTGCCGCGGCTGTTGGAACGGGCAGGGCCCGGCACCGAGCAGGGCACCATCACCGGCATCTTTTCGGTTTTGGTCGATGGTGACGACCATAACGAGCCGGTGGCGGATGCCGTGCGCGGCATTCTCGATGGGCATATTGTGATGGAGCGCGCCATTGCCGAGCGTGGGCGCTATCCGGCCATCAATATATTGAAATCGATTTCCCGAACGATGCCGCGCGCGGCCGATCCGGTCTATCTCCCGGCCATCAACAGGGCGCGCCAGGTGATGGCGACCTATTCGGACATGGAGGAATTAATTCGGCTCGGTGCCTACCGGGCGGGCTCCTCCGCCGAGGTGGACGACGCGATTGCGCTGCACAAGCCGCTGGAGGTCTTCCTTTCTCAGCTTAAGGAAGAATCAACCAGTATGGCGGACGGCTACCGCCAACTTGAGCTGATCCTGGCGGGGCAGACACCCGAACGGGCCTAATTAGCAGCGCGTCGGAAACCAAAAACTAACGATATTGGCCCAGGATCACTGGGCTGAACGTCCGGGACGTCCGCATGGCCGTTGTATTGGCCCTTGGCGAACGTCAATTCGGGGACTTCGGGGGAGTATTGAGTCGATGAAGTCACGTGAAACCCTCATCCGCCTGAAGAAATTCCAGGTCGACGAGAAGCGGCGCAAGGTCGCCCAGATCGAAACCATGATCGCCGAGTTCGACCGTATCGCGGCCGAGCTCGACCGCGAGATCAAGACCGAGCAAGAGCGCGCCGGAATCCACGATCCCGCCCATTTCGCCTATCCGACCTATGCCAAGGCCGCGATCGGCCGGCGCGAGAATCTCAAGCGCTCGGCCGGCGAACTCAAGACCCAGCTCGACGAGGCCCAAGCCATGCTGGGCGAAGCCTTCGAGGAATTGAAGAAGGTCGAGATGCTCGATGAGCGCGACCACGCGCGCGAAAAGGCGGAAGCCGGTGCGCGCGAGCAGGTCGAACTCGACCGCATCGCCGCCATGCGCTTCAACACCGGCGGCGCGCACGCCTGATCCGACCGGTGATTTTGAATTTCAACGGCGCCCTCGCGGGCGCCGTTTTCGTTAGGTGCGAGAGCCGCAAGTTATTCGAAGGCATTCGACTGCGCGGCGGCATTTACCGTGCATTAATGATGGTGACGCTTTGCGTCCGTTTCATGAGCAAAGGCATTCTCCATTACCGTCTTTTTCACGCCCTTCGCTTACGACTTTGTCCAGTTTTGAATTGAAATGGCCGTCATGCGCATACAAGAATTGTATTCGCGAATACGCCGGACGCTGAGCAGCTTCGCCTCGGCGCATCATGGCAATGTCGTGATCACCTTCTCGCTGTTGACGCTGCCTCTTATTGTCGGCGTGGGCGCCGCGGTCGATTATAACCGCGCCACTTCCATCAAGACCGCGATGCAGGCCGCGCTCGATTCCACCGCGCTGATGCTTGCAAAAAATGCCGGCACATTGACGGCTGCACAATTGCAGACCGAAGGATCCAACTATTTTCTGGCCGTCTTCCGCCGTCACAAGGCGAAGAAACCGAAAATCACCGTGGTCTCCAATGCGGGTAATTCAACCGTCCAGGTCAACGGCTCTTCCGTCATGGATACGAGCCTGATGGCGCTGATGGGGATCAAGACCGTCAATATAACCGGGACATCGACCGCGGCTTGGGCCACGCAATCTCTGCTTCGCGTCGCGCTCGTGCTCGACAATACCGGCTCGATGGCCGATGCCGGCAAGATGCCGGCGCTCCAGACCGCCGCCAAAAGCATGATTTCAAAACTGGCCAGCGCGTCCACGACCAATGGCGCAGTTTATGTGTCGATCGTCCCGTTCGTTAAAGACGTCAATCTGGGCGCCGCCAATTACAATTCCAGCTATCTCGATTGGACGGCCTGGGACGAATCCAGCGGCACCTGCACGAGTTCGAGCTACACCACCAAGACCACCTGCGTGGCGGCCGGTAAAAGCTGGACTCCGGTGAGCCACGGCACCTGGAACGGCTGCGTCGTCGACCGGGGAGACGCCGGCGCGCCTAATGCCGGCAATTACGACGCCAATGTCGTGCTGCCCTCGACCAGCATCGCGGCGACGTTATATGTCCCCGAGCAATATTCGTCTTGCCCGCAGGCTGCGATGGGGCCGAGCTACAACTGGTCGGGCATGACCACGCTGATCAACAATATGACGCCGTCCGGCAATACCAACCAGGCCATCGGCTTGCAGCTCGGCTGGATGTCGCTGATGCAAGGCGGCGTGTTCAACGCGCCGGCGAAAGATTCCGGCGTCACCTACGCGGAGCACATCATTCTTTTGACCGACGGACTTAATACGGAGGATCGCTGGTATTCCAATCAAGCCTCGATCGACGCGCGCCAGCAAATCCTGTGCGACAACATCAAGGCGGCCGGCGTAACGATTTGGGCCATTCAGGTGAATACCGGCGGCGATCCGACGTCGACGCTACTGCAAAATTGCGCCAGCGATTCTAGCAAGTTCTTTCTGCTGACCTCGGCGAACCAGATCATCTCGACCTTCGACGATATCAGCTTCAAAATCACCCAACTACATTTGTCGAATTAGCAACGGGCGGCGTTTTCGCGGCTGGTCTCACGGCTTTTTGGCGCTCGACCCGGCGTTGCTCTTGAACTGGGCCATCTCTGTTTCCATTTTTGTCAGCGCCGCTTTGAGCGTGGCGATTTCAGCTTTAGCCGCTGACAGGTCGCGGCCGAGGGCGGCGAGTTTGCTCTCGCTGTCGCGCTTGAGCTTGGTCATTCCCTGCTGAAGGAATTCGGTGTTGGCCTGCAGGCAGCCGGTGCGCCGCTCCATCTGCTTTTCGGCCATGCACAATTCCATGCCGCGAATGTCCTGCGCGGTGGCGGGCAGGGCAATTAGCCCCAGTAGGAAAACGGCCGCAGCAATCTTCATGGGCGAATTTCCTTCCCTTAAAACGCTGCCGCAAGTTCGCGCGCGCCGGGGGTTTGCGCATTACGATTCATGTGTTCCTGAATTTCGGCGATGAGGCCCGAAACCACCACGGTGCGGCGCGCCACGGGATTGCGCGCATAGCCCTGCGGCTGGAAGAAATTCGCCGTCGGCACTTTCGAGCGGAAGGATTGCGGCATGCTCACCATGTCGAAGCCGTTGCCGTCGCCGGTGAGATTCATCAATTCCAATTCGGGGGCAGAGAGCGGCGCCAGGTAGCCCTTGGTGCGCGCGAACAGAACCGAGTCCAAGAGCTTCTGCACTTGCAACAGCGGGCCGATATCGATGTCGAAGACGGCGGCATGGATGCCCCAGCCTTTCAGAGTTTTCTTGGCGATGGCGTCGTACCCGCTCCAGCTGTGCGGCAGGCTGCGGCAATAGACGATCATGCGGCGGAGAACGGCGATCTTGGTCTCCAGCCGTTGTTTGGCTTCGCCCGTCAGGCCCGCCGCTTTGCGCTCAAGCACGACGAGGAAACGGTTTCCGCTCTCGGCAAAGAGCGAGACGGTATTGGTGCTGAGCAACTGGTTGTAACCGATCGCGGGCGAGATGGCGTGCGCGCCCGGCCGCGGCGGCTCGAGGCCGGCTTGCGTGTCATAGGTGCCCTTGCCGCCGGTCTCGAAGGCATAAACGCCGACGACCTGATCGCGCGTGAGGCCGGCAGCGCGAGCATCCTGCGCGTAGGCGCGCTTGAACGCAGTGTCGCTCGCAAGTTCGGGCGCAAATCCCCACTGTTCTTGCGCGGCTTGCAGGAAATCGGCGGCCACCGGTATTTCGGGCCGCGGCGGCACCGGTGGCGGAGGCTGTGGCACCCGGTCGAGCGGATGCGGTGGCCCGCTGTAAACGGGGGGCTGCGTCAGTACATAATCGGCGAGCGCGATGGCCTCATGGCTGCGGCGCTTGGCGTTGCGCAGTTTGCGTTTATCGCTGACGGAGTTCCAATAAACACTGGCATCCTGCTCGTAGGCCTCGCGCGCCCGCTGATATTGCGCGAGCTTGGCCTGATAGTCGGCCAGCACGGCAGCACTGGGAATGTCTTGAGCGCAGGCAGGAGCGGCCGCCAGCAAGAGTACGGCCGCGAACGCGATCAGAGCTAAGCGCAAAGAAGAGTGCTGCATATGCCGCCTTTGTCGGCGATTTTTCACGATTCGGCTATGTCACAAAAAAACGCGCCGCAAATGCGGCGCGAGAGGGGGAGGTAGACTCGCTCGAAGAAATGTCAGCGGATGGTTGCACCGCCGCGATCGGTGAACTGCACGGGACCGCCGGCCTTGATCACCGTCGGCGTTTGCGCAGTCAGAATATCGGTGCCGAGATTGAGGTGTTCGGTGGAAATGGCGATCACCGAAATCAGCAAAGCCGCTGCGAGACCAACCACGACGATCTTGAGGTGGGTGGTACGATCGGCAGTGTACATCGACCAGTTCATGGCAGCCTCCAAGGTCATAGCCATACGTCGGTCCGGCCTCGAAAAAGGTTCAAGGTGTCTCGGGCTTAACGTAGGTACGGGTGGAGGGTTCCAAAGGCCGCATCACATACGCTTGAAGCGACGTGAATGCTTTGTTTTGGCCGGGAATTGGCTGGATTTGGCTTCCAGCGGCAAGTAGCCGGATGTTATTCGCTACGCGAGAGTTGATGTTCTTCGGCGATGCGCTCGAAGGTCTCGGCGATGCTTTTGATCCGATAGGCCAGCCGGTTGTCGTTCTCAACCGGCAGCGGGCGGACGATGGTGTATTTGCCCCGCGACGCGCCGTTGCCGAAGGTCGGCTCGTAGTAGACATCCTGGCCGGCGGCATATCTATGCGTCATGACGCTCTCCGGCACTTATTAAAATAAAAACGCCCGGCGTTGAGCCGGGCGTTCCGGTGAATAAACTTGATCGAATTCGATCAGGCGTTCGCCAGATTCGACGCCGCCTGCTTGCCGCGCTCGGTGATCACTTCGAAAGTGAGGCGCTGGCCTTCGTTGAGCGTGCTCATGCCGGCGCGCTCAACCGCGCTGATATGCACGAACACGTCCTTCGAGCCGTCGCTCGGCGTGATAAATCCGAAACCCTTTTGCGTGTTGAAAAACTTGACTGTCCCTGTGGCCATACCGGCCTCCTTGCATCGTTTACCGCTTGAGATGCGCGCGAACGCTTATCGCCCGCGCGCTACAACATCCGAGTTTTTTGGGATGACTTGGTGGGCGCCCAACAGGGGCAGCGTTGCAAGGCAGAACCGAAAACCTGATGCACCTGTTAAATACGCTAAATGCCAAGAAGCGTCAAACGTAGCGTCAAACGAAGCGTCAAACGTTCGGTCAGGCCGACGCGGCTGAGTTGGCCGTTCTGGCCAGCGGATAATCGGCACTGTCATAGAGCGCGCGAATGTCCTTATGGCCGAGCCGCTCATCGTCCATTTCGATGAATGCGCCGAGTAGAAGCGGCTCCGGCAATTCCTCGACGGCAAAGCGGATGGCATCGGCGGCATGGTCGAAGCGGCGATATTTCACCTTCTTCGCGATCTTGCGGTTGCGCGAGGGAAACAGTTCCGCCGGTGCGTTGTAATCGAATTTAGGCACGATCAACTCCAAACTTGTCGGCGAAATAGCAAGCAATGCCGAATGGACTAAAACCTTGTTCTTTATATGGGGGTCAAAGCGGCATTTATCCAGTAGGCGCGGCTTCTCGTTCGAAACAAGGTGAAAAAACACGCGCATTAGCCGTGATCGTGCCGCAACCGACGCAAAACTCGACTTATCGAGGCAAATGGAGCATTTTGTCACCGGTTCGCAGACTTTTTAGCGCGAAGGACAGGAGCGGGAATGTCGATTTCGACCGTTGATGGAAGAGATGCGCTCTTCCACTTCGTGATGATCAAGCCGTCGCATTACGACGACGACGGTTATCCGATCCAATGGCTGCGCTCGGCGATCCCTTCCAATACGCTCGCCTGTCTGAACGCGCTCGCGGAGGACGCACGCAAGCGCGAGGTGCTGGGCTCCGCCGTCGAAATCCGCCTACACACCTATGATGAAACCAACCGGCGGGTGAAGCCGGAGCAGATCATCCGTATGATCAAGCGCGAAGGCGGCCGCGCGTTGATCGGTTTGGTCGGCGTTCAATCCAATCAGTTTCCGCGCGCGGTCGATCTGGCGAAACCGTTTCTCGACGCCAAGCTGCCGGTCTGCATTGGCGGATTCCATATCTCGGGCTGCATCTCGATGCTGCCGAAGCTGCCGGCCGACATCCAAGCCGCGCAGGCGATGGGCATCTCGTTCTTTGCCGGCGAGGCGGAAGAGCGCCGTCTCGACCAGGTGCTGCGCGATGGCTTCAAGGACGAGCTCAAGCCGCTATACAATTTCATGAAGGATTTGCCGCAGCTTGCCGGCGAGCCACCGCCGTTTTTGCCGCGCAAGCATGTCGAGCGCACCGTCGGCAACCTTTCGAGTATCGATCTAGGCCGCGGCTGTCCCTATCAATGCTCATTCTGCACCATCATTAACGTGCAGGGGCGCAAGAGCCGCATCCGCTCCGCCGACGATCTGGAAAAGATCGTGCGCGAGAATTACGCGCAAGGCATCAAGCGCTTCTTCATCACCGACGACAATTTCGCCCGCAACAGCGACTGGGAGCCGCTGTTCGACCGCATGATCGAAATGCGGCACGGCGAGGGCATGAATATCGGCTTTACCATTCAGGTCGATACGCTCTGCCACAAGATTCCAGGCTTCATCGAAAAGGCGACCAAGGCCGGCGTGCGGCGCGTGTTCATCGGGCTGGAAAACATCAACCCGGACAATCTGATCGCCGCCAAGAAGCGGCAAAACAAGATCACCGAGTATCGCGAAATG
>Ga0207933_1002945_pt1 | contig 10507 bp, 8 predicted proteins | sample NGESurdeep092012_4_FD_184488 | JGI IMG/M metagenome (GOLD analysis project Ga0207933, IMG submission 184488) | Arctic peat soil microbial communities from Barrow, Alaska - NGEE Surface sample F53-3 deep-092012 (SPAdes) | ecosystem: Environmental > Terrestrial > Soil > Wetlands > Peat ...
GCGATTGTTTCGCAGACCTCGCGCTGCTGGTCCTGTAGTTTCCCATAGATCCCATCCTCGAGAAGTTCGACGTACCCGAGGATGACGTTTATCGGAGTCTTGAGTTCGTGCGAGGCCACGGAAACGAATTCAGCCTTGAGCCGGTCGAGTTGCGCGAGACGATTCGCCATCGCTTCGTAGCTTGCCGAGAGCCGCCCGAACTCGTCCTCACGATTGGACTGCACGCGAAGTTTGCGTGTGAAATCGCCGCTCGCGACTGCCTGCATCCCGCGTTCCAGATCGAACACGGGGCGCGTGATTCCGCGAATCAGCCAGACGCTGATGAGGCCGGCGAGGAGCAGCGCGATGATCATCGCGCTGATTGCAGCACGCTCCGCCGTCGCCGTGTCATCCGTCGCATTGTTGACGCTCACGCGTGATCGGGCGCGAAGCATCTGCTCCGCTGAGCTGATTGATTGCTCGATGACCGCAAACCTCGGGCGCATCGAGTGCGTCGAGACCGCATCGACCGCGTCCCAGTTCTTCACACTGGACAGCGCGTATTCCTTGTCGGACAGCACCGTCATGGAATCCAGCGCGAGACGCACATTGACTGCTGCTGTCTTGAGCGAGAAGTTATCCAGCGAATCAGCGAGCGGTCGCACGTTCGCGATGGCCTGCGCCATTCTGGCGCGTGACTCCGGCGTTCCCACAAAGGCGAGCGCATCTTCTGCCCGGCGAAGATCGTCCGTCGCCTGACGCAGGTTGCCGATGAGCAGCGACGCCGCAAAGGCGCCATTGCGGAGCTCGAGCGTGGTTTTGTGGACGCGTTCCAGTGACCGCACCGCAACCACGAGCGGTACCGCAAGCACCATCGCGATGCCGACAGTGCCGAGCAGGAGGCGCCCCCGCAGCGTGAGAGTGGGCCTCACCTGCAGTTGCCCCTCATCACTACGTACGGTATTCTATTCGGCTGCCCACGATTCTCTCGAACGCCCAAATGTCATCCCAGTATAAAAAGATTTCCAGCCTGCCTCACCACGTCGGTGAAACGGTGCACGTACGCGGGTGGGTTTTACACCTTCGATCTTCCGGGAAAGTTGCCTTCATCGTCCTGCGTGATGGAAGTGGCACCTTGCAATGCGTCGTAGTCCAGAAGATTGTGGGGGAGGCCGCCTGGGCGACCTTCAATAATCTTACCATCGAAACTGCCATCGAGATCTCCGGCGAAGTTCGTGCCGACGAACGCGCGCCGGGCGGCGTCGAAGTCGGCGTCACAAATATGATATTGCTAGGGGAGAGCCCCAGCGACTACCCGATTCAGCCAAAAGAACATGGCATCGATTTCCTGCTTGATCACCGGCATCTGTGGCTGCGAAGTTCGCGCCAGGTGGCCATTGCTCGAGTCCGCGCTGAACTTGAACAGGCACTCAATGATTTCTTTTACGAGCGTGATTTTGTCCGCGTAGATACGCCAATCCTGACGAGTGCCATCGGTGAAAGAAGCGGGCTGTTCGCGACTGAATATTTTGACCTTGGTAACGCCTATCTCGCTCAGACGGGCCAGCTTTACGGTGAGGCAGCGGCTGCCGCACTCGGTCGGATTTACACGTTTGGCCCCACCTTCCGCGCGGAGAAGTCCAAGACTCGACGTCACCTCACCGAGTTCTGGATGCTGGAGCCTGAGATGGCCTTTTTCGACTCGGCCGACAGCATGCGGCTGCAGGAGGAGATGATCGAAAATGTGGTTCGGCGCTGTGTCGAGCGGCGCGCGCCGGAACTTGCCGTGCTTGAGCGCGACGTGTCCAAACTTGCAGCCATCAGCGCTCCATTTCCTCGCATCGACTACGCCGACGCTGTGGCCACTCTCCAAAAGAAGGGGAGTGAGGTACAGTGGGGTGATGATCTGGGCGCGGAGGACGAATCGCTGTTGGTAGCCGATTACGACCGGCCCGTGTTCGTAATGAACTATCCGAAGGAAGCCAAGGCCTTCTACATGAAGGAAAATCCTGATGACCCCCGCACAGTACTGTGCAGCGACATGCTTGCGCCTGAAGGCTACGGTGAAATCATCGGGGGATCGCAGCGTGAGGACGACTACGACCGCATGGTGCGACGCATCAGAGATGAAGGACTGCCACTCGAAGCTTACGACTGGTACCTCGATCTGAGGCGGTATGGCACTTTTGTCCACTCAGGATTCGGCCTCGGGCTGGAGCGACTTGTCGCGTGGGTGTGCGGAATTCCGCACATTAGAGAGGCGATTGCATTTCCACGGACGATGTACAGGCTCAAGCCCTAGACTGCGCCACTCCGCTCGGGTTCCAGGACGACACACCGACGGCGCCGGTCATCCCGAGCGATCTTTCTCTTCGTCCCAGAGGGCGTCGAGCTCTGCGAGTGATGCGTGGCCAAGCTGCATGCCGCGCTCGGCAGCCAGCCTCTCAACGCCCTCGAACCGACGTTGAAACTTCGCGTTTGCGCGGTCGAGGGCAAGCGAAGCGTGCACGTGAGCCTTGCGGCACAGGTTTACGCACGAGAATAGCAGATCGCCAAGTTCTTCAGTAATGCGATCCCGGGATTCGGATGTCGGTGGGGGCGCGCCAGCCGCGAGCTCCGGGGCGTCGCCCAGCATTTCTCTTGCCTCGTCGAGCTCTTCAGCCACCTTGTCAGCCGCGCCGCGCCAGTCCGGCCAGTCAAAGCCCACGCCGGCTGCGCGGTCCTGCAGGCGCTGAGCTCGATGCAACGACGGAAGCGCGACGGGGAGTCCGTCGGCGAGCGACCGGCGGCGTTTGGACTTCATACGCTCCCATGGCTCCTTCGCGCCCTCGCCGTAAAGGTGCGGATGACGTCCCTTCATTTTGGTGATGAGCGCGTCGGCGACGTCGTGAAACGAGAATGCGCCGCGCTCTTCGGCCAGCACCGAATGAAACAGTACCTGCAGGAGCACATCACCCAACTCCTCGCGCATGAGCGGATCGTCGCTCGTCTGGATTGCCTCGTCCAGTTCGTGGGCTTCTTCTATCAGATAGGGACGAAGCGACTCATGAGTTTGTGCGGCGTCCCAGTCGCATCGTATGCGCAGATCGCGCATCAGCGCAAGGGTTTCGTCGAGTCCTGTATCGTCTGACATTATGTTATATGGCTGTGGAAGAACCCCTAATATATCCGCTGCCAGATCGTGCCTGGCTGGACGTGAGCGTAAGCGCGTTGCGCCACAACGCGAACGAATTGCGACGGCGCACGGGTCTTCCGCTCATACCGATGGTGAAGGCCAATGCGTACGGAGTGGGCGCAACCGGCGTCGTTGGCGCACTGGAGTCGCTGGATCCGATGGCCTACGGCGTGGCGACCGTCGCCGAGGGCGAATCGTTGCGTGGAATGGGCATTGTGCGGCCCGTAATAGTGTTCACGCCAATTCTCGCCGGTGAGTACGCGCGCGCTCGCGCTGCCGCACTTACGCTCGCACTCGGTGACAGCGATGCGATCAACTATTGGGCGCGCATGGGCGGACCGTACCATGTTGCGATTGACACCGGGATGAGTCGCGCCGGCGTGGACTGGCGCGCCGTTGCCGAGATCCGCGATGCGGTTCAACAGTGGCCACCAGTTGGAGCGTTCACGCACCTGCACTCGGCTGAAGACACCGATGGATCCGCGGAAATTCAGGTGGCGCGATTCTTTGCCGCGCTGGATCAGCTCGGCGTCGAAATTCCCGTACTCCACGTCGACAATAGCGCCGGCGTAGCCAGGGGAGTTATCGGACGGCGGGAATGGAGCGCGATCCGGCCCGGCATCTTTTTGTACGGCGTCGACCGGGGCCTGGGGATCACGGCAAAAGCCGTGGTAAGCCTGAGGGCCAGAATAGTCGACGTTCGATGGATCGAGGCAGGCGACAGCGTCAGTTACGCCGCCTCGTACACCGTTATGCGCAAATCGCGGATCGCTACGGCCGCTGTCGGGTATGGCGACGGCTACCCGCGTGCGCTCTATCGCGCGACGGCAATACTGAATGGAAGCAGGGTTCCCCAACGCGGATTTGTGACCATGGATATGACGATGTTCGACGTTACCGACGCGTCGTGCGCGATTGGGGACATCGTAACACTGATTGACGCGGATGATGGGCCCGGTGGCGATATGACGCTCGAGGGAATAGCCCGAACGGCCGAGATGTCGCCCTACGAATTGCTCACCGGTTTCAGCGGGCGACTGGACCGTCGTTTAGCTCCTTAGCATGACTTTGTCGATCATGAGGCGTGCGGCGATCATCGTACTCGATGGCGTCGGCGTGGGAGCGGCACCGGATGCAGCTGCCTACGGCGACGTTGGCAGCGACACGCTTGGGCACGTTGTCGCGATGAGCCTGCCGGACACACTTAACAACATGGTTGATGTGGGATTCGGTAACATTCGGCCATTGAACGGTTTACGTGCGGCCGTAAAGCCTGCTGGCGCATTTGGGGTGATGTTGCCGTCAGCGGCTGGAAAGGACAGCACGACCGGGCACTGGGAGATCGCAGGAGTCAGGATAAAGACTCCGTTTCCAACTTATCCGAGCGGGTTTCCGAGTCAGATCCTGGAGCAGTTCACTCGACAAACTGGCCGCGCTGTTATCGGCAACGTCGTCGGCAGCGGTACGGAAGTGATCGCCCGGTTTGGAGGCGAGCATATGCGAACCGGTGCGTGGATAGTGTATACGTCCGCCGACTCCGTCTTCCAGATTGCGGCGCATGAGGATGTCGTCCCCGTGGCTGAACTGTACGACGGTTGCGAGGTGGCACGGGCGATACTGGTGCCGCCCAACGGCGTCTCCCGTGTCATCGCGCGGCCATTTGAGGGTGCGCCAGGCGCTTTCAGGCGAACGGCCCGCCGGCGCGATTACTCGGTTCCTCCACCGTCAGAAACGCTTTTGGACGCTCTGGCCGAGGCTGGGATCGCGAGGCGAGGGGTAGGGAAGGTCGACGATCTATTTGCGGGCCGCTCGATCCAGTCGGATCACACTTCGGGCAACTCTGAGGGCATCGCACTTATCGAGCGCTGGCTACTTAATGGTGATGAGAGGGGGTTTCTCTTCGCCAACCTTGTAGATTTCGACCAACTTTACGGCCACAGAAACGACGTACCGGGCTTTTTCGGGGCGCTGCGACAGTTTGACGCGGCGCTTCCAACGCTCCGGCGTGCCCTTCGCGAGGAAGATCTGCTTTTTATCACTGCCGACCACGGCAACGACCCTGCTACACCGTCCACCGATCATGCACGTGAGAACGTGCCGGTTGTAGCGCTCGGTGCTGCCGTAAGGCCCGGTTCTGAGATAGGCACTCGCAGCAGCTTCGCAGATCTTGGCGCGACGGTCGCCGAGTGGCTCGGCGTCGACTTTCGCGGCGTCGGAACGTCGTTTTTGTCGGAGATCCTGGCATGACGGCCTCCTCGTTGAAGTCTGTAGCAGATGGCGCGCGCGGCAACGCGTACGCGCCGTACTCCGGCTTTCACGTCGGGGCCGCCCTTCGAAGTACCGATGGGCATGTATTTGCCGGAGCGAACGTGGAGAACGCGTCGTTCGGCTTGGGAATTTGCGCGGAACGGTCCGCGCTCACGGCCGCAGTAACAGCTGGAGAACGGAGCTTTGATGAACTTGTGCTGGTCAGCGACGCAGTTGAGCCAGCGCCGCCATGCGGCGCATGCCGCCAGGCGCTCTCGGAATTTGCGCCGGCACTGCGCATCGTAAGCCACGGATTGAACGGCGAAACATCGGCCTGGTCGCTTGCGGAGCTTTTGCCGCACCAGTTTCGGCTCAACGAATCGAACAGAATTACGGAGTGATATTGAATAGATGGAGTTTCAGTCGCATCGGCGCCGCAGCTGCGGCGGCAGCGATGATGGCATTGATGGTCAACGGTTGCACCGAGAAGCTGGATGGTTCGGCGGGATGTCCCATTACCTGCGTCGATCAGTCGGTCCAGATCCAGACGGTTACCCTTGACGCGGTGCACGTCGACTCGACTGTGCTGAGCGGCCTGGGCAAGGGTACTGAACAGCAGATGCTGCTCGCCAATCGCGGCGACACAGTCGATACGCGCGTCATAATCCGTTTCGACACGTTGCCATCCAGGAGCCAGGCAAGCCAGACCGACACCGGGGTGCCGATCAACTACGTCGACAGCGTAATGTTGAAGCTGAAAGTCGACAGCTCGGCTTTTAAGATCGGAGTGCCGGTCACAATCGCGGTTTACGACGTTGATGATTCCACCATGGTGGACGACACGTCGGCAGCGGCGCTCACCCCTCTGTTCACGCCTTCTCGTCTCATAACGACGCAGGTATTCCAGGCCGGATCAATCGTGGACTCGATTGCCATAGCGCTTCCCTCGGCGTTCGTGCTCGCAAAGGCGCAGGCGCGCGCGCGATTGCGATTGGGGCTGCGTGCTTCGGCGTCTACTTCGGTCAATTTCCGCGTATTCGCGCAGGAGTCTGGATATCCTCCCGACTTGTATGTCAGAGTCTCTCCAGATACCCTCGTTGCACCGGTGGTCGAGGCGCCATACTCTACCACTCCGGCCAACAACGTCTCGATTGCCGGAAGCCTCGGCGACTTCACGCTCGTCGTCAAGGGCTCGGCGCCTCCGTCTCCGGGCATGCTCACGATCGGCGGGTTGCCGGGCACGCGCGCGTTTCTCTCGTTCAACGTTCCACCAGCGATAACCGATTCGTCTCTTGTAGTTGCAGCCACACTGCTGCTAACACAGCAACCGAACACGTCGCCAGATGCAACGGACTCGATGTCCATACAGCCGTATCTGGTGCTTGCCGGTCCGGGAGTGATTGATCCAACCAAGGCTGCGCAGATCGTCGCGCCTCAAACGGTGCTGGCGTTGTCACCGCTACTCATACTTCCGGCAGGTTCGGGCGTGCGAGAATTCCAGATTGGACCCGTGTTCAAGTACTGGGAGGTGCAGACTGCTTCATTACTTCCGCGAGCGGTGGTACTCGAGAGCACGCAGGAAGATTTCTCCGCTCAACAGGCTGTCTTCTACTCTTCGTCGGCAGCGCCTGGCCTGAGGCCGCAGCTCCGCATCAGCTTCACACCACGCGCAAAGGTCGGCCTTCCGTGAGAAACAAATACTTGTTGCTGGCTGGCATGCTTGCGGCGCTCGGTCCATCGGTAATGCACGCTCAGGGTTCGCTCAGTTTGCAGGGCCTTGGTTACCCGTCGGGCGAACTCAGCACCCGCGCTCTTGGCACCGGGGGCGCGCTGAGCGGGATCGATCAACGCTCGCCCATCAATCCGGCCGCCATCGCAATTCAGTCCGCCGCGCAGATCTACGCTCAGTACGATCCGGAATTCCGGACTATCACGTCGGACGGGAAGACGTCGTCGACCGCTGCGGCACGCATGCCGAATGTTGGCGGCATTCTTCCGGTCAATGGCCACCTGGTTCTTGGAATATCTGCTTCTTCCTTTCTCGATCGTACCTGGGAGACGAGCCGGGCTCGAGTGCAGAATTTTGGAACTGATACAGTGTTGTTCAATGAGTCGCTCAAAAGCGAGGGAGCGATTACCGACGTAAGGCTCGCAGCGGCCTACGCCGTGAATGCGCGACTCAGGTTCGGGCTGGCGTTTCACACCTTCCCAGGCTCCGAGCGTCTGACATCCAATGAGCTTTTCGGCGATACGACGAAGTATCAGAACATCACGCAGGTGACGATTGTGAGCTACTCGGGCACGGCAGTTTCCGCTGGGATGGAAGCCGATGTATTGCCAAGCCTGAGCCTGGCGCTGAGTGGTCGAAAGGGTGGCAACATCAAGATGTTTGGCAATGACTCATTGCTGACGATGGCTACGATCCCAACCCAGTATTCCGGCACACTTGCGTTCAGCGGGATCCCGGGAACGCTGGTGGCATTCAACGCGACGCACGCCAACTGGTCCCAGATTGCGTCGCTCAGCACGCTGCACACGATCGCGATTGACGCCAACGATTTCAGCTTCGGCGTCGAGTCGTCTGGGCCGCACGTGGGTGGGGGATTCCCGGTTCTCCTGCGACTGGGCATCCGCCGGCGGACGTTGCCATTTCAGGTTGGAGCCGACGCCGTTCAGGAAACATCGTTCGGCGGTGGAATTGGTATTCCAATCTCCTACAATCGTGTAACGCTGGACATGGCTCTTCTCCGCGCCAACCGGTCCGGCGTAGCGAATGTGAGCGAACACGCCTACAACCTCAGCTTCGGGCTGCAGGTGCGTCCGTAGCGATCGAATGGACGACGAGCAGGAAGCGCCTCTGATTCTCGTCGCCGATGACGTGCCGGCGAATGTGGAGCTTCTGTTCGACCAGCTCGAGACGCTTGGCTTCAGGACAATCGCGGCCGTAGATGGCCCGGGAGCGATCGCGGCTTGCATCGAGCACCATCCCGATCTTTGCATTCTGGATGTGGCGATGCCGGCAGGAGACCTCGGTGTAGACCACCGTTCCACCGGATTTGAAGTCTGCCGGCGGATCAAGCGCGACCCGCGAACTTCCAGAATCCCGGTGATCTTCGTCACTGCGCTTAACGACACAACCGATCGCGTAAAGGGCATCGAAGCTGGCGGCGATGACTTTCTGACGAAGCCGCACAACAGGCTCGTACTGGGCGCGCGGGTCCGCAGCCTTCTCAAGCTGAAAGCTGCGACCGACGCGCTCGAACGGAGTTACCGCAAACTGCGCGAGTTGGAGAAGGTTCGTGACGACCTCATGAAGATGATCGTGCACGACCTCAAGACGCCGCTTACTTCGGTACTGGCTACGCTCGAGATGGTCGGCGACGGTGATTACGGGGCGGTATCGCTCGATCAGCGACGCGCCTTGAGCGACGCCGAAACCAAGGCCGAGGAGTTGCTCGGGCTGATCGGCGACCTTCTGGAAGTCGCAAAGGTCGAAGAAACGGGAATCGTACTGGAAGTTGAGCCAATCGCGCCCGGTGCGTTCATCGCGGAGATCGTGCACGAGTGGCACATGAGATTCACGCAGGAGGGGGCGTCCGTCGTCACAGCGCTTGCTGACGACGCCGTGACATTCGATGCCGACAAGCCCCTCCTCAAGCGCGTGTTTTCGAATATTCTGCAGAATGCGCTTACCCACTCCGGGACCGCCATCGAGCTCAGGATCACGGCCCGCGGCGAGGGCGATGGGGTACTCTTCGGAGTGCACGACAATGGTCCCGGAATACCTGAAGAATATCAGGAACTCATCTTTCAGAAATTCGGTCGTGTGAAGTCGGGACACGTACCGCGCGTACGTAGCTCGGGGCTGGGACTTGCATTCTGCAAGCTCGTTGTCGAAGCGCACGGCGGACGCATCTGGGTTCGCAGTGCACCCGGCGATGGCAGTACGTTCTACGTGCAGCTCCCGGCGCACATCCCCGTCAGCCCGCGTTGAGTACATGACCCGTCCCACGGTTTACATCGAGACCTACGGCTGCCAGATGAACGTGAGCGACAGTGAGCTCATGCTGGGCAAGCTGACAGCGTCAGGATACGACGCAGTCGACACTCCCGACGGAGCCGACGTCATCCTCGTGAATACGTGCGCAATCCGCGACCATGCGGAGCAACGCGTGATCGGACGCCTGGGCGAACTCAAGCGTCACATGTCGCCGAACTCGGTGATGGGTGTGACAGGCTGCATGGCGCAAAGACTCGGTCCCGTTCTTCTCGAGCGAACCCCGCACGTCAGCATCGTAATCGGACCAGACGGTTATCGCGCGCTACCCACGCTGATCGATCACGCGCGACTCGGCGTTCGATCGACCGCGGTCGATTTCGACATGGAAGAGCACTACGAGGACTTCAAGCCGCGCCGGTTCGACAAGGTGAAGGCATGGATTCCCGTCCAGCGCGGTTGCGATTACCGCTGCACGTATTGCATCGTTCCATATACTCGCGGTCCCGAACGGAGCCGCGCGCTGGCTGACGTCGTGCGGGAAACCGAAGCAGTTGTCGCTGAAGGAATGTCGGAAGTCGTTCTGCTTGGACAGACCGTGAACAGCTACACCGACGGAACATACGACTTCGCCGATTTGCTCCGTGCGGTTGGGGCAGTGGACGGCGTCCGCCGCGTCCGGTTCACGAGCCCGCATCCAAATGACTTCAGCGAGCGCGTCATCGACGCGATTGCCGACACAGCCGCCGTATGTGAGCACGTGCACCTTCCCATGCAGTCGGGATCGTCCCGGACTCTCAAGCGCATGCTGCGGCGTTACACGAGGGAAGGTTACTTCGAGTGCGTCGAGCGACTACGTACCGCCATTCCCGGTCTGTCACTGACCACCGACATAATCGTCGGGTTCCCGGGCGAGACGGACGAAGAGTTCGCGGAAACGCTGAGCGCGGTACGGGAAATCGGCTTTGACGACGCGTACACCTTCAAGTTCTCGATGCGCGACGGAACTCCGGCCACCAGACTTCCTCCGGAAATGGCGATCCCGGATCAGGTCGCAAGCGACCGGCTTGCCGCGCTTATTGCGACGGTGCGCGCAGGGTCGCGTTCCC
>Ga0207933_1002946_pt1 | contig 10498 bp, 8 predicted proteins | sample NGESurdeep092012_4_FD_184488 | JGI IMG/M metagenome (GOLD analysis project Ga0207933, IMG submission 184488) | Arctic peat soil microbial communities from Barrow, Alaska - NGEE Surface sample F53-3 deep-092012 (SPAdes) | ecosystem: Environmental > Terrestrial > Soil > Wetlands > Peat ...
CCACTGCTGCGACGTTGAGTAAACCCCGACTGACGCGATGCCGATGTTCTTGAGCGAGGCGATCATGCCTTCAATCGACGCTTCGTCATAGGTACCCGTCGCGGACGTTCGACCGTACTCGAGGGTCTCCCACTTGTTCCCGGTCTCGACGTCGAGCCACCACCGCGCCGCGATGGCCGAGGCCGTGGGTGACGAAGCACCGTCGTCGCTCTCGGCATTGACGGCGTTGGCGAAAGCGAGTCGGGCCGCGTTCCAGCCGTAGTCGTAGGAACATGCGACGGAGTTGGCGCCGGAGCATACGCGCGGGCTCTGCTGGTTCGTCGGCCAGTTCGTGGCGTTCGCCGGACCGGGATTTTCGGTGTTGGCGTAGAAGGCGGGAGTTCCGTTGGCGGCGCCGTTGGCCCACGCCAGTTCTCGATCGAGACATTTATTAGCGCTGAAGGTCGTACCCCCGTTCACGCCCACGACACCAAAGCCTGGCGACGGAGGCAACGCCTCCGTGCACTGGGGAAAGCTGATGTCGAAACCGGTCGCGGTAGGAGCGAGTGGTGTGCCGGCCAGGGCGGGGCCCGTCGAGGCCAAAAGAATGACCGCAGCCATGACGACAACGAACGAGGACTTCGTCAAGAGAGAATGCACGTGGCCTAAGCCTAGGAGTGTCGAGAGCGTCAGCCGCGAGGAACTACTTAGAGTCTGCTGTGAATAGGTGAACGCGAAGGTGAATCGCGCTGTGGGCATCGAATCTGGCCGAATGGGTCGCTGTCGGAGAAGAACTCGACATTCAGGGTGTTTTAGATCGTGCGTTTTATTCGAAAGTTCACCGACACGACCGTGAACTGTCTCACGCGTCGAGTGTGATCGTCAAGACGCCACCGATGATGAGAAGTGCGAAGGTGAAGCCGGTCATGACGAGAAGACCGATCCACGCACTCTCAATGAAGAACGTGTGACCGTGACCCCAAGAACTGGACCACCTTTGTGAGAGTGTGGTCCCGTCCTACCAGGAGGAGGGCGACTCGGTCAACAACTTCCCGGGGCGCTTCACTATCCAGATTGAACTTTGGGGTTGGAGCCACTTAGAGATGTTCTCACGGCCTGGTGTCGGAGACAGCATCACGCCTAAAAGTGATCCTGTCCAAACCCATTAGGAGTGCAATCGTGCACTAGCGCCTTGACGCATCCAAGGATCAATCAGTATCGGAGACTGGAGTCGAAGCCGCAACCTCCTGTTCATGAACCAGACGACCGACCAGGCTGCTCCACGCGCTCAAGACCATCGGTATACCCGATGCGCCTCCTTACTCATCACCCGACGCACGCTCACTCGGTCGCGAACGAAAACCTGAGCGAAGCAATGTGACTTTCGGCACTGTCCTGTGTGGAGAGCGAGATATACGTTCCGGTCATGGCAATTCGACGTCAGACAACTGTCTCGGCTCTCGTAGCCGTACTCCTGATAGGGCTCGCGTTCGTCGCGGGTCGCCAAACGGCGCCGACGGCGCCGGCGACAACAACGCCGGCTCCGACGACAACGACGACGACTCGGGCAATTTCCCAGATGGCGACCGCAATCTGGCCGACGATCGCCAGTTCGATCAGGTACGCGACACCTACCGCGGCGGCTCGCGGTTTCGCACTCGCGTACTTGCACATGACCGATCCCGTCGTCGGCGCCTATCGTGCCGGGGACACCCGCTCGGGTGAGGTGCCGCTACGTGGCTCTGCGGGTGGTTTGGAGACGACCGTACTGGTCCGTCAGGTGGCGAGCGACGCGTCGTGGTGGGTTATCGGCGCCGCCACCCAGGACATCACCATCAACGTGCCGAGCACGCTCGCGCTCGTGAGCTCGCCGTTCACGATCGCTGGCGTCAGCACGGCGTACGAGGCGGTCGTCAATGTCTCTCTTCGCGAGGACGACGTTTCGACGCCGCTCGCGACCGGTACGACCAAGGGCGGGTCGATGGGCCAACTAGGACCGTTCCGTACGTCACTCGCCTTCCAGACCCCCACGAGTATGTACGGTGCGCTCGTGCTTTACACCATCTCGGCGAAGGACGGCTCGGTCGCCAGCGCGTCGGTGATTCGGCTCCGCTACCACTAGCGAGCACGACACCACCGACGCTGGCGAAGTCGGCCCAGGGCTTACTCGTACAATCCACGACCCTCGTGTCAACGCGTGGACGTTGTGAATGGAGAGCATCGGCAAGAGCTCCTAGGGCCCACTACTCATTTAATCCGGTATGAGTTGGCCTTAGGTTCGTGGAGGCGTCTGCTGCCGGGCGCTGCGCTGGTTCAGCACGTGATCCATCGTCATGTGACCTAAGACCCTTGTCATCTTTGGCGCATTCTCGCAACCTGATTCAGTGTCGAATCGTCCAGAGGTTCCCATTACAAGAGTCCTGATCGGGTACGCGAGCGCCCATGGATCAACCGGTGAGGTGGCATTGAGGATTGGCGAGTTCTTGCGGGCCGAGGGCTTCGATGTCGACGTTCGTGAGTTTGACGTGATCAACTCAATTGACGCCTACGGCGCGGCGATTCTTGGGAGCGCAATTCACAGTCAGAAGTGGCTTTCGCCTGCCGCCGACTTCCTGCGCGCGCACGGCGCCGAACTAAACACTCGTCCCGTGTGGTCGTTCAGCGTCTGCTCGATTGGTGACACATCCAGCTTCTTCAGCGAACGAGTGGCCCGGCCAATGCGACGACGACGAAGGGAGCCATCGATCATTTCAGAGGTCCGGTCACGAATCGACCTTCGCGATCATCGATACTTCGCGGGAGTAATAGAACGATCCCAGTGGACGGTGGCGGGCGACATCTTCCTTAGGTTGTGCGGTGGAACGTTCGGCGATCACAGGGATTGGCCCGACACTGAGCAGTGGGCCTCAGGAATCGCCACCTCGCTACGGAGTGCACCGGGTTCCGCTCAGCGGGCCTAAGCGAGAAGATGCCTCGGCAGTGTCTGGGTGACAATGAAGCCGGTTGCAGCGTCCGCGGCCGATGTCACGGCGCCGAGAACTTGTCGTCGTGGCCCAATTGGGTCACAAGTTCGCGGCGCCGTCGACCAACGAGAGGAAGTCTTCGTCCTCTTGGGCCGTGTGCAACTTCAAAATCGCGTGGAGACCGTAGAGCAATCCGCGAAGCTCAGTGATATCCGCGTCATCAACGTCATCAGGATCGATATCTTCGAGCAATTGGCCGAGTCTACGAATCTGGTGCTTGATCTCCAAGTGGGCCCGATTCATCACGGCGGCGAGGCTGCGCTGGCCCGTGATCCGAGCCAATTCTGGATATAGTTCGTGCTCTTCAGCTTGTTCGTGGGGAAGGACTTCAGTTCGAAGAATTTCGTACTCTTGAGCGACGGTGACGAGGGCTGATCGAGCGCTCAACGAACTCAGGCGGTCGGCGACGGCGCGCAACTCGGCGATGCCCAAGCGAATCGAGGCGTGCTCCTCCCAGAACCTCTTCGTGAGCGCGGCATCCTCGTCATTAAGGCGCACGCGTTTGGGCGTGTCGCGCAGGGCTCTCAGCGCGTTGAGGATCGCTGCGACGTCGATCACTTCTTGGAGTACCGCGCCGTCGACCGTCGGCAACTTCCCGAGCGCCGCGGCCGTCATGGCGATCAGCGACATCGCCATACCGGCAATGACGCTCTGGCGTGCGATGCGAACGGTGCGCTTGGCGAGAGAGATCGCCTCACCCAGTCGATCGATCGAGTCGATCGTGAATACGACGTCCGCCGCCTCGGTCGCGGCGGACGAGCCTCTCATGCCCATTGCGATGCCGACGTCGGCCAGGGCGAGGGCGGGTGCGTCGTTGATGCCGTCACCGATCATGACCGTCGGTGCGGCCGCCGACTCCAAGCGAACGACGTCGAGCTTCTCGGCCGGGGTGCGCTCGGCCAGAACGTCGTCGACTCCGATGGCGGCCCCTACGGTCTCGGCCACTTCGCCTCGGTCTCCCGAGACCATCACAATGCGTGAGACCCCGCCGCGACGCAAGTCGCGTAAGGTGCGCGGCACTTCGAACCTCAAGGGGTCCTCGAAGACGAGGACGCCGGCGGGATTGTCATCGAGCGAGACCACGACAGTGAGTGAGCCGTCCAATCGGGCGCGTCGCAGTGCGGACTTGGCCCACGCGGGCGCAGCGTGAGCGCCGGTCCACGTCGCGTGCCCGACGGCGACACGGCGTCCCGCAACCGTGCCGGTGATCCCTTCGCCGAGGACTTCACTCACGTCGCGGGGAACGACGAGAGGCAGCTTCTTTTCCAGGGCCGCCCGGACGATCGCGCTTGCCAGAACGTGGGGCGACACTTGGTCGAGCGACGCGGCAGCGCCGAGGATCTCGTCCGGGCTGAAGGTCTCTGCGCACGCGATCTCCAGGACCCGTGGCTTGCCCCGGGTCAGGGTGCCGGTCTTGTCCATGAGGACCGTGGTGCATTGGGCGAGGCGTTCGAGAACCACGCCGCCCTTGACGACGATGCCACGTCGGGCCGCGCGCGAGAGTCCCGAAACGAATGCGGCGGGCGCTGCGAGTATTAGGGGGCACGGCGTTGCCACGACGAGCACGGCCACCGCGCGGTCCGCACCCCCTAGCATCCACGCAAGTGTCGCCCCCACCAACGTCAGGGCGAGGAAGCCGAGGGCGTAGCGATCGGCGAGTCGAACGAAAGGCGGCTCGGACGATTCTGCTTCGCGCACCAAGCGCACGATGCCCGAGTACGTGCTGTCGGCGCTGTTGGTGGTCGCGCGCATGTCGAAAGGCGCACCAGCGTTGAGCGCGCCGCTTCGTGCATTTTCGCCGCGTCGTCGCTCCATAGGAAGTGACTCACCGGTGATGGCCGACTCGTCCAGTGTGGCCATGTCCGACGAAATCATCCCGTCCACGGGCACCAGTTCACCGGTGGCGACCACGAGCAGGTCGCCGGGCATCACTTCAACCAAATCGATCGTCACCAGTTGATCGCCACGGTGGAGATGCGCGTAGTGCGGTGCTCGCGCGAGAAGCGCCCGCAGATCGTGTCGAGCGTGGCCCGCCGCCCACATCTCGATGGCCCCCCCACTGGCGAGCATGACGCTGACGACGGCGGCGGCGAGGAACTCTTTGACCAATAGCGCACCGCATAGCGCGAGCAAGGCGATGATGTCTACGCCCAATTGACCGCGACGAAGGCTCCTCGCGGTGGACAGAAGTGAGAAGGCGATGCCCACGGCGGCTGAGGCGATCCAGGCAATATCGCCTGGACCGGATTGCGACGCGACGTGCAACAGCCCCCCCGCCAGTAGGCCCGAGGTCGCCAACGCCAGCGTCGCGAAGGGCACGAATCGCGCGCTCTCGGGCGTGACTGTTTTCGGCGCGTGAGGTCGCATGCCTTTATCTTCGTGCGCTAGAGATGCGCTTGGTGAGGTCCAAAGTCATTTCGTATCGACAACGCTTCGAGGCGCACTTAAAAGGGATTCTTGGACACAAAATCTTCGTGAACGCATCGTCGAGATCGCGTGAACTCAAACGAAGCCGTTTCCGGGGAATCCCAACTCCTCGAATGACAGTGTCACGTCGTACGCGAAACCCATGAATCGAGAGAACCGCACGGCTGGGAGTGCTCAATGGCGGTCGCGGACTCGGGCCCACGAGCGGTTCGGCGTTGAGTTCTCCCGCCCGTGGTGCGATAACACTTCGTGGCCCCTCATGTGTTGAGCGATGAATCGTTGAGTTCGGTGCCGCGAGCCGCTCGGTCCAGCGTGCGATTTCGAATCGATTTGCGCAGGCGAATCGGTGTTCGAGTACGGCGCGCGATAACGCCAGACGTAGGACCTCCAAAATCCGACTCCCTCGCAAGGTCAACCACCATCTTCCAACTCCGCGGCGTCGGTGCGCGCGTCACGTCGTTGCGAGAGCACGCGCAGCATGATCATGAGCGACATTCCAGCGGCGCCGATCACAAGAGTAGCGGCGAGAACCTCAGTCGGCAGACGCAGCGCGAAGAACGATCGAACAGCGGCAATTGGGAACAGTAGGACGAATGCCACGTTCAACGAACCAAGCATCAGCGCACGACGCCATGTCAACGGCAGCGCGATAAGTACCACCACGCACAGGCCGAGCATGAGTGCGATAGACGTCGCGCCTGTTCGTTGCTCCATGAGTGAGAGATCTTTGGAACGCGCCAGCGCGTACGCGGCTATCACCGAGGCGGCGACGATGAGCCCGGTCGGGACTGCGAAGCGAAGGACCCGGTCGACGAATCCCGGCCTGTAGCGTCGCAGATTCGGCGCGAGCGCCAGGAAAAATGTGGGAATGCCGATAGTCAAGGTATCGATAATGGTGAGATGGCGCGGCAGAAAGGGATAGGGCCACAGCAGAACGCTCACCGTCGCGGCCAAGATCGTTGCCCATACCGTTTTTGCTATGAAAATGTTCGCGACCCGCTCGATGTTGGCGGTGACCCTGCGTCCCTCAGCCACGATCGTCGGGATTGTTTCAAAGCGACCATCAAGCAAGATGATCTGTGCGACCGCTTTCGTGGCGGGTGAACCTGAGCCCATCGCTATGCCAATGTCGGCGAGTTTTAGGGCCAGGACGTCATTGACGCCGTCGCCGGTCATCGCTACGCTATGGCCCCTCGCTTGCAGTGCGCCGATCATGGCCTGCTTCTGACGGGGTGTCACGCGGCCGAAAACTGAGTGTTCCTCGAGAATCCTTCCCAGTGCGTCGATGTCGTCAGGTAGTTCACGAGCGTCAATGGGCTGGCCGGCATCGGCTAAACCCACACGTGCCGCGACCGCCGCGACGGTGAGGGGATTGTCACCGGAGAACACTTTGAGGTGAACGCCCTGCCCCGCGAAATAGGCGAGCGTCGAAGCCGCGTCCTCGCGGACCTGCTCGGCGAAGAGCACGAGTGCGGCTGCGTGCAGGTCGAGGGGAAGTGTTTCGCCCTCGAGTCGGGCGTCGCTGTGGGAAAGCGCCAGGACCCGTTGGCCGGACGCCGCAAGCTCGTTGGCCCGCTCGAGCGTCGACTCGTCGTCGGCCATCACCATTTCCGGCGCACCGAGTACCCAGGTGCCGAAGTCACCAAAACTCGCGGCACTCCACTTGCGCTTCGACGAGAAGGGGATTGAGCCATCGCGGGTCCAGCCATTTGGGGGGGCGATTGCCTTTCCGATCGCCCCCATGGTCGCGTTGGCGTTCTGGTCAAGTGCCAAGGCTCCGAGAGCATCTTCGACGGGTAGCAAGTCTCCGAGCCGCTCTATACGTTCTAGTACGACGGAACCGTCGGTGAGCGTCCCGGTCTTGTCGAAGCACACGACGTTGACACGAGCGAGCGTCTCGATCGCGGGGAGCTCCTGGACCAACGCGTTTCTCCGGGCGAGCGTCATCGCCGCGACGGCGAAGGCGACGTTCGTCAGGAGGACCAGCCCTTGGGGCACCATTCCAACGAGCCCAGCGACGGTACCGCTGAAGGCGTCGCTGACACTCACTTTGGTTTGTAGTTGCGTAACGAGCAATACGACCCCGATCGGAAAGATCGCCCAGGTCACGTATCGCAGGATTCGGTTGATCCCGTCGATCAGATCGGAGCGCGCCGGGGTGAATCGCCGAGCGTCGGCTGCGATCGTGCGAGCGTAGGCGTCGGTGCCCACCGCCGTCGTCTGGTAGCAACCCGCTCCGGCCGCCACGAAACTCCCGGAAAGCACTTGATCACCTCGTCGCTTGTCGACCGGCTCGCCCTCGCCGGTGATCAGGGACTCATCGACCTCGAGCCCATCGGACACACGGATAATCCCATCGGTCGTGATTTGGTCACCCGCAGTCAGGCTGACCAAGTCATCGAGTACCACAGCGTCAATCGTGACATTCGTCTCGGTGCCGTCGCGAATGACGCGAGCGTTTGGCGCACTGAGCACGGCGAGGTGATCGAGCGTGCGTTTCGCACGCAACTCTTGCACAATCCCAATGAGGGCATTGGCGACTAGCACGATGCCGAAGAGTGCGTCCTGTAAACGTCCAATCGCCACGATTGCAACGAACATGGAGCCCAGAAGGAGGTTGAATCGAGTCAAGACGTTGGCCCGAAGAATCTCGATCACCGTTCGGCTCGTTCGTTCGCCGCCGACGTTGCTCTGACCCATTGTGATACGTGTCGCAACCTCGTCGGCGCTGAGGCCCGTGGGCTTCGTCTGCGCGATGACGGGAGTGCCTACCGCGTGGGTCAATGGTTCGAATTCACGACCGTCCATCAACTCACGGCGCCAACGAAGTACTGTGCAGTTCCTCGTTGCTTCGGTGCGCGCTGCATCGATTCGACGTCGGTCACCGAATCAGCCTCCAAATCGCTTTCCGGCGAAGAACGTGACGCCACGTTCGGCCACCTCGTACCGAATGTAACAGTGAATTGCTTAGGGCCCTCGGCGTGACAGTCACCGCGCGAGACGGCGAAAACGTCGCGACGTACCTGGAAACCACCAAAATCTCGTCTACCGCGGACTGTCTTCCAATGTGGGCCGGCGATGTAGCAGCCGAGGTTTCCGGTCGAGTCTCAAATCCCATGCCTTCTGTCCGTACCCACTCCTTCCAAAAGATCGTGGACTCCTGGCGCGACCACGCCTTCGATGTGACTTTTGACACTTGCTGCTTTGGCGTTCCGGCATCACAATTGGTGAGATGACGAGGAGTCAAAGTGAGAAACTCGGATCCCATTGAGATGACGGAGAAATTCGTGGTGGTGGGAGTCGACGGCTCTGAAGCATCGCTGCGGGCCGTCGACTGGGCAACAGATGAGGCTGGATATCGAGACGCTGAATTGCGAGTGGTACACGCGAACTTGTTAGAGCATCGCGTCCTCGAGAGTCCCATACTCGAGAACCAAGCGAAGCGAGAGTCTGCGATTGTTCGCGCCGCCGTCGATCGTGCGCGTTTGCGATGTCAAAGCGTCACCGTAAGGGCGTTCACGGTTGAACCGCCAGCCGGCGAGGCACTGATTCGAGCGAGTGGAGGTGCCGCGGTGCTCGTGGTTGGATCGCGCGGACTGAGCCGCATGCAGGAAATACTCCTCGGCTCGGTGAGCCGAGAGTGCGTCGCGGGAGCGCCATGTTCGGTGCTCGTTGTCCGAGGCTGAATCTCTTCGCGTGGCTCTTCATTCGTCCCTTCAATGCCTCGAGAATGTGACGCAGTCAGGTTTCTCGCCGCATCGCGAGCCGCGTCGAGGCGACGCTTCGGAACTTTTCGTCGTCAATCGTCCGGACAGTGGTAAGTCGCCTATCGCGTTGAGGGTCGCACGTACTCGACGGGAGCGTACACCTTCAAAGCCGACGCACTCGCTTGCCACGCAACGATCGAATCCGGCCTTCGCCGCGGAGCGTGGATCGATCCTCGCGCAGGAAAGCTGACCCTTCGCGTGTACGCCGCGTACCGTTACCTGGAACGTACTGCAGGTTGCCTGGCAGCGAGCGCGCGCGAAAGTCGGTCGAACCGATCTGCGCTTGCACGATCAACGACACACGGGCTTGACGATGGCAGCAACGACTGGTGCGACAACGGTCGAGTTGATGGATCGAGCTGGACACCCATCGTCAGTCGCCGCCATGCGCTATCAACACGCGACCAAAGATCGCGATCGCATCATCGCTCGCACTCGGCGTCATCGCTAAGCCGATCGGCGAAGCACCCCCGACGTGAGTCTTAAAGTCTTAGCTTCCGAGCGTTCTATCTCGTCGATTCGGGATGCCGAATCGGATCGAAAGGAACGTAGGTTTGGGCACCTATGGGCACTTCACGGTCGTGGTCACTCGTGGTCAATCGAAAGTGCTTGAAACCGGCCTATCGGATTCTGGCGGGGTGCGCTGGTCCGGTATATGACAACTCCTAAGATTTCGAAAGTGACGCCCAAGGTGCGGACCATCGACGAGCAACTGACGAGCTTCGAGAACTTCATAGATTTTGCCCACCAGCTGGGTGCACCGCAGGTGCAGGCGGCAGACGCCACCATCAGTAGTGATGGCCAGAAAGTGGTGCTGTTCTTCTCGCACAGTGACTTTCCGGACACACGTTTCGGCTACCTTGCCGAGGCACCTAGCGGAGACGTCCACGAGGTGCTCTGGCTCGCCGAAGAACTGGCTACGGGCGCACTCCACCAGATCATGCGTGACCCAGCCCGAACCGCTGACACCGAAGGGATCACGTGGCTCCGCCTGGACGGGCAGTTGCTACGAACCGACTCTTGGGCCCGGGCCGTGTCAACGCACGAGCTGCCACCGAAGGCGGCTTGGCAGAGCAACGCTCCCACGCACCCAAGGCCCGGACGCTTTCTATTTACCAGCGCACCCCGCCAGAATCCGGTGAGCCTTGAAACCGTTACGCTGTCCACGAAAAGCGTGAGAGCGGGTGACGGGGATCGAACCCGCATGGCCAGCTTGGAAGGCTGGAGCTCTACCATTGAGCTACACCCGCGTGTCTCATCAGACCAGAAGAACCATTCTAAGCGCCACGATTAGCGTGGAGG